>Ga0209087_1001491_pt1 | contig 13744 bp, 8 predicted proteins | sample S_130805_EF_Meta_FD_187321 | JGI IMG/M metagenome (GOLD analysis project Ga0209087, IMG submission 187321) | Freshwater microbial communities from Lake Simoncouche, Canada to study carbon cycling - S_130805_EF_MetaG (SPAdes) (version 2) | ecosystem: Environmental > Aquatic > Freshwater > Lake ...
ACTTACAAACTATTGAAAAAGCGCTGCCACGTTTGGAAAAAGAAGTTCGCTTATCAAAAGATAAGCAGACCGTTCTAGATGCTGCGATTGCCGCAAACGAATGGTTGCAATCAGGTAAGCCACTTTCGCAGAGCAAAATTGATTTAACCGAAATTGCTGAGCTGCACCTATTAACCGCTAAACCATTCTTATATGTTTTCAACGTTGATGCGGCTGAATTAAATGATGCTGACTTGCGCAAGAAGCTACAAGATCTAGTTTCACCAGCCGAAGCGATTTTCCTTGATGCTAAGACTGAAGCTGAACTCGCTGAACTAAGCGATGAAGATGCCCTCGAATTGTTGCAATCAATTGGTTTGAAAGAACCAGGCCTTGCAACTTTGGCCCATGTTGGGTTTAGAACTTTAGGACTGCAGACTTATTTAACTGCTGGCCCTAAAGAAGCACGTGCATGGACAATTCACAAAGGTGACACCGCACCCATGGCCGCTGGTGTTATTCATACCGATTTCCAAAAGGGATTTATTAAAGCCGAAATCGTCGGTTTTGCAGATCTCGTTGCAGCAGGATCCATGGCTGAAGCGAAAGCTAAAGGCAAAGTACGCATGGAAGGCAAGGAATATGTAATGGCCGACGGAGATGTAGTGGAGTTTCGATTCAATGTCTAAAATTCAAGCACACCTAAAAGACCTGCCAATCAAGAAGCGCGAAGACCTGCGCAACGTAGCGATTATCGCGCACGTTGACCATGGCAAGACCACTCTGGTTGATGCCATGCTGTGGCAATCCGGCGCATTCGCAGCACACAAAGTGCAGGGCGAAGGTCAAGATCGCATGATGGATTCAATGGATCTAGAACGCGAAAAGGGCATCACGATTCTTGCGAAGAACACAGCGGTAAAGCGCGGCAACACCATCGTTAACATTATTGATACGCCAGGCCACGCAGATTTCGGCGGCGAAGTTGAACGCGGTCTTGAAATGGTTGACGGCGTTATTTTGTTAGTTGATGCATCTGAAGGTCCATTGCCACAAACACGTTTCGTTTTGCGTAAAGCCCTAGAAAAGAATCTGCCAGTAATTTTGTTGATCAACAAAGTTGACCGCCCCGATTCACGTATCGCCGAAGTTGTTGACGAGGCTTACGAACTTTTCCTTGATCTTGGTGCAAACGAAGAACAAATTGAATTCCCAGTTGTATACGCATCAGCTAAAGCCGGGCGTGCCTCCCTTACTCGTCCGGCAGATGGCGGAATGCCGGAAGAAACAAACCTCGATGTTTTATTCGACACTATCTTCTCGGCAATTCCAGCACCGGTTTATCACGAAGGCGCACCACTGCAGGCACACGTTACAAACCTTGACTCTTCACCATTCCTCGGTCGTTTGGCACTATGCCGCGTTCGCGAAGGTGTTATCAAAAAGGGTCAATCTGTTACTTGGATTAAGACAGATGGCACAACAGAGCGCGTAAAAGTTTCTGAACTTCTAATCACTGAAGCACTAGAGCGCGTACCAGCTCTTGAAGCCCACCCTGGTGACATCATCGCCGTTGCTGGTATCGAGACAATTACTTTGGGCGAGACGCTTGCTGATAATGAAAATCCACATGCGCTGCCTTTAATCATCGTTGATGAGCCGTCTATTTCGATGACAATCGGTATCAATACCTCACCTCTAGCGGGCAAGAGCGGCAAGCTGCTTACTGCGCGCCAAGTTAAGGGCCGCCTAGATGCCGAGCTAGTCGGTAACGTTTCATTGCGTGTTCTAAATACTGAGCGTCCTGATACTTGGGAAGTTCAAGGTCGTGGCGAACTTCAGCTAGCTGTTCTTGTTGAAATCATGAAGCGCGAAGGTTTCGAATTAACTGTTGGTAAGCCACAGGTAGTTATAAAGAAGATTGATGGAAAGATTCACGAACCGATGGAGCGTTTAACAATTGATGCACCAGAAGAATATCTGGGCGTGCTTACCCAATTGATGGCACTTCGTAAGGGCCGCATGGAACAAATGGTTAACCACGGCACCGGTTGGATCCGCCTTGATTACAAAGTTCCATCACGTGGCTTGATCGGTTTCCGTACTGAGTTCTTAACTGAAACTCGCGGAACCGGTTTGCTCCACCACGTATTCGATGGTTACGAGCCTTGGTTCGGAGATATCCGTACTCGTGCAACTGGTTCTCTTGTCTCAGATCGCATGGGCACCGTTACTTCATACGCACTTTATGGAACCCAAGATCGCGGAACTATTTTCGTTGAACCAGGCGATGAAGTTTACGAAGGTATGGTTATCGGTGAGAACTCACGTAACGATGACATGGACGTTAACTGTGTTCGCGAAAAGAAACTTACCAACATGCGTGCTTCAGGTACCGATGAATCAGAGCGTTTAATTCCACCGAAGAAGCTAAACATGGAAGGTGCTCTAGAATTCTGTCGCGAAGATGAATGCGTTGAAGTTACTCCAGCAGTTGTTCGTATTCGCAAAGTTGTTCTTGATCAAGCAGAACGTGGTCGTATGACTTCACGTCAGAAAAAGGCTAACTTAAACGTTTAAGTTTATTTAGTCGCTATAACCTGCTAGTTACGGGGTTATAGCGACTTAGCTAATTGCAGATATTTTAGAATCGCTAAGGTTTTAAAATCTTCGCCATCTTGCGCATCAGGCAGTAGGACTGAATAAGCCCTGGAAAGTTCTTTACGAACATATGCGTATGAGAGATCAAGGCGCGTGCCGATCTCTTGAACCGAAACGCCTTGAGCCATGAGAGCGATGATGGAGCGTTGGCGTGAGGATAAGTCGTAATAACGATTCATATCCGGATCCACATTTTCCTCAGCAAGTGAGGCAAATTCCTCCCAGTTTCCTTTGCTAACGGCAGTCTCCTTGATGATCTTCACATAGTCATCAGTTGACATCTCGCCGCTTTTTTCAAAGAATGACCAACCGTTGCGCATTGATGGCGGCACTCGCTTAAACATTTTATGTACCTTGTACTGCGAATAAATCACAATACCTATGTATTCGTTAATCGTGCGAAGTGCGATCCCAAGTTCAATTCCGTTAAGACCATTAGTTTCTAACCCAAAGTCAATAAGCGCGACATCAGCTTTACGAACCAGAGCCCTATCTAGAACCTCATCACTGCCAGCAAAGGAGCCAATAATCTCGATTTCCGAGTGTTTAGAAAGAGACTGATGCAGGAATTGGCGCAAAGCATGATCATTTTCGACATACATGACACGTGTTGAGCGCATGTCTTACTCTCTCACGATTTGTGTATTTACTGCGCGTTAACTGTCACAGTTGTTACGTTCGACTAAAGGAAATCTGAACTCGATAGCCGCGCCCAGGCGCAGTATCAATGATCTTCTTACCATCTAAAATTCCAACCCAAGAATCGATGATCGCGCTTCCGACACCAGGCTTTAAATTCCCTATTTCTGCTCCTGGCCCATCATCTGAAATCGATACTTCCACTGTGCCCGTAGAGCTGACTGAAATCGCAATCTCTACTTTCTTCACAGGCCCGTGAACCATGGCGTTTAACAGCGCCTGCTCAATTACTCGATATACGCCGAGCAATTGCTGAGCAGATAAATTTTCACTTGCCTCGTCAATCTGAAGTGATATTTTCAAATCAGACTCATACTGCTGAATCAAAGCCTCTAGCGAGCCCTCTAAACCGACAGATTCAAAATTGGGAGATAGAACTTCAATTAAATTCTTTAAATCCTTGCCTCGTGAATTTTCCAAACGAGTAATTACTTTTTCAATTATTTCGTTACCCTCTTTGGTGGAGGTTCCTACAATAGATTTCAACTTCATCCCCGCGAGGAATAAATCTGATTGCAGACGATCATGTAGAAACTGAGCGGATTTGCGCCTAATTTCCTCATCTAGATTAACTAAATCTTGCCGATCAACTCTCAACTTAGCTACTAAAATATTGGCAGCATCCAGACGTTCAATAATGCTGCGTTCAGCTCGATGCATCACATAAAGAGCAAATAGAGCAAAGATTAGTGTCACGATAAACGGCGCGATTTCAAAAGTTAGTGGTCTGGAAAATTCGTAATCAAAGCGTTTTTTTAAGATAGGCCCAAGAAGATGGAGATAAAAAAGTAAGAATAATTGGGCAAAGACAATTTCTAAAATATAAACAACAAGACTTGTCCCACTCCAAAACCGATTCTTGCCATAAATATATGCTAAGGCTGCAAAAACGAGAGCGGGCACCATGGAAACAAATAAAATAAAAAACATTGCCTGAATTCTCGCTAACCTATGTGATTCTTCTAAGATAATTGGCGAAAAGCGAGAGAACATCAAAGAGAAGAAAAAAAGAAAAATTAAATAAGGGTTATATGGATATGGCCCAATTTTCGATAAGGCGCTCTTAATCCAAAGTCTCATTAACTTCTCTCGACCAAGTATGTGCAGCAATTAGGCATATCTGATTTTGCCATGAGGAATCCGCTATTCGCCGCTCATATGTCACAGTTGTTACCTGGTTGATTCAAAAAGTGTAATTAGTGTGATTGTTTTCTTCTAGATTTGAAACTTTTCAGCACGCTTGATTTATTGGCTTTATCTTGCGGGAATGATGAGATCTCTTGGATCTATTTTCCGTGTATTCGCGGCTCCCTCTACTCAATTTACGGGCATTTCAGCCAGAACTAACCGTAAATACCTAAGTAATTTCCTCGCGATTGCATTAGCGATAACTGGATTACAAGTCGTAGCAATTGGTTCAGCTCCTGTTGCATCGGCAGCAGCTCCAGCCCTTTCGTGGTCGACTAGCACGCTTACCGGTAATGGTTATGGACCTGCGTTAGCAACCAGTGCAGACGGAAGGAAAGTTTTTGTTGGTGCAATGAATCGCGCTTTCTTGTCGACTGATTATGGTGTTAATTGGACAACGATTACTGCACTTAGCGATTTGAACACCGGAAACTATCAAACAACAGCAGGAATGTCGTCAGATGGAACAAAAATTTACTACGCATATAAAAATCAAATTTATTATTCTTGGGATTCTGGTCAAACATGGACGAATAAGACTTTCGGTTCTTCATTTGTAGCACTTTGGGGTATGGATGTAAGTGACGATGGTACGAAAATATTAATCACAAATCGAGATAACAATGAATACGATTATTCGACCAACTCTGGCCAAAATTGGACGCAAGTTTCGGACTCAGTTGGAAAGGGTGGTTGGGCCGGAGCTATAAGCGGTGATGGAACCAAAATAATTATCGCAACTCAATATGGCACTCCTCGGATCGGAACCCTTGGTGGAACCCTGACCCCTATAAATCTAGGTGCACTTACCTGGGGTAACAAGGACTTTAGAGGCGCAGCTTGTGATGCAACTTGTACGAACATTGTTTTAACCAGTCCAACAAATGGTATTTTTGCTTCAAATGACTCCGGTGCGACATGGAGGCTTGGAACAAATAGTGCAGATAGTGGATTTAAGAACCTTATTTTTGAAGGTGCTGATATCAACTCTGATGGATCGCGGATGGCAGTAACAGTCTCTTGGGATGTGCGAAGAGACGTGTATATTTCCACAGACTTTGGTGCTACTTGGACTTCTCAAAATGTTACCAATACGCCATATTGGAGCGATGTTGCAATTGCATCCACTGGAAACTATATATATGCAATGGGTAGCAATAACCCAATCACCTTCGCTCGAGCTACTTTTCCGACTTCATCAACCACTGCTTTAACAACGCCTGGTGTATCAGGCGTTTACGGTGCGACAGATACCCTAACTGCGACCATTAGTTCTAATGCCGCTACCGGAACAGTTGATTTTAAAAATAATGGAACATCGATTACTGGATGTAGTGCAAAAACTGTCACCGCAGGCGTTGCTACTTGTAACCCTAGCGTTGGAACCTATTCCAACGTCACAGCTGTTTATAGTGGAAATGGTTCATTGAGCGGATCTACTTCAAATTCAGTTTCATTCGCAGTAACTCCGGCGACTCTTACCATCACCGCATCTTCACCAACAGTTAGTTATGGAGCTACTAAACCAACTATCACTGCTTCTTATTCTGGTTTATTAAAAGGCGATGCTTCATCAGTTGTTACGGGTCTAAGTTGTGACACTGTTTATACAACAACATCGCCAGGTGGTTCGTTACCGGCGACAAGCTGTAGTGGTGGAACCGCAACTAACTACACAATCTCTTATGTATCTGGTGCGGTCATTATTAATAAAGTAGCTCCTACGCTTTCTTTAACCTTGCCTGCTAATGCTTCAACCGCCACTTTTGGAACCGCTGTCGTGATTACTGCAACAGTTAGCAAGCCAGGTGCGGTTACCTTTAAATCTGGTGGCGTTGAAATAACTGGGTGTACATCAGTGGCAGCCACATCTACTGGCACTTGTAACTGGACACCGAATGCGACAAATTCAGCAACTGTCTTAACAGCAGACTTTATTCCAACTGATTCGAACAGTTATACGAGCCTGACTGCGGCCGGATCAAAGACAATCAACGTAGGCAAAGCAACGCAAAGCGTTAATCTCTCTGCAACTTCTACAAACTTTAATCTTGGCCAAACAGATACGCTCACCGCCACAGTTACTGCGGGTGCATCAGGCACGGTAACTTTTAGCGCTGGCGGCAATACGTTATGTACAACAGGCACCTTGGACTCTGCAGGAATAGCGTCGTGTGGTTGGACACCAACAACAGCTGGTACTTACTCAGTAACAGCCGCATACTCGGGTGACACAAATTATGTGACTGCGACTTCGACCTCTACATCGATCGTTGCTAATTCAGTGATCACATACGATGCAAACGGTGGCGTTGGTACCGCCCCCACTGCATTTACCTCACCAGGCACCTCGACGACGCTGCCAAGCGGAAGTACCATAAGCAAATCTGGCTACACCTTTGGTGGTTGGTCAACAACCAGCAGTGGTGCTGCAGTTTCTTCGACATATTCTTCTTCAGTATCGCGCACGCTTTACGCCGTGTGGACTGCAAATCAATATGTGATTACGTATCTTGCAAATAACGGTACCGGTACTCAAACAGCTGGTTCATACACAACTGGTGCATCAGCAACCGCACTTCCTTCGACTACAACATTTACGCGTACTGGTTACACATTTGGTGGCTGGGCGGCTTCGGCAACTTCCACAACGGCAGTAACTTCATATTCAACATCAGCCGCAGTTAGCTTCTATGCAATTTGGATTCACGGCACCTACACAGTTACTTACTTGGCCAACAGTGGAACTGGAACAATGGCGGCCCAATCTTCAAATGCAACTGCGAATTTGAATGCGAATGCATTTACTTATGCAGATCGTGTGTTTAATGGCTGGAATACCTCAGCCGATGGGACAGGTACTCCTTATAGCAATTCTGTGAGCTATCCATTCTTAGCAAATATCACGCTCTATGCTCAATGGGGAAATGTAATTACATATACCAGTCAGGGTGCGACGAGCGGTTCTCCTTCACGAACAAGTGAGAGCTGGTCAAGCGGTGCAATCAATCTGCCCGTAGTTGGAACCATGGTAAAGGCTGGCTACACCTTTGGTGGTTGGAGTAATGGCACTACTACATACGCAGGTGGTGCTTCCTATACGCCAACAGGTGGAATCACGCTTAATCCAGTCTGGACTGCAAATACTTACTCGATAACATTTAATAAAAATGCAGCGACCAGCGGCAACGTACCGACAAGCCAAAGCTGGACTGCTGGAACAGCTGCGCGCACGCTTTCTGGCAACGTTGGCTCACCTGTTTTGGCCAAGAGCGGTTACACATTTGGTGGTTGGGCAACTTCTGCTGGTTCAACTACAGCTGTAACTACATATTCAACAAACGCCAATCAGACTTTTTATGCAATCTGGACACCTGTTAGTTACAGCATTACTTACGCGCTAAATGGTGGCACTAGTACGCTGCCAACCCAAGCTAATCAGCAGATTTACAACACATTTACGTTGGCAGCTACCCCAACCAAAGCTGATTACTACTTTGCCGGTTGGTCAGATTCGGCAACTGCGACAACATATGCAGCACTTGCTACCTACTCAATTACTGCATCTAGCGCACCTGCAATAACACTTACCGCTCAATGGATTCCAACTTACACATTAAATTATGTGCTCAACGGTTCAACATCAGCCGTCACCGGTGAAGGAACCTATAACAGCGGAACAGTTGTCACTTTGACTGCGGCGCCAACTAGAACTGGCTACACATTTAATAATTGGCTAGATAGCAGCAACATAACGCACGCAGCACTATCTAGTTTTACGATGTTGCAAAACTCTGTCTTACAAGCGCAATGGACTGCGATTCTCTATCCAGTTACTTATGCACTAAATGGGGCAACCGGAACTCTGCCTCTACAGAGCTCACTTGTAATGAATTCACCATTTACTGTTTCAACTGCGCCAATGCGTGCCGGTTACACCTTCGGTGGTTGGTCAGATGGCACAAACACTTACCCTGCGGGATCAACTTATGTAATTGGAACTAGCTCAGTTACTTTAACTGCGCAGTGGTCAGCGATTTCTTACTCAGTGACATATGACTTAGGTGGCGGTCAAGGAACTCTGCCAACTCAGGCAAACGGATCAATCACTTCAACATTTACGCTGCCAGCAACAAGCGCAAACCCAACTTGGATAGCTCACACCTTTACCGGTTGGTCAGATGGAGCAGCGGTATATGCCGCAGGTTCCACCTACACATTTGGCGCCTCCAATGTGACTTTTACGGCGCAATTCTCGCTAAATGGTTATACCCAGATCGCTTACTCACTCGGAGCAAGTGGCGCAGGTGCATTACCAGCTTCAACCTCCGCCCTTGAAGGAAATACGATCATTGTTGCTAGTGGCGCTGGAATCACGCGAGCAAATTATGCCTTTGCTGGCTGGAGTGATGGCAGCAATGTTTATCAACCAGGAGATGTTTATTTAGTAGGTCCAGAAGCAGCGCCAATCACCTTTGTGCCAAGTTGGACTTCTGGTTATAACGTTTCATATGCAACTGGAAGCGGTTTTGGTATAGCACCAGTTGATCCAGTTGGTCGTGTTACAGGTTCAACTTTTGTTGTTGCCTCAGCTGCGACGCTAAATCGTCAAGGATTTACATTTACCGGTTGGTCTGATGGCACAAATGTTATTCAGCCCGGTGCTACTTACACAGTTGGTTCAACCAACATCACACTAACTGCGCAGTGGATTCAGAACTCACTTGCTGGAATTGCTTCAGGTGCACTAACTCCACTAGGTAATTTCTCAATTGTTAATGGTGTTAGTCCAACAGGTTCATTTAACTTCGGCTCAACAACTATTGCCTACACAATCCCGGCGAATGCGTTAAGTGCCGGCACCACAGTTGCAATCTATGGCCTTACCGATATCTCATCAATTTCTAGCATTCTGCCAACTGGAAAATCTGTGGTCTCATCAACTGTTATCTCATGGTTAAGCACCGATGGAACCGTGCCTGATACCAGCTCGCCAATCACGATGACAATAACCAATAGTCAGATTGTGCCTGGCACGGTTGTTTACGCGATCAGCGGTTCAAATTTAGTTGTACTCGGTACCGCAACAACTAGTGGATCAATTACAACAACAATCACAAGTGACCCAATCCTGGTACTTGCTAATGCCGTTGTCGCACCTGTTGTTACAGCACCTGTTGTTACAGCACCTGTTGTGGTTACTACCCCTGTTGTAACAGCACCAGCCGTAATTGCAGCTCCAATTGTTGTTGTAACACCAACTATCACTTCACTTTCATTCGTTGAAAACGCTGCTAAAACTGGCGGAAAGTTAGTTTGGACAGGCACAAATATCGAGTCAGTGCTCTTCACCGGATCAGCTTCTACTTACCCAGCACCATTTAATTACGGAGCTTTCACCCTCTCTTGGGATGGCTCCTTAGTCAATATGGTGGCCGGCGTTACCTACACAATGAAGATCGAAGCCAGATCTTCAACTGGGGGATCAGCGTCAAAGACAATTGAATACACAATTGCCAAGCCAGTAGTTGATACAAGTGCAGCAGATGCCGCTCTAAAGGCTGCACAAGAAAAGGCTGTCGCTGAGAAGAAAGCAGCTGAGGAAGCTGCAGCTGCTGCACTAAAGATCGCACAAGAAAAAGCACTTGCTGAGGCAAAGGCGGTAGCAGATGCAGCCGCACTCAAAGTTGCGCAAGATAAAGCCGCGGCCGAAGCCAAGGCCGCAGCAGAAGCTGCTGCCCTCAAAGTTACACAAGAAAAAGCTGCAGCCGAGAAGAAAGCCGCCGAAGAAGCAGCCGCCCTCAAAGTTGCACAAGATAAATCTGCTGCTGAAGCCAAAGCTGTTGAGGAAGCAGCTGCGCTAAAGGTTGCAGAAGAAAAGGCAGCTGCCGATGCAGCGGCTCTAGCGATTGCCAAAAAGACTCCGGTGCTAAATCTTTTCAGCTCATACTCAACTGCTAAATACACGGCGTCGCAGACTGCGAAGATGAAGAAGCTGACTTTGAAGTTAGAGCCAGCGACAACTCTTAAATGCGTGGGTTACATCAACACCAAGGGAACTACTGCGGCAAAAGCCAAAGCAACCGCTCTGGCTCAAGCAAAGGCAACTTGTGCCAGTGCGAAGAAGTTGAATCCTAAGATTACAACTCTTGTTATGACGGCCGCCCTAACCAAGGCACCTAAGCCATTAGTCGGAGCAAGTAATACCAAGGCTAAGTACCGCGTTGATCTATTTGCTTATATGGGCTGAGTTGCTCTGAAACCCTTGATTTATAAGGGCGACACGCCGCCAAGGCCCCCTTCACCGGGGGCTTTGTCAGTGGTGCCCGCTTTACTCATCACATCGCAACCACTTAACAAGAGTTAAGAACTGCGAAACAACTAATGAGTAAAGGTGGGCCTTAAATGAATCTAAAAGAGCTAGCGCTTCAGTTATCTGCAATTACTGTTATTGCAAATGCTGCCAAGGAAACTAAAGATCGCCTGCGTCGTGAATTTGCCGATGCCCTCGATGCCGTTGGAGCTGATTCAGTTAAAGCTAATCTTGATGGCGAAGAGATCGCCAAAGTCTCATTAGTTACCCCGAAAGCATCTCCTGAGATTCTCAACGAGCATGCTTTCACCGAGTGGGTGCGCGCCAATTACGAGACTGAGATTGTTCAATCCGTCCGCGAATCTTTCCGCAAGAAAATTCTCGATGATCTTAAGAACGTAAATGGCGACGCAATCCATCTCGAAACCGGCGAGGTTCTAGATTTCATCGCTTTTAATTCACGTGACTCATATATCTCAACTCGCTTTACTGAAACTGGCCGTGAGCTAATCACCGATGCTTTCCGTGCCGGCACCTTAAGCCCTGGCGAAGTGATTGCTCATGAACTAATTGCGGCGGCTTAAACCATGAGCTATTTCAATATCGATCTCTACGAGCCAGTTGAAAACCGTATTCAAGCTTTCTGGAAGAAATTTCCAGACGGTCGCATCATCACTGATCTGCAACGCACCGAACGTACTGATGGTCGCGTGGAATGGGTCTGTCGTACTGAGGCATTTACTAATCGCGAAGATGCTCGCCCGCAAGCCACTGGTTTTGCTACCGAAATCGAAGGCAGCAGCGTTATTAACCGCGCTAATGCCAGCGAGAACTGCGAAACCTCAAGCATTGGCCGTTGCTTAGCTAACTTGGGCTTTGCCGCTAAAGGTAAGCGCCCAAGCCGCGAAGAGATGGAGAAAGTAGCGCGGGCTAACCAAAATAACCGCAATAAAGCTCCTAAACGCAATCTGGCTGAAGGAGATCTAGAACGTTTGCTCGAAGGTTTATCAGCTTGTAATTCGCTCGCAGATTTAAATGCGTGGTCCGGCAAAGCAGCCACCTTTGCAATTCCTGATGAGAAGCGCCTTGAGCTATTCTCAATCTTTAAAGTTCAGCGCGAATCGCTAACTCATAGCCAAGGCAAGATTGCTGAAGTCGCCTAACTATTTGATTTCAATAGTAAGTGGCAAATGATCACTAATTCCAGTTCTGGTGGTGGGAACCTGAACAACATCTTTAAGCGCAATTCCCTTGCTCAGGATGTAATCGAATTGAATCTTTGGCATCCAACTCGGGTATGTATTTTGAGCATATAAAGATTGCCAGCTAGAACCTAGCGCCGGTATGCCGATTGGCAGATTGAAATCACCAAGCAGAAATACCTTTTCACCAAAGCTATCTGCCCACTTTTTTAATTTAGTTAATTGATAAAGATTCATACCTGGCACAAAAGATAAGTGAGTGTTAATTATTGTCCAACCATTTTCTAATTCAGCTGCCAATGCCATGCGTGGTTCATCACGAATATAGATACTCTTTGCTTTACCAGTCTGGCTATCGGGAACCAGAAGTGGCATTCCGATGATTGACTTTCCTAAATTTAAGCGATGCCACTTTAAAACTTTGATTCTTGAGATGATTGCGATTCCGTAACTTCCGGAATCAATTTCAGTATCGCTAATTTCATTTGTAATGAAGGGTATTTTCTCGGCTCGGTGCCATTTGCCCTCAGGTGAACCAATGATTGCTGGCGCAAATGCCCAATCAAGTGCGCCCATCTGGGTGGCAATATCGCGCGCTTGAAATACACCTTTTGACCGCTCTAGACCATGGTCGACTTCTTGCATCGCTAAAACATCTGTCCCTAAGGAATCGGCTGCGGCCGGCAAATCAGATAAATCTTCACCTTTTTGAGGGGGGATTTGCATGCCGTGGAGCAGATTCCATGAGGTTACCTTCATGCGTGAAGGCTAGTAGCGTTGCCCCTTATGAGCGCGATTAACCAACAGCCAAGCCTGATTGACCGTGCCGGCGAGCTGCGAACTGACCCGGCGGCACTGGCTCTGCTGCTCAAACGCGCCAAAGTTCTATCAGTTGGTGGCGGAAAAGTAAGTGCCGATCTAGCAGGTGCCAAATTACTTTACCCAAATGTGCAGAGTGAAGAGAATTATTTTCTAGGCATTGATCGTGCAACGGATACGCCATATTTTGCGGCCCACGTTGCTGAGTCTGAAGAGTTACTTTCACTGCGCGAGATTGGCGCTGTGCTTTCACCCCTTGAAATTGGGTTAGCGCTGCATGCTGTTGCACTTTCTAATTGGCATGCCTCTCACCCGATGTGTTCAAAATGTGGTGCTGGTACAACTAGCTCACTTGGTGGAGCAGTTCGAGTTTGTGATCAATGTGAAGCACAGCATCATCCGCGAACAGATAGCGCAGTAATTGTTTTAGTACGAGATGTTGATGATCGCATCTTGTTAGGTCGCCAAGCAGTGTGGCCAATTGGACGCTTTTCAACAATTGCCGGATTTTTAGAACCAGGTGAAACTTTTGAGCAATGTGTATCGCGCGAAGTTTATGAAGAAAGTGGCGTTACTGTTTCACAGATTCATTATTTAGGTTCGCAACCTTGGCCATTTCCAGCCAGCATCATGATTGCTTTTGAAGCAGTGATTGACGATCCAGCAGCTGCACGCCCTGATGGTGAAGAAATTGTTGAAGTACGTTGGTACTCACGTGCTCAGTTAAGAACTGCCATGGAAGATGGGTCACTTTTGTTGCCACCAATTATTAGCGTTGCGCGCAAAATGATCGAACGTTGGTTTGGTGCCGATCACGGTGAATTTAAGGGAGAAAGTTTGACCGGCGGCGAGAGCTGGCGATGACCGAAGAGCCTTTGGTAAA
>Ga0209087_1001493_pt1 | contig 13731 bp, 19 predicted proteins | sample S_130805_EF_Meta_FD_187321 | JGI IMG/M metagenome (GOLD analysis project Ga0209087, IMG submission 187321) | Freshwater microbial communities from Lake Simoncouche, Canada to study carbon cycling - S_130805_EF_MetaG (SPAdes) (version 2) | ecosystem: Environmental > Aquatic > Freshwater > Lake ...
CGTGCTCGATTGCAAACATGTCGAACCAGCGGTCGCCATTGCCAGCAGCGATGTCACGCAGCCAGCCGCCGCCAGTCAAATTGGCCTGTGCCCATGCGGTGAATTCGTCCCACAACGTGACCGGCTGAACGCTGCCGAAATCGCCTGCGTAGGAACCGCGAACAAGTTGCTCGCTTGCGCTTTTGGGGCTGAGCAGGTGACGCACGATCGCGTCTGCGCGGTCTGCTACCCAGTTGTCTTTCTGTGCTTGGAAGTTCATCGATCTCTCCATGCCGCTGTGAGTGCGGTGTGGAAAGAAGTATGGCACATCCAAACATAAAGTCAAGGAAATCCAAACATCAAGCGCAAAATTTTTTACTTCACAAGCTTTTCATCAATTTTTGCCAGTTGCGACAGGTACTCAGAGAATTCAACGTAGGTCTCTGAGGTTGGCGGGCGCAAAAACTTGGCTGGTGTGGATGCTTGTACGCGCTCCGCGAGCAGCAATGCCTCAATGACGTATTCCTTGAGAGCTTCTGGCAGATCTCGAATGCGCCTGTCATAGCCCATAGATGTTTCCCGCCCAAGAATCAGCCAGTCCAGGCTTGCGCCGGTCAATTCCGAGAACCTGACCAAGGTTTCAAGGCTTGGGTGGTAGTAGTCGTTTTCGTATTGGCTCACAGATGCCTTCGTGGACTGAATTGCGTCAGCCACCTGTTGCTGTGTAAGGCGGGCCTGCTGTCTTGCCGCCTTCATTCGTTCGCCAATCTTCATTTGGCAAACCATAAAGCAAATCAGGTGCCCGGGAGTACGGAAATCCTTGACCTTTGACGTATGGATGAGTCATACTCGCTCCATGACTTCAAAGAACCATCGCCCCGAACGGGCAGAAACCCTTGAGCTTGCCATTAAGGCGGTCGGGGGCTACTCCGCGCTTGCAGCAAGGCTTGGGCTGACAAAAGCCAGCGTTCACCAGTGGAAGCGGGTGCCTGCCGAGCGTGTTCTAGCGGTTGAGGCCGCAACTGGCGTCCCGCGTCAACAGCTGCGCCCTGACCTGTACCCGATTGAATAACTGTACGCATAACCAGTACTTTGATCCAGCAGTGGCTCACGACGTGAGCCTGCGGGTCGACCGCCCTTCGCTTTGTTTCCAGGCTAGTCCTGTCGGGGGGGGGCTGTTTGCGCAACTTTGTCTCCGTCTTTCAGAAAATTTTACGTTGACATGACAGGAAAAGCATTAACCCAAAAGGATGAGCCGCTGCGTACTGGCGCAAGCGTACGCATTTGCGACGGCGCGTGGCGCGGCCGGATTGGCTTCGTGAAGAGCGTGCGCAACGACAAGTTTCAGGTGCGCAGCCAGCGCCCAGGGGCAAACATGACTGATGTGTTTTGGTTGCGCGCAGAGCAGCTTGAGCGGGTGGGCAATTGAACTATTACCCATTTCACTTAGGCGACTACGCCACGCACGCGGGGCACCTCGACCCCATCGAAGACTGCGCATATCGCCGGTTGATCGACCTGTACATGCTGACCGAGCAGCCGCTGTTGCTCGACGTGGAACTGCTGGCCCGCAAGATTCGGATGAAGGAGTACGTCGCAGCCGTGCGCGATGTGCTGAACGAGTTTTTCGTGCGCACAGAAGAAGCGTGGACGCACAGTCGATGCGACAAAGAACTGGCGAAATTTCACCAGTCTTCTGAGACCGCATCGAAAGCAGGAAAGGCCAGCGCGTTGCGCCGCCGTTCAACGGACGTTCAACCGAATCCAACGGATGTTCAACAGCCGTTCAACGAGCGTTCAACGGGCGTTCAACGACCGTTCAACGACCGTTCAACGACCGTGCAACCAACCAAGAACCAAGAACCAATAACCAAGAACCAAGAACCAAGAAAAGATAAAAACAAAGAGGGCCAGCCGGCCCTGGTGTTGCCCGAATGGATGCCTGCAGAGGTTTGGGAGCACTGGCAGGAGCACCGGAAAGCCATCCGCAAGCCGCTGACCGTCGCCGCTGCGGAGCTGACGCTGCGAAACCTTGCCGAGATGTTCAACGCCGGCCATGACCCCGTGGCTGCGATCCAGATGTCGATCCAAAACGGCTGGACGGGCGTGTTCCCGCCCAAGCCGCAAGCCCTAGCACCGCCTGCTCGCCAGCCAACAGCGCTTGAGCAGCAAGCAGACGTGATCGCAAAAATCCTGCGGCAACCGGCCGCACCCATGCAGACCGTTGAGGTTTTCGATGAGCGACCAAAACTTTCCATTGCACGCAATTGATCGGCTGTTTGGCCGGTTCATCGCGATCTATGGCGCACAGAAAACCGCCACAGCCTGGGGCAACGGCGATGCGGATGAACGGGCTCTGGTCTGGCACCAAGCCCTGGCGAAGTACCCAATGTCGGTAGTGGGCGATGCGTTGCGTGAGCTTGCAGAAACAGGCACTGGATGGCCGCCGACGTTGCCAGAGTTCGTGGCTTTGGTGAAGGCGAAGATGCCGCAGCCGATGCACATGAAAGCGCTGCCAGTGCCCGACAGGACTGCGGATGAGGTTGCTGCAGGCGCTGTGCAGATGGCGGCTATTCGCGACTCTGTTGGGCAGAAGAATGACCCAGCGGCATGGGCCTATCGGGTGATCGAGCGCTACCGCGGTGGCGATTCGGTTGTCGCTCATTCGAGCTACAAGCTGGCGCAGCAGGCGCTGAAAAACCTGGGTCGGGAAGTCCCGGCTGAATGACCGACGCAGCGGCTCTGCGAAACAAATCAACGTGAGATGGAAATGCTGAACGAATTGTTGGAACAACGAAAAGAAATTGAGGCGCAAATCGAGGCGGTCAAATCCGCGCTGCGCACCGAATCACTGGCCCAAGCGCGCGGGTTGATTGCGCTGCACGACCTGACGGTCGATGAGCTTTTCCCGACAGCCAGAAAGTCGACGATGAAGCACGCTGCACGCAAGGTGGCCCCGAAGTACCGCGACCCTGCCAGCGGCAAGCTGTGGACTGGTCGAGGACGGTCGCCGACGTGGTTTGACGCTGCCCGCGCACAGGAGTTCACGCTGTGAATTCGTCGCTGTTCAACTCGGCCGCCGACTGGGCTGCGGATGGCAACGATGTGATTTTCAACATCGCTGCATTTTCCATCTCCGCGCTCGCGGCGATTGGCGCGGTGGCGATTCTCGTGTGGATCAACAGGAGGTAGCGATGCTGGGATCTGAGTTGCAGCTGCTGACGGAAGAAGTCGCTTTGCTGGAAGCAAGGGCTAACGAACTAATTCGCACCATTGGCAAGTGGCAAAACCGCTGCGAAACGCTGCGCGAACTGCTGCAGCAAAGCCAGCGTTACGCGCCAACGGATCTTCAGTGGCGAATCACCGATGCGATCACGGATCACCACACCGGACGACAAGTCTGACTGCTCGCAATGCAGACACTGCAAACAGCACAAGCCCGAGTTCCTGAGTGCACACACACCAGCTGTGCTTGTGTGTACACACCCGTCGGCGCTGAGGTTGAACCAGGGCGCGGTGTGGTCGGTGACTCTTGCGCGGCCAATCTGCAGGGGCAGGAGGTTTGAGCTTGCGCCTCGTTCCCATAAGTCTTGAAGAAGCGAACGCATTTGTCGTGGTAACGCACCGGCATCACGGAAAGGCGACGGGGCACAAATTTAGTCTTGGTGCCGCCGATGGAGATCGAGTTGTCGGTGTTGCAATTGTGGGTCGACCTGTCTCTAGGCATTTGGATAACGGCGCAACGCTTGAAGTAAATCGAGTCGCTACAGACGGAACGCGCAATGCCTGCTCTTTTCTTCTGTCGGCATCGTGGAGAGCGGCCCGCGCATTGGGATACGAACGCCTTATCACCTACACGTTGCTGACCGAGCAGGGGGCATCGCTCAAAGGCGCTGGTTGGCGATGCGTTGGTCAAAAAGGCGGCGGGAATTGGAACACGCCATCGCGACCAAGGGTTGATACAGCTGAATTGCTTTCTGGACAGAAACAGTTGTGGGAAGCGGTTTAAACATGAACGCCGATCTGGAAAAGGTGCTGGAACTGCTGGCTCAGGCAGCTGAAGACGCCGAGCGCATCGGTGCGGTGACCTGCGAGTTGGCGATAACGGACGCCTTCGGTGCCGGCGTTTTGTTTCGATACGTTGGCGAGGCCGACTCGGTGACTGAGCGGCTGATTCCTGCGGGCGGGCTGTTGCAATGAAGAAATCGCCGACGGCACTCAGCACCGAGTGGCTGCGCGAGCAGGGCTACCACGTCGAGGTGGTCGAGCAGACCAAGCGTGTCGGCACGCCGGGGGCGATGAAGGTGTGGAAAACCGACTTATTCGGATTCTTGGACTTGCTCGCTATCAGAAGAAACGAAGTGTGCGGGGTGCAGGTCACCAGCTGGTCGAACGTGCCAGCCCGTATCCGAAAGATCACGGACTCACCACTGTTGCCACTGGTGCGCGAGTCAGGCATCCGCATTCTGGTGCATGGCTGGCATCACGACGGCCGGTTGCGCGAAACGGATCTCAGTTGATCGTGGAGAGGCTGCGCGACCTGTTGCCAATCATTCCGAGTCGGGAATATGGCGCAGTCAAGCGGGCAATCAAACATGCGATAGCGCACATAGAAGCACTGGAAGCGCGCGCAGCCCAACAGGAACAGCACCTAGAAACACTCCGTTCGGCACTGGCGAGGCGCAAATGACTGACGACAGACTTTCGTGGCTCTTGGATCTCTGGCGCGATTGGGTGAAGCGGCCGGATCACCGGCATGAACTCGGATACCCATCGACCGCCGCAGGCATTCGGTTCCGTGCTGGCAGTGACTTCGACAGCATGGTCGACAACGTGGACAACTCGCAGGCAATGGCAGTGGATGCAGCTATCGACAGCCTGCCGCCCTTGGAACGCATTGCTGTGCATCACGTCCTGATCGCCAGCGTCTACCGGGCTAGGGAGCCATTGCAGGACGTGTACCTGCGGGCAAGGGATCGGCTGAAGGTCAGCCTGCGGCTGCGGAATATCGAATAGGGATTGGACATGGACTTGCGCAACATGCTGACCACTAAGCAGCTGGCAGAGCAACTTGGCATCAAGCCCGCCAGTATCCACAGACAGTTGTCCGATTACGGCAAGTATCGGGGGCACGTTCCGCACCGGTTGCCAAATGGCACGCTGGCATGGCCTAAGTCGTTGGCGACGGAGTGGGCAGAGCAAAAAGAATTTGCATCGTCTGCAGGGTGACTGCAGGTGAACTGCATATGCAGGGCTAAGTAGGGGCGAGACAATTCGTGCGGGGAAGTGTCTCCGCTTTCCATGCTTGTCTCTCCTCTTGAGTTAATTGGCGCTCCGCTTGGGGCGCTTTTTTTTGACGGAACAATCCGACAGGAACTCCGATGGCTGCCCGAATTAGAGCGCGACATCAAGACGAAATCCGAGAAAAGATTCGCACCAGTCAGCTCGTAAATCGGCTTACGGATTGCGCACTTGGCGATGTCGAATTAACTGCTCAGCAGTTAAAGTCGATTGAGATATTGCTGAAGAAATCGCTGCCTGATTTATCGTCCGTAACGCTGGAAGGCGCAGGCGAAAACGGCGACATTCAGATTACGTTTACATGGGCGAATCAGCCCGCATCGTAATCCCTTACTCGCCCAGAGCGGCATTCCTGCCGTTCCACCAGCGCACAACACGCTGGAGTGCCATGGTTTGCCATCGGCGCGCGGGTAAGACAGTCGCTTGCATCAATGACCTGTTGCGCTCTGCGCTGACCACACAGCGCGAAGACTGGCGCGGTGCGTACATCGCCCCGTACTTCGGCCAGGCCAAAGACGTTGCGTGGGCGTATTTGAAGAAGTTCGCAGCGGTTGTGCCTGGTGTGCAGTTCAGCGAAGTGGAACTGCGAGCCGATTTTCCGAATGGTGCGCGCATCAGGCTTTATGGCGCTGATAACGCAGATGTGCGACTGCGCGGCATTTATCTCGACGATGTGGTGCTGGACGAATATGCCGACTTTGCTCCACAGATTTGGGGCGAAGTGATTCGGCCATTGTTGGCTGATCGGCAGGGTAGGGCGGTGTTTATTGGCACGCCTAAAGGCCACAACAGTTTTTACAGAATCTTTAGCGAAGCAGACGGTAAGGCGGATTGGTTCCGCTTAATGCTGCGGGCCAGCGAAACAGGAATTCTGCCGAAGGAAGAACTGGAAGCCGCTGCCAGCCAGATGACTGCCGATCAATACGCGCAGGAGTTCGAGTGCAGTTTTGAGGCAGCGATCCAAGGCGCGTATTACGCCAAGGACTTGCAGGCGGCTGAGTCGGACGGGCGCATTACCGATGTGCCGATTGACCCGGCAACGCCAGTGCACACCGCGTGGGACTTAGGTGTGGCTGATAGCACCACGATCGTGTTCTTCCAAGCGCCGCGTGGTGGCTCTGTGCGCATTGTGGATGCGTATGAGGCCAGTGGGTTTGGCTTGGATCACTACGTGCGCGTGGTCAAAGACAAGGCGTACAGCTACGGCGATCACTGGGCACCGCATGACATCGAAGTGCGCGAGTTGGGCAGCGGTCGCAGCCGACTGGAAACCGCTGCAAGCCTGGGCATCAAGTTTCGCGTAGCTCCGAACCTGCCGGTCGCTGATGGCATCAATGCGGTTCGGATGCTGCTGCCACGCACATGGTTCGACAAGCGCAGGTGCGCTGGCCTGTTGGATGCGCTGCGCCAGTACCGCGAAAAGATCGACGACAAGCGGCAGATATCACTCGGCCCGCTGCATGACTGGACAAGCCACCACGCCGATGCGTTTCGCTATTTGGCGGTGGCGCTGAAGGAACAACAACCGGCCCGCAAGCCTGCGGACGCCGAAATTCATTGGATGTCGTAATGGCTGACAAAGACACTCTTGCTGATGCGAAGGAGCGGTTCAGGCTCGCTCACGACGCAGAAGCCGAGAATCGCAATTGGGCCATTGATGATCTGATGTTTGCGCGCATGGGCGAGCAATGGCCGCTGCATGTGCGTAAGCAGCGAGAGCTTGAAGGCCGCCCCTGCCTGACAATCAACCGCATGCCAGCGTTTGCCAGACAGGTGGTGAACGATGCGCGCCAGAACAAGCCCGCAATCCGCGTGCGGCCTGCTGACAGCAATGCAGACCCGGATACGGCCGAAATCTACAACGGCCTGATCCGCAACATCGAACAATCGTCCAATGCCGATGTGGCGTATGACACCGCGCTTGAGTCTGCGGTTTATACCGGCTTCGGATACTTCCGACTGTCAACGGACTACGCGCACGAAGACACGTTCGATCTGGACATCAAGATCGAGCGCATCGCCAACCCGCTGACTGTCTATGCCGACCCCACCAGCACGGCACCGGATGCGTCGGACTGGCGCTATGGGTTTATCACCGACCTGATGCCGTTGACCGAGTTTGAGAGCAAGTACGGCAAAAGCACGCTGGCTAGCGATTGGAGTGCGGACGGCGATGACCGCGACAGCCTGTGGCGCAACGAAGATTCGGTGCGCATTGCAGAGTATTGGTCGCGCGATGAGTACATGAAGCCCATCGTGCAGCTGAGCAACGGCCAGGTGCTGGATGCCGCGCTGTACGAAGCGAACAAGCCGCTGTGGGATGCGCAGCAGCTGACGGTGATCGGCGAGCGTGAGACACGCTGCTATCGCGTCAAGCAGCACATCATGACCGGCGCTGAAGTGCTGGAGACGGTCGATTGGCCGGGTAAGTACATCCCGATCATCCCGGTCTATGGCGACGAGGTGAACGTTCAGGGCAAGCGCTATTTCCGCTCGCTGGTGCGTGATGCGCGCGACAGCCAGATGATGTTCAACTTCTGGCGTACTGCCAGTACCGAGTTGGTTGCGCTGGCTCCCAAGGCTCCGTTCATTGGGCCGCGTGGTGCGTTCGATGGCGACCCTAAGTGGCAAAGCGCCAACGTCAAATCGCACCCGTTCCTCGAGTACGAAGGCAGCATCCCGCCGCAGCGTCAGCCATTCGCCGGCGTGCCTGCTGGAGCGCTGCAAGAGGCGCTGAATAGCAGCGACGACATGAAAGCGATACTAGGTATCTACGATGCCAGTCTCGGCGCACGCAGCAACGAGACCAGTGGTCGCGCCATCCTTGCACGGCAGCGCGAGGGTGATGTGTCGACGTTTCACTTCATCGACAACCTTTCGCGGGCCATCAAGTACGCAGGCAGGTGCCTGATTGACCTGATCCCGGCCGTCTACAACACCGAGCGCATGGTGCGCGTGTTGGGCGAAGACGGTGGCGTAAAGAACGTGCTGGTGAACCCGAAGGAAGCCGCCGAGTACGGCAAGGTTTATGAGCTTGCTCGCGGCAAGTACGACCTGGTTGTCGAGGCTGGCCCGAGCTTCAGCACCAAGCGCGATGAAACGCAGAACTTCCTGCTGGAAACCATGCGCGCCAATCCCAGCACCGCACCGCTGCTGATGGACGTGCTGGCTCGCAATATGGATTTCCCGGAAGCCGAGAAGATCGCCGCGCGGTTTAAGACCATGCTGCCGCCTGCCATTCAGAAACTGGAAGAGCAGGACGAAGACATCAACGAGCAGACGCTGATGGCCCAGCTCTCGCAGGCGCAAATGCAGATGCAGCAAATGCAGCAAGCCCTGCAATCCGCAGAGATGCAGAAAGCGCAGCTGGAGTCGCAGAAAGTGCAGCAAGACGGCCAGATCGAGGCGCAGAAGATGCAGCTGCAAAAGGCTATCGAAGACCAGAAGGCCGAGCTGGAGCGCTACAAGGCGAACCTAGACGCCCAGGTGCGTGTGTACGTCGAGCAGCTAAAAGCAGGCGCGCAGGAAACCACGCAGCTGCGCCAACACGCTGCAGAAGATCGCCGCGCAACGGCCGAGATGCTGGGCACCGATCCCGGCACTGCAGGTGCGCTGATGGCGACCACGCAGGACATCGTGGCCGGCATGCAGGCGATGCAGCAGTCGCTCGCACAGCAGGTGGCTGGCCTTGCCAATGTGATGACAGCGCCTAAGCGTGTGGTGCGCGATCCGGTGACAAACAAGGTGATCGGCGTCGAGCCGGTTATTCCCGTCAATCAGCCTGCAATCGAGGCGCAAATGCCGCCAGAAGCAGGGTCAATTCAGTAAGGAATTCTCATGGCAGTCGGTGATATCAAATGGTTTGCGCAAGGTCTGCACGATCTTGGCTCAAAACTCCACAACCTGGGTTCTGACGCGCTAAAGATCGGGCTCATCACATCCGCAACGACCCCGACGGTTGGCGCAACAGCGCCTCATTTCGGTGGCAGCGGCACCACCAACATGGCGGCCAACCAGGTGGCGGCTGGCACCAGCTACACCGCAGGCGGCCCCACCCTTTCATCGGTGACGTGGAGCAACGTAGGCGGCACGGTGCCGACGCTGCGTGCAGCGGCTGTGACCGTCGCACAGGACGCGACAGGATTTACAGCTGCAAGGTGGGGAATCATTTACAACAACACCAACGCGGCTAAGCAGTGCTTGGCATACGTCGATTTAGGCTCTGACCGCAGCATTCAGGCCGGTTCGCTGACGCTGGACTGGTCAGGCGCAACTGACGACATCCTGACCATCACCCAGAGCTAAGCATGCCGGGCGCCGTCAACGTCGCAATACGCTGGAGAAGGGCCGGCGGGTCTGCGACCGTCGCAGCGGGTATTGGCAACGCATCCGCAGCCGGCCTGCAAGCAGCAGTAACAGCACCGTCTGCGCCGACGATCACGTCGCCGGCATTCCTGGTGGCTGGCACGGTCAATACGGTCTACCCGTCCACGACGTTCACGGCCAGCGGCTCCACGCCGATCACCTGGACGGTCACTAGCGGCACGCTGCCGACTGGGATGGCGTTTAGCTCGGCAGGCGTCTTGTCTGGCACTCCTACGGCTACGGCAAGCGGCAGCATTACGTTTACGGCGACCAATGCTCTGGGCGCGGATTCAAGGGCGCTGACGCTGACGGTGAGTGCGGCTGGCTCCTTGCCTCTTCTGTACGAAGCCAATGTCACCGGCTCGGGACGGTACCTTGGCGCGTTTAGGGTTCCGTCTGATGGCGGGCAGGCCAACCCAAATAATTGGAGTGGTGGGGTAGGTTCTGGTGCTGGGCAATATATCGCTTATAACCCATCACTCAATTCTTTATTTATTAGCTCTCGTAATGCTGATGGTGGGCCAAACATAGGTCAGATCAGCATCCCGGCTAGTTTCGATACCACTGGAAACCCCGCGAACATGCCGATTGCTTCGTGGGTTGGCGCGTCAACATCCGCCCCTTATTTTTTTGATATTACCGGAGGTAATCGCGGCCAGTCATTTGGTCCGGGATCCGAGAATCCTACTTGCGCGGGGATGTTTACTGACGGGGTAAATATTTATCAAAGCTTTGAAGATTTTTACGATGCAAGCGGTACAGCAACAATTGCCCCATTGTGGAAAAGGGCAGGCCTCGGAATAACAAGCGGAACCATAACTGGCCCAACTAGCTGGGCCGGAAGCAGAACACAAAGAACACTTGCTGGTGCTGGTTGCAGCATCCCAAGCTACTGGCGGTCGGCATTAGGCGGCGATATGCTTCAAGCTGACAAGCAGTATTCGATTAACAGCAATCAGAATATGGGGCCGTTTTTAGCAAGTTGGGATACATCTCAGGTTGGCGTAGTTAATCCACTACCAAATACGGTTCTTTGCGAGAAGCAATATCCCGGCGAAGGCGAGACACCGCTTTGGAGTAATACTGCTACATGCGCGGGTCTTGCCTTTCCAAGCGGAACTCGCAGTGTTTTGCACATAGGTAGATACGGCACCGGCAGTATTTATTACGGCAACCCCGGAATAGATGGCCCTGCTGATCCTGTAAACTCGTATAAGTCGTGGCACGCTTATCCATATCGCTGGAGAATATGGGCTTACGATGCCGAAGACTTAGCAAGCGTAAAGGCAGGAACAAAAGTAGCAAACTCTGTTGATCCTTATTCAACATGGCTTGTTGCAGGGCCTCCGAATACATTGGACGCTGGTGGAAGTACGCTGTCAATTACCGTTGGCGCTTGCCTTGATGATGTAAATAAAAGGCTGTTTATTGCGGAGTGCGAAACAAGTCGAACTGGAAGCCTCCAGCCGATCATCCACGTCTTTCAGTTGAGTTTCTAATGGAAGAAGTTGATCGCGGCGACTTTTTTGTGCGATGCCACGGACCTTTCGACAAGGGTTTCGTTTACCGTGGTCACCGTCACTGGATTGACCACAACAGCTTTGTGCATGAAGGTACGACGATCAAGGTCAGCTATCGGCACTTCAAAGACGGACCGATCATCAAAACATCCGAGTACGTTGGTCCTTGTCGATTTCCGGTCGCTGCTGGGCTTTTCCATGAGATTGAAGTGATAAGCGAAGAAGGGCGCTGGGATTGTGAGTTTCCAAAGCCAGAACCTGATTCGCCCCTCAAAGGCGTTTTTAACAAAGAGTTGATTGACTAATGCCTACTACCGTCACTAATTCAATTGGCCCCGGCAAAACTTACGCGACTATTCAAGCGTGGATGACTGCTGCTGGTACAACTTACCCCGGTGGCCTTGTTGCGGCTGATGTCATATGGAAAGGCGAGCTTTATCCGTCAAGTGGCGGGAATGAATGGTCATTCACGACTTCTAATACTTGGCCGAGCATAACGACTGACGCCACTCGCTATTTCTATCTAACCGCAGCCCCTACTCACTCTTTCAAAGACAATGCAGCAAAACTAACTAACGCGCTAAAGTACAACACTGCAAACGGGGTTTCATTCATTTATTCTGGCACTTTTACGGAATTATTTTCTGGAGGCAGTGCATTCTTTCTTATTGAAGGCTTGCAAATAAAAAATAACGGCGGGTCTTTCACATCAAATGCAAATTCGGGTGGTCGGGCGTCTTTTAAAGATTGCATCTTGCATACAGCTACTTTGCGGTTTGAATCAAGGATTACTAATTGCCTGCTAATTCAATCATTTTGCGAAAACACTGTATCCGAGATTAGGAATTGCACATTCGTTGGGTTTTCGTCTGGCAACGCAATAGGCACAAACAACTATTCATCCGTTCTTGTAAAAAATTGCGCGTTTTTTGGTCATTCATCTGTTACTGATAACGCATCCAAAATTGTCGCTGCAAGTAGCACCTACAACGCGACCGACCTAGCTTCATTCGGTTGGACGGCCACCGGCAACATTGTCAGCAAGACATACGCAAATCAGTTTCAGTCAATCACCAGTGGTTCCGAGGATTTCCGCGTCAAGGCCGGTGCTGACCTCATCAATGCAGGCGTCCGCGACCAGACCTACACCGGCGACCTCGACATCGTTGGCAGCGCACGAAGCACCACGACCCCGACGATCGGCGCGTGGGAATTCCCATCCGTCACCTACACCTACGCCCGCCCGTCAAGCGACATCACGACCCAGTGGACGCCCAGCACAGGCACCGCGCACTTCTCGCTGATTAACGAGACGACCGCCAGCGACGCGGACTACATCTTCGCCACAGCTGCGGGCCAGACCGACGAAGTGCGGCTTGCGTCAATGTCTGCGCCCCAGGCTGGCACTGATCTGAAAGTTAACTACCGCGTGCAGGGCATCGTTGGCAGCGCATCGGTGACACTTTCGCTGGTATGCAACACCACGGTGATCGCCACCGACACCACACGCACCTTTAACGGAGACTACACGCTCACCGTGGCATCGGGCACGTGGGCGTCGGTAGCCGACTGGACAAACATGCGCTTGCGCTTTGTGAGCGCATAAGGAAACGACATGGCAATCACCACACTGGACGGTCTGATCGCAAGCGGCAAGCAGCGCGTGCCGATCAAGAAGACCGCATCGCGTACCGCGGTTGCAAACGGCTGGTTCTCTACGATTGACCTAGCTGGCGACCCCGGTGCTGGCGTGCTGGCAGGAACTAGCACTACGACCGGCGTGGTGCCAGACGACACTACAGCTGGCATGCCGCTGCTCAATACGTTCGGCGCTGGCAACAACGGCCATCTCATTAACGTTGAATACTCCAGCGTCGTTCCCAGTCGCATCATGGTCTACGACCTGCTCTGGAAGGGCGGCGCTTACGCATTCAACGCCAGCACCACCGGCCAGACGCCCGGTTCGTATAGCGGTAGGGTGCCAAGTGGTACGGATTTTACGAACACCGAGATCTGGGTGGAGCAGGTAACGGCTGCAACCGGCAACCAAGCCGTAAACGTGACCTACACCAACCAGTCCGGCGCCACGGGTCGAAGCACGGGCGCAGTCGGCATTGGCGCTGCGCCTACGGTGGGCCGCATGTGGCAGTTGCCGCTACAAGCTGGCGATACGGGCGTGCAGGGCGTCACTGGCGTGGTCGGCACGGTGGCAACGGTCGGGACGTTCAACGTGTTGGTGATTCGTCCGCTGTGGACTGGGCGCGTGCCACTTGCCAACTACGCTGACCTGCACGACTACCTGCGTGTCGGCATGCCGCGGGTGTTCGATACGTCGGCCCTGCAGATCTGCATTAACCCGGACTCGACCGCCACAGGCGCGTCCGTTGAACTGATGCTGACTATCGCCAACGGTTAAGCAATGCCGCTGCCGCCTATCCCGCCACAAGGTGCGCGCAGGCTTACGCCTGCCATACAGAATCGCGCGCCCGGAGACATTGCGGAATCGGCAACCTTTGGGCCGAACAAACAGTACGGCTTTCTAGTCGGCAACGCAGTCGCTGCAGGC
>Ga0209087_1001494_pt1 | contig 13724 bp, 11 predicted proteins | sample S_130805_EF_Meta_FD_187321 | JGI IMG/M metagenome (GOLD analysis project Ga0209087, IMG submission 187321) | Freshwater microbial communities from Lake Simoncouche, Canada to study carbon cycling - S_130805_EF_MetaG (SPAdes) (version 2) | ecosystem: Environmental > Aquatic > Freshwater > Lake ...
AGGTAGATCACCGCGTCGAGCAGCATCACATAGGGGCCGGCATCGAAGCCGCTCTCGCGCACCATCAGGTCGGTTTCGGTGAGTTCCCCCACCAGATCGCCGGCTTCGCCCACCACCGCCAGGCCGCTCACCTTGTGGTCGCTCATCAGCTTCACCGCCTCCTGCAGGGGCGTTTCAGCCCGCACGCTCAGCACCGGGCTGCTCATCACCTCCGCCACCGACCGATCGACAACCATGGACTTCATGCAGCGTGCGATTTCCGCATTCTGCAGACGGCCCAGGCTCCTGAAAGCCCACCGGGCAGGTTGGATACATCCTTAGGGGATGCCGGCGATCCCTCAATCCCTTCTCCGGATCCGCTCCCGCCCGCCCGTGCCCCTACTGCGCCGCCTCGCCGACCTGCTCACCATCGCCCGGGCCCTGCTTGGGTTGCCCCTGCTGCTGGCCCTGGGCGCCGGCCACCAGGGTTTGGCCTGGGGGCTGCTGCTGCTGGGGGGGCTCAGCGACGCCGCCGACGGAGCTCTGGCGCGCCGCGCCGGCGGTGGCTCTGTGTGGGGGGCCCGGCTTGATCCCCTCACCGACAAGATCCTGATCAGTGCCCCGCTGATCTGGCTGGCGGCGCGCGGCCTGCTGCCGATCTGGGCGGTGTGGCTGCTGCTGGCCCGGGAACTGCTGATCTCCGGCTGGCGGGCCGGCCAGGGCAGCGGCGGCCCCGCCTCCCTAGCCGGCAAGGCGAAGACGATCCTGCAGTTCCTGGCCCTGCTGCTCCTGCTTTGGCCCGCCGACTGGACCCTCGGGGTGCCGGCCGGCGGCGCGGGCGGCTTCGGGCTACCCATCCTGATGCAGGTGGTTGGCTGGTGGCTGTTCTGGCCTTCGCTCCTGTTGGCGATCAGCTCGGCCTGGGGCTACCTGCGGCAGGGACGGGGGGGTGCAACGTCCTGACCCGATGAAGGCTCCAGCGGCCGGCGCTACCACCACGCTGCCTCACCCAGCCAGCAGGGCCCCATCGGCGGAGAAATCGGGGCTGGTGGGCATCCGTCGGGCGTAGTCGTTGGTGTAGCTGTCCACCAAGGTGGCCTCCAGGTCGAAGGCAGGCTCCCAGGCCAGCTCGCGCCGCACCCGGGTGATGTCGGTGAGGAAGTGGGCCAGCCGGAGCGGAAACGCCTTGCGGGCCTTCTTGTCGAGCCCGGCGGGATCGAAGCTGCGGATTTCGATGTCGGAAGGATCCTTGCCGGCGGCGCGGGCGGCGGCCTGCACCAGCCCCCGGAAGCTGATCCCCTGGCGGCCACTGCAGTTGTAGATGCGGTTAGCGGCGGCCTCCACCTCGATGCAGCGGGCCATGGCGGCGGCCAGATCGTTCACGTGGCCGAGCTGGGTGATCGTGCTGCCATCACCCGGTAGGGGCACGGGCCGGCCGTGCACGATGCGGTCGAAGAACCAGCTCTCCACGGGGTTGTAGTTGCCCGGGCCCACGATGTAGGTGGGGCGAAAGCTGGTGAAGGGGATGCCCTGGCTGCGCAGCCAGGCCTCGGTCTCGGCCTTGCCGGCATGGCGGCTGGCGGGATCGGTGGGGCTGTCCTCATCGAGGGGCCACAGCTCGCTGTCGGCGTAGACGCCGGCCGAACTCACATACACGAAGCGATGGCTCGGTGCCCCGGTGCGCGCGATCACGGCGCTGGAATCCTCCTGGGTGCGGCCGGAGCTGTCGATGATCACATCGAAACGGCGGCCCTCCAGGACCTGCAGACCCTCGGCCGTGCCGCGGTCGCCCACCAGGTGCTCCACCCCGGTAGGCACGGGCTGCTTGCCGCGAGTGAACAGGGTGAGGGAGTGGCCGGCGTCCTGCAGCAGCCGCACCAGCGGCTTGCCAACGAAACGGGTACCGCCCATCACCAGAATGTCCATAGAGAAGCCCGCGGGCGGGCCGTGAAACCGGCCGCCATTCAAGCTCGCGGCAGCTCCAGCACCGCCCAATAGCCCTGGTGCTGCGGGTGAGTGGCGAAAAACGAATCCGCCATGGACGGCCCGAATCTGGACCGCCAGATCAGGCAGATCATCGATGGCCACGGCCCTAAGCCGGGCAGGCCGACACAATCAACCCAAACGCCCTCAAGAGGCCGCCATGCCGATCGGAACCGCCTGGACCGCCCAGCCGGCCGTACTGGCTGACAGCGGCGGGTACCGCCATTTCGCCCTGATCGGGGAGCGGGGTCGGGGCGGCGAACGGGCTGTGGAACTGGCGGCGGTGCTGGAGCGCTCCTTCCGGCTGGTGGTCCCCCTGGCGCAGCTACGCGATCGGCAGCTCTGGCAGCCTGGCTGGCAGTCCCTGCGCCGTGCCATGCAGATCATCCCCGCCATCGACCTGCTCGACGGCCAGTGCGTACGGCTGCATCAGGGGGATTACGACCAGGTGACCCGCTTCAGCGACGACCCGGTGGCCCAGGCCCTGGCCTGGCAGCGCCAGGGGGCCGAACGGCTCCATCTGGTGGATCTGGACGGGGCCCGCAGCGGCGAACCGGTGAACGACGCGGTGGTGCGGGCGATCGTTGCGGCGCTCGCCATCCCGGTGCAGCTCGGCGGCGGGGTGCGCAGCCTGGAGCGGGCCGAGGCCCTGCTGGCGATCGGCCTCGACCGGGTGATCCTTGGCACCGTGGCGATCGAACAACCCAACTTGGTGCGCGAATTAGCCGCCCGCCATCCCGGCCGGATCGTGGTGGGCATCGACGCCCGCGAGGGCAAGGTGGCCACCCGCGGCTGGCTGGAGGAGAGCGCCGTGGAGGCGGAGGCCCTGGCGGCCAGCTTCGAAGGCAGCGGCGTCGCCGCCCTGATCACCACCGACATCGCCACCGACGGCACCCTGGCCGGACCGAACCTGCCCTTCCTTCGCCGCATGGCCCAGGCCAGCTCGATTCCGGTGATTGCCTCCGGCGGCATCGGCGACCTCACGGATCTGCTCAGCCTCCTCTCCCTGGCCCCCTTAGGGGTGGAGGGCGTGATCGTGGGCCGCGCCCTCTACGACGGCCGGGTGGATCTGGCCGAGGCCCTGCAGGCGATCGGTCCGGCCCGCCTTCAAGATCCGGGCACGGACAGCCTGCCGATCTGCTGAGCTCCACGGCTCCCGGGGTTGGCCGCCGCCATGAATCGGAGCCAACCCCGGGAGCCGCGGGCCCTGACTTGACAAGCGGACATCAAACAGCTCCTGGATCTGCTGCCCTATAACAGACCAACGAACGAGATACCGCCAGCGTGGCCCTCGCCACTTTCCCGATCGGGGCCAGCCCCTCCCCGCATTCCCAGCTGAGCTCTGGCCCACCCACCCACGACGACATCCCTCGACCGACCAGCGTCGAGGAGGTCTATGAGCGCTGCCGCCACCTCGGCATGCGCCTCAGTCGGCAGCGTCGCATGGTGCTTGATCTCCTCTGGGCCGAGCGCAGCCACCTCAGCGCCCGCGACATCTTCGAGAAGCTGAACGATCTGGGCCGCAACATTGGGCACACCTCCGTCTATCAGAACCTGGAGGCCCTCCAGTCGGCCGGGGTGATCGAATGCATCGACCGGGCCAGCGGCCGGCTCTACGGCTACCGCGCCGACCCCCACAGCCATCTCACTTGCGTGGAGTCCGGTTCGATCACCGACCTCGACGTGGTGCTGCCCGACGATCTTCTTCGCCAGATCGAAATCGCCACCGGCTTCGCCATCGAGAGCTACACCCTCCTCCTCAGTGGCCGTCGCCAGCCTTGAGGCACGCCGCAAAGCAACAGACCTGGATGAATCGAGAGCTGCTCGTTACGGTGTGGACCCATCCGCTCTCCCGACCGTGAGCCGCCGCAAGGCTGAGCCCGGCCCGTGGCTCCTTCTCTTCGCCGAGCCCCTGCAGCGTGAAGGGTTGCTGCGCTGGCTGGAGGACGACCCGGCGGGTTACCGGGTCACGGCCGATCCAAGCCAGGAAGGCCTCTCACCGCGACTGCTGATCTGGAGTGTCACCAGCCCACCCCCCGCCGATCGCCTGGAGGCCGAAGTCCGCCAGCTGCTGGATCGCTGGCAGCCCGCCCCGCTGCTACTGCTGCTCCCCGGCGGCCACAACTACCCCCAGCGGCTGCTGCTGAGCCTCCCGGTGCAGGGCCTGCTGGAGCAGCCCGAGCCCAGCCTGCTGCGCCAGAGCGTGGCCACCCTTCTGGCGGGGGGTCGGGTGGTGGAGATTGCTTCGGCCTCGGGGCCGCCGCCGCCAGTGGGCCGGCCACCCCTGGGGCTAGGGGAATGGCTTCTCGTGAGCGGCCTAGAGCAGATCGACACGGAACTGCGCGTCTGCGCGGCCCTTCTCGAGCCGCTGCCCGCCAACCCCCTGGCCCAATTCCTGCTGGAGGGCCGGCTCCGGGAACTCCAGGCGGCCCGCTCCCTGCTGCTCTGGCTCTGGGGGCCCCTGCAGATGGCCTGGAGCCCGGATGGTCAGGCCTGGGAGCCAGTCGAGCCGGTTGGAGGATCCGGATTCCCGGCCCGGCGCGAGCTTCGCGGCGCCAGCGGAGCCAGGCGGGGGGCCGTCGCTGGCCAGCTGCTGCTCCGCAGCGACGCGGCACCTAGCCAGGGCGGGGTGAGCCTCACCCTGCGAGAGCGCACCGCCGACGGCATCTGGCAGGCCCTGCGGGAGCGCCTCAGCCAGGCCGCCAGCGTGGGTGCCGACAATCGCAGTGGCGAGCTGCTGGCCTTCGATGGTCTCCATCCCGATCGTCGCCGGGACCTGCTGCTGGCCCTGCTCGAACAGTTCGAACTGCTGCGCCGGCGGCTCCAGCAGCAGGAGCTGGGGGGAGACGCGCTGATCCTGACCTGGAACGAACTTCAGCCCGAACTGCGGCGCCAGGCCCTGCGCCGCATGGCCGGCTCCTACGTGCAACTGCCCAGTGAGGGCAAACTCCGCCCCGTGGCCGACACCTTGGCGGAATCGGGGGATTTCGCCGTGATCGATCCGGAACTCCCCGACCCGATGGCCATGCTCACAACCCTCCTGCAGGCCCGTCCGCTGCTGGTGGAGGGGCGGCTGCTGGGCCCGGATGAACCCCAGGCGGTGCTCTATCTCGAGATGTTGCTGGCCAACTGGCTGGTGCGTAGCGCGGAGCTGATCAGTGCCGAGGTGCTGGCGGCCTGCGCCGAGTGGCCCGAGCTGCGGCGCTACCTGCTGCGGCCCGACCTCCTGGCCACCCGCAACCTCGAACGGCTGCGCAACCAGCTGAACAGCCAGCAGCGCTGGAGCAGCTGGATCAGCCGCCCCGTTCAGCTTTATGAAAGCCGGCGGCCGCTCTTCCGCCTCGAAGCGGGCGCCATCGACACCATCACCCTCACCGAACCAAGGGACCGGGAATTGCGGCAGTTGCCGTGGCTGCAGCAACTGGTGACCCTGGCCCTGGAGGCCCGCGATGCGCTTGCTCCCCAGGTGCAGAGCCTGATCCGTGGCTTCGGCGACCTGGTGGTCGTGGTGCTCACCCAGGTGGTGGGCCGGGCGATCGGCTTGGTGGGGCGCGGCATCGCCCAGGGGATGGGGCGCAGCCTGGGCCGGCCCGAACGGAGCTGAATGACGACGGGCACAATGGTTGCCAGTTGTCAGCGGGACTTGCCCCACACCACCGATCAGCACAGCCCTGTGGCACCGATGTTGCCGGCAGCGTCGATGGACGCGATCTCCACCACCGATGCCCCATCGCTTCGGCAGCTCCCCGGGAGGCTGGAGCGCACCCTTGGGGCAGTCGCTGCGCTGCTGCTGCTTCTCGCGGTGGGGCTGGCGATCGGCGCTCCTGCTGAAGCCAGCCTGGAGAACGACCGTTACGACGGCAATATCTTTGCCCTCTATGCCGGCAACGGCTCCCTCGTGCCACCGCGCAGCAGCCTGGCCCAGGCCCTCCAAGAGCAGCGCGTGGCGGTGGTGGTGTATTACCTCGATGACAGCAGCGTGAGCAAACGCTTTGCGCCGGTGGTGTCTGAGCTGCAGCGACTCTGGGGCAACAGCGTCGAACTGATCCCCCTGGTCACCGATCCCCTGCGACCAGGCGGCAAGGCCGCCGCCGGAGACCTGCCCGCCGGTGATCCCTCCCGCTACTGGAGCGGTCTGATTCCCCAGGTGGTGGTGTTTGATCGCCAGGGCCAGGTGGTGTTCGATGCCAGCGGCCAGGTGGAGGTGGATGCGATCAATGGGGCGGTCAGCCGGGCCACGGGGCTGCCGCTGCCCGCTCCCGCGGGCCTTGGCAGCACCCGCAGCTTCAATGAGCTCAACAGCGAAGTGGTGAGCGGCGGCCGATGACCCCCTCCCCCGGCGGCGCTCCACTCCCTGGGAATGGGGGCCCCCTGACCCCGGAGCCAGGGGATGATCTGCGAGCTGCGGGGAACGAGCGCTCCGAGAGCGACAGCCTCGGCACCGTGATGGTGCCGGCCAATCACTACTGGGGCGCTCAGACCCAGCGCTCGATCCATTTTTTTCCCTTCGGCCAGCGCATGCCGCTGGCGGTGGTGCATGCCTTCGGGGAGCTCAAGGCCGCCTGCGCTGAGGTGAACCGCGATCTAGGTGGCCTGGATCCCGACCTGGCCGCCGCGATCGTGGCAGCTGCGGCGGAGGTGGCCTGCGGCGAGTTGGATAGCGAATTCCCCCTGAAGGTCTGGCAAACGGGATCCGGCACCCAGACCAACATGAACGCCAACGAGGTGATCGCCAACCGGGCGATCGAAGCCCTCGGAGGCGTACTGGGCAGCAAAAAGCCGGTGCATCCCAACGACCACGTGAACCTGAGCCAGTCGAGCAACGACACCTTTCCCACCGCCATGCATGTGGCCGTGGCGGTTGAACTGGAGAGGCGGCTGATCCCGGCAGTGGAAGCGCTGCGATCGCTCCTGGCACAACGGGCGGAGCAATGGGCGGAGGTGATCAAGATCGGCCGCACCCACCTCCAGGATGCGGTTCCCCTGCGACTGGGCCAGGAATTCGGCGGCTACGCGGCCCAACTGGAGCTGGGCCTGGAGACGCTGCGCGCCAGCCTCCCCCAGGTGTTGCAGCTAGCGATCGGCGGCACGGCGGTAGGCACCGGGCTCAATGCACCGCCGGGCTTTGGTGAGGCGGTGGCGGCCAGGTTGGCGGCGCGCCTGGGGCTGCCCTTCACCAGTGCCCCCAACAAGTTCCAGGCGTTGGCGGGGCATGAACCCCTGGCGGCTGCCCATGGGGCCCTCACGGTGCTGGCGGGGAGCCTGATGAAGATCGCCAATGACATCCGCTGGTTGGGCAGCGGTCCCCGCTGCGGCCTGGGGGAGCTGAGGCTTCCGGAGAACGAACCCGGTTCCTCGATCATGCCGGGCAAGGTGAATCCCACCCAGTGCGAGAGCCTCACGATGGTGGCCCTGCAGGTCATGGGCAACAACACAGCCGTGCAGATGGCCGCCAGCCAGGGCAACTTCGAACTGAATGTGTTCAAACCTCTGATTGTCCACAATCTGCTGGAGAGCGTCGAGTTGCTGGCAGGCGGCTGTGAAGGGTTCCGCCTCTTCTGCCTTGAAGGGCTGGAACCCGACCGAGGGCGAATTGAGGCGCTGCTGGTGGGAAGCCTGATGCTGGTCACCGCCCTCACACCCGCGATCGGCTACGACAGGGCCGCGGCCATCGCCGAACATGCCCACCACAGGGACCTAACCCTGCGGGAGGCGGCCCTGGAGCTCGGTCACCTGAGCGGCGAGGAATTTGATCGGTGGGTACGGCCGGAGCGGATGGTCTGAGCCGGGGGCCCACTCCCCTCACCCTCCCGCGTACAACCCAGACCCCATGATCAGCACCTCCCCACCCGGAGCCACCACGCGGCGCAGATAGGTGGTTTTACGCTCCAGCAGCTTCGGCGCCAAGGGGCGAGGCCAGCTGTAGGTGGTCCAGGTGGATCCATCCTTCAGCACCGCCTTGAGGGATCCGGCGGCGTTAGCGCGTTCGGCCGGATCGGGCCAGTTCAAGAGGTTGCGGCCCTCCAGGGCTGGGAACGCCGGATTGAGCAGCAGGGTGCCGTTGCGATCGAGCACGAACACGTAGGTGTCTTGGTAGAAGAAGGGGCCGAGGGGATCACGCAGGGCCGCGAAGGCCGCCCGTCCCTCCCGTTGGAGCAAGAGCGCCGCACTCTCCACGGCATCCACCACGAAGGCCTTCACCATCGGCGGCTCATACAGGCCGGAGAGCACCAGGTAGGTGCGGCCCGAGGGGGCCGTGACACGCTCCACGTAGGTGGCCTTCCACACCGGCCGGCGGTCGGTGGGATTGGGACGGCGCCACTGGTAATGCACCCAGCCCCGGCCACTTGCGGACTGGGCCACCGCCAGGATCTGGCGGCCGAAGGGCTTGCCGCCCAGATCCTGAAAATCGCTGTAGTTCAGGCCCTCGCCGCGCAGATCGGGGGGGTACACAAGGCTCTTGCCGTCGCTGCCGAGCACCACGATGTAGGCCTCGCCTTGGAACCAGGGGGCACCCTGCCGGCGGAAGGCCGCAAAGGCCCCCTCACCGTTCATGCGCACCTCGGTGGCGGCCGCTTGCACGCGGGTCACCAGCGCCTGCACCTGGGAATCAGCGTCGACTGAGACCGCAGCGCCAGTGGCCAGGCCAGAAGCAGGGGCCGCGGGTTGGGAGGCGCCGGGATTGGGAGAGGCGTTGGCCGATCTCTGGCCGGGGCTGACAAGGATCAGGAGGGCCAATGTGGCTGCGGCCACAGGCTCCGAAACCCTGCGGCCCGGTAGCGGAGGCACCTGCGCTCCCCGCACCGACTGCCGTCGCGCACCGTTCGTTTCCCCCATCCCGCGGCTATCCCGGCTTTTGCTCCGAAGAATGCCACGCTGGAGGAGAACTGCCACCGGCCGCCCCCAGCTGTTCCACTCCGAAGCCGGCTGCGGGGCTCAGAGCAGATTGGCCGCCAACTCCGCCAGTTCGGATCGCTCACCCCGCAGCAGGCTCACGTGGCCGGCCAGCGGCTGGCCCTTGAAGCGTTCCACCAGCCAGGTGAGGCCATTGCTCTCAGCATCCACATAGGGATTATCGATCTGATAGGGATCACCAGTGAACACGATCTTGGTGCCTTCGCCCACCCGCGTCACGATCGTTTTCACCTCATGGGGCGTGAGGTTCTGCGATTCATCCACCACCATGAACTGGCGAGGAATCGAGCGGCCGCGAATATAGCTAATCGCTTCCACCTCCAGCAGCCCCATCCCCTTGAGATCGGCCCAGCTGTTGCGGGGTCCCCGCTGACCACCCCGCCCTCCCTGCTGGCCGCCTCCCTCCTCGCCGCCGAGCAAAAAATCGAGATTGTCGATAATTGGCTGCATCCAGGGGGCCATCTTCTCCTCGAGATCCCCCGGCAGAAAACCCATCTCCTTACCCAGGGAAATCACCGGCCGGGTCACCAGGAGTCGCTCATAGAGGCGTTCATCCGCCACTTGGTGCAATCCGGCCGCCAGGGCCAGCAGGGTCTTGCCGGTGCCCGCTTTGCCCACCAGGGTGACCAGGGGCACGGAGGCATCCAGCAGGAGATCCAGGGCAAAGGTCTGCTCCCGGTTGCGGGGCTGGATGCGACCCAGCCGCACCTTCGGAGCCCGCTGCAATGGCAGCAGAACGCCCTGGCTGGCCTGGAAGCGGGTCAGCAGGGTGTGATTGGGCTGGGCCTGATCCACGAGGGTTACGCCCTCGTTGGCCTGCAGCTGCGGAGGGCTGCCATTCGCTGCCGTGGGGAGTTCGTCGAGTGGCAGGCCTCCGGTCTTGACCCGATCCATCTGGTCGGCACTCACCCAGAGCTCGCACACCCCGGAATAGAGATCGCCGATGTCCACCTTGTCGGTGGTGTAGTCCTGGGCGATCAGGCCCACCGCATCGGCCTTGATCCGCAGATTGGTGTCCTTGGTCACCAGCACCACGGGTGGCCTTGTGCCCATCACCTGCTCAAGCCGCTGCTCCAGGGCCACCGCGAGAATGTTGTTGTCACCGTTGCCCCCCCGCAACTCAGGCGGCAACTGGGCCAGGGTCTCGCTGCGGCAGAACACCACCTTGAGGGTGCCGCCGCTGGCTGGATCGATCGTGACGCCATCGGCCAGGTTCCCCTTCTCGCGCAGCTCATCCAGCAGCCGCGACACCTGACGGGCATTGCGGCCCTTCTCGGAGGGATCCCGCTTAAAGCGATCGATCTCCTCCACCACCTCGATCGGCACCACCACGTGGTTGTCCTCGAAGCGGGTCAGGGCCGACGGGTCATGCAGCAGAACGTTGGTGTCGAGAACGAAGGTCTTGCGCATGCCAGTGGCCAGGCCGGATCGGCGGACCCGAACCTAGGGCCATCCCCCCATCTACGCTCCGCCCGTTCGTACCCCGATGGGTGATCGGCTTGCCGCTCCTCTCCACACTCCTGCTTCTGCTTCTCCTCTTTGGCCTAAGCCTGCTTTGGCTGGAGCTGCGCCATCGGCTGCGGCCTGCCTCGCCCCTTCGCCTGCGGCCCGGCAGCTTCGATGTGCGCCGCAACGGCGAATCGGTGGAGGTGAGCGGCGAGATCACCATCGAGAACCCCCATGGCCGCATGGAGGTGTTCGTTCCGGAGATCACGGTGGAGCCGGTCCTGCTCGGCAAGGGCAGCCTGGCCGAGGTGAAGCGGAGCGTGTCGATCACGCCGCTGCATCCCGATGAGGAAGCCAGGGCCGATGGCTACTGGTTCGCCTACATCGTGAAGGGCCACAAGCGCACCGCCGCCAGACTTGATCTGCGCTTTACCGCCCCCCCCGGCGTGAACGTGGCCGAGCTGCTCGACACCCTCTGGCTCAACATCCGCTGGATCAACTACGGCCCCTTCGGTCGGCTCGAGCGTCGCGACGGCGTCCTGGTGGCGCTGCAGCGTCCCCAGCCGATCCAACCGGAGCAGGCTTCATGGCGCGCCGGCGAGGGCTGCCGCGTACTTCCCCTGCGCACCCATTTGCTCGGGGTGTTGGACAACCCTCAGGAGGTTCTGGAGCGCTACGCCGGCTCCCTGATCCAGCCGGGTGACGTTCTCACAATCGGCGAAACGCCCCTGGCCGTGATCCAGGGCCGCTACAACCATCCTTCCAACGTGGAGCCCTCTCTGCTGGCACGCCAGCTCTGCCGGGTGTTCCACCCCACCAGCAGCCTGGCCACCGCCTGCGGCCTTCAGTCGCTGATCGATGTGGTGGGGCCCGCCCGGGTGCTCTGCGCCTGGCTGGTCGGCACCGCCCTCAAGGCCGTGGGCAGCAAGGGCTGGTTCTACCGGCTTGCCGGCGACCAGGCCCGCCTGATCGATGATGTGACCGGAACCACCCCCCCTTACGACCAGACGATCGTGCTAGGTCCCCAGGATCCCCAGGCGTTCTGCGAAGCGATGGCCCGCAGCCTCGGGGTGGGCGTGGCCGTGGTGGATGTGAACGACCTGGGCCGGGTGAAGGTGTTGGCCTCCAACAGCGGCTGTGATGAGGCCCTGCTCCATCGCGCCCTGCGGCCGAACCCAGCCGGCAACGCCAATGAACGCACCCCCCTGGTGCTGGTGCGGCCGGCCTAGCTCCGGAGCACCCCCCTAAAGTGACGAAGGATTATCAGCCCCGCACCACGTCCGGAACCTGCCGTGATACCTCCCGTCAGGACCGACGCCCCCACCGTGAGGCTCAGCCCGCGCTCCCCTGAGACCCCTTTCCTGGTGGAGCGCCTGCAGGGCTGGCATCTGCCCCTCCTCGACGACCCGGCCTTTCTTCCTCTGCACCCCCTGCTGCAGCGCACCCTGCTGCTCACGGTTCCTAGGGGACTGGCCTCAGCCCTGGGCCGCCGCCAGTCCATGGGCGCCCTGGTGCTTGTCGCCAGGGAAAACGTGCCCGGTAGAAGGCCCACCGTCCTTGGTCTGATGGTGGCCCGGCCGCTGAATCGCCGCGGCAGCAGCTGGGAAGTGCAGCATCTCCGCCTGGCCCTGGCAGCCGAACTGCCGGCAAGCCCGGCCCGCAGCCACACCGCAGCCTCCCTTCTGCGGGAAGCAATCCAGCAGGCCCCTGGCGCGGTGAGCTGGATCGCCTCCGCCTCGAGCCTCGATCACACCCGCCTGGCCCTCCTCCGCGAGAATGGCTTCCAGCCTCAGCGCACCGAGCGGCTCTGGCGCTGGTCGATCGGCGATGCCACGGCCCTCTCATCGCCACCCGCACCCCTGCTCCTGCGCCCCCTGCAACGGCGCAATGCTCCCCTCCTCTGGCATCTGGAGCAGGCCACCTGTCCGGCCCCCCTGCGCCAGGTGCTTGACCGACGCATCGAGGATCTGCTGGAGCGCAGCGGCGGCCACGGCTGGCTGCTGATCGATCCTGACCGCAATGAAGCCGTGGCTGGAGCGCGCTGGATCGCCGATCACCCCGGCGGCGGCCACCAAGTGGAGCTCAGCGTTCACCCCGGCTGGAATCAGCTGCTGGGTCCGGCCACCGAACAGCTGCTGCGCCGCCTCGCCCCGAAGGGCGACCAACTCTGGCTGCTCAGCGACACCGATGATCAGGCCCGCCAGCAGTGGCTGGCGCAGCTGGGGGCAGAGGAACACGGCGATGTGGTGTTGATGGCCCGCAGCCTCTGGCGCCGCCAGGACTCACCGGCCGTACGGGGGGCGGCCCAGCGCATCAGTGCGGTGCTGGAGCAACTCCAACCTCGCCTCCAACCCCGCCGCCGCAGCGTGCCAACCCCCTTGGTCCAAGCCTGAGTGCCCCGGCCGCGCCCCCGATCCGCCTTGGCCCTCGACGTGGGGCGAAGGCGGATTGGTCTGGCCGGCTGCGATCCACTCGGTATCACGGTGACCCCCCTTCAGGCCCTGGCCCGGCGCGATCTCCCCTCTGACCTCGCCCGCCTCCTGCCCCTGGTGCGGGAGCGACGGGTGGAGGTGCTGGTGGTGGGCCTGCCGCTGGACACCGACCAGCGGCCGACGCGACAGGCCCTGCACTGCCGCCGCTACGGCCTCCAGCTGCAGGGGGCTCTGCGGGATGCCGGCCAGTCCCTAGCCCTGGCTTGGGTGGATGAACATGCCAGCAGCTGGGAGGCCGGCGAGGTCCACGGGCTCCACGGCGACCGAAGCGGACGGCTCGACAGCGCGGCCGCTGCCCTCCTGCTGGAACAATGGCTTCGGGATGGACCCGAGCCTGAAACCCGACCATCCTGATCCCAACGCCCTCCCCCACCCGCCATGCCACCCGAGTCCCCTTCGATGACGGGTTCAGGAGACGTGCCCACCCTGCTCGTCCATGACGGCCACGGTCGCCAGCTGCTGTGTTATCTCGAGCAGATGATCCCGCTTGATGGCCACGATTACGGCCTGTTCACGCCGGTGGATACCCCGGTGTGCCTGTTCCGCCTGCACGGCGACGAAGATCCCGAATTGATCGAAACCCTCGACGCCACTGAGCCGATCCTCTCGGTGGCCGATGTGGTGCTGCAGGAGCACGACCTGACCCTGATCCGTTCCGCCGTGACCCTCACCGTGAACGGCGAGCTCGACGAGCCCGATCCGGATGATCTCGAAGATGACGATGAAGATGATGATGAGAGTGAGACCTATGAACTTCTCGTAAGTTTTCTGGTTGATGAGGTGGAGTACGGCCTCTACATTCCCCTCGATCCCTTCTTTGTCGTCGCCCGCATCAATGGCTCTGAAGCCAAGTTGGTGGAAGGCGAGGAGTTCGAGCGCATCCAGCCCAGAATCGAGGCGGAGATCGAG
>Ga0209087_1001497_pt1 | contig 13702 bp, 14 predicted proteins | sample S_130805_EF_Meta_FD_187321 | JGI IMG/M metagenome (GOLD analysis project Ga0209087, IMG submission 187321) | Freshwater microbial communities from Lake Simoncouche, Canada to study carbon cycling - S_130805_EF_MetaG (SPAdes) (version 2) | ecosystem: Environmental > Aquatic > Freshwater > Lake ...
GGACTCAAATTAAAAAATTGGTTATTTGATGTTTGTAAATATAAATTGTTAGTTGCATCAAAACCAAAAAAGGGTAGGGCTACATTAAGTGTTTCAGTCAAATTAATAGTATTAACTGGTATAAAATCTGTTCCATTAAATGTATTTACGGTTATGTTGTCTGCCTGAGAGCCACCATAGGCAGAAATATTAAAAATATATTGAGGTGATGCTTTTATAACAAGTGGAACTGGTAAAGGATATGTTTGTACTACAGCACCACCAGTCATATTCAATATAGTAAGTGTTGCGTTTACTTGTCCTATAGTTTGATGACCTACGTATATATATCCGTTATTAGCAAGTAAACTTGTAAATTGTGAAGTTTGTGACATAAATGTAGACAAATCATATAATGCAGAAAGTGACCAAAGATTATTGTTATTAACCAATTTTCGAACTTTATAATCATTTAAACCACCATACATACCTACATAAATATCACCAGTTGTTTGGTCAAAACTTATAGCTTCTGGTGTATAAGTACCAAATACAGCACTACCAGATAACACTTGAATAACCCCACCAGCATTGTTATATACTGCTAATCCTATTACTTGTAAATATGTAGGATTAGGAACAGAACCAATTAAATAACACATAAATTGTTGAGAATAATAAGTATCCTGAGACAAACTACCACCATTATAAATATTAGATGGTGACACATTTTGAGTTTCAATTAAATCTGTAAAATTATTTGTATATGTATATATTTTTTGTGTATTTGCTAAAATACTTGCAGGTAATACAGATGTTGAAGGATTAAATTGAGGTACATATGCTTCATCATTTATTTCAAGTGTATCTGTATAAGAACGTTGATATTTTATTCCTACTTGCCATTGTTGAAAGGGTATATTATTTTTTGTTAATGGAATACCTGATAGAGGAACTCTCATACGATTAATAGCTAATTTCCACTGGTCAGGATCTTTAAAAAATGGTTTAAGAAGTGTAGTGTCATATCTTGCGATTTGATTCTGACCTGAATTATTGAAATATTGAGCATTAAAATATTCTCTTTGGGTATCTACATCAGTTGTAAAATTTCTTGACATTATAATATAATAATAGATTAAATTATATTATAAAATTTATAATTTATTTTTTTAACACTTTATTCAATAAATTTCTAGCTTGTTCTCTATTATATTCATTTTGATTTGGTATTAAGTGTCTGTATCGTAAATAATTTTTGTGTAAAGCACTAGCAACAATATGTTTTGGAAACGAAGATAAAGGTTTAAATCCTTTTCCTTTTGCATATTTTGAAACTTTTTCACGATGTTTTTTTTGTAATTCTTCCATTTTTGTTAAATGTTTTTGTTCTAATTCTTCTAGATCTTTTAAATGACGGTCTTGCTTTTCTTTATACATTGTCTTTCCTGTTTGATGTACTTTTTCTGCACTTATAAGAGCTTCCCGAGCATCATCGTATTCTTTCTGTGCAAATACGGATTTGGGCACATCGTAACCAGATTTTGATGTAATTTGTTTAAATGCTTCTAATTTTTGTGATGCTATTTGCTCCAACTTTTTTATTGTTTCTTCATTTTTTTCTACTTGTTTTCTATGTCCTTCTAATTTAGATGATAACTCAACTTTCTTTTTTTGTTTTTCTAGTTCTGCTTTTTCAATTTCTTTTATATGATCTTCTTCCATTTTTTCTAAATCTTTTTTTGCAAATTGAAATAATGACAGTAAAGTTGCCCCAATGACTGTTTTTTTTATTTTCTCTTTAGATTCCTTTTTTTTAGGTATATCTTCATCTAATTCTTCATCTTCAGGTAAAGAAGATGGTAATGATTGTTTATCTAATCCTTTTTTTGGTGAAATAGTTGATTGACTCTTTTTTTGTGTTCCGGGTAAAACAGATGGTACTGATTGTATATCTATTCCTCCTTTTGGTCTAACCAATCCTTGGTCTTGTAATTCTTCCAATATATTTTCTTTAGTTTTTTCTTTAACTTCATATTTATATGTTTCTTTTACATAACGTTTTAACTCAGGAAGTGTCATATTTAATGCTTCATCATATGTTATTGGTCCAGCAGGTCCTAATGCAGATGATAAAGTTTCCACCGTTTGTTTTGGTACAACTGGTGCTCTTGCAATAGGACTACCTGAAAATGTTGCTTGTGAACCTAATGGAAAAGTTCCGACAGTTAAATTTGGGTCAGTTATTGGCATTTGGTCATCTGCCTGACTATGTAAACTTGCTGTATCTTTATCAGATAATCCAGCTTCATCAGCTGTTGCATCTATACCAGAATGTGCTACAATTCTTCTAGCTACATTTTCATTGCCAACTTCGCCAGTCATCGCATCTACTAATTTATCGTCTTCGGGATGAGAACCAAATAATTTTATTAAAGGATTAGTTGTAAATTGATACATTGTAACCGCTCTTTCAGGAGCAGATTTTGTTAATTCTTTATATTGTTTTAATTCTTCATTCTCTCTTACAAAATCAAGTTTATCCTTTTCTTGTCTTTCTCTTAATATAAAAAGACCAAATGGGTCAACTTTTTTTAAATAATCAACTTGTGCTGGGTCACCTAATAATTTCATAAATTCTGATTGTTTTTTTGCCGTTTTCATAAATTCATCATCTTTCCTATTTTTTAATTTACCTAATACCAAATTATCATATTCATCTTGAACCCCCATTTTATATCTTGTTGCACCTTCATTCATTTTTCTACTTAATTCCTCTTTTGATAAATATGTTGAAATTTTATTTGCGTATGGTTCTTGTTTAATTATATTCGCTCGACCATCTTTATTAATAGTTTTGCGTAACTCGTTTACTTTCATTTGAGTATTTAATGGTGATTCTCTATAATCAAATTTTCCAGCTGATTTTTGTAAAATCTTTGCGTATTCCATAATATAATATATATCGATATTATATTATAATATTTTTATTAAATTAAACCATATCCTTTTAGTAATACATTCATTCTATTTGCTAATCCTGTTGTACCCCTAAATAATGTTCTTGATACTGGATTTAAGTCTGTCTTTAATCCTTGAACATCTTGTAATATAAATTTATTTGCGTTAGGATTATCTTGTTCTAGAGGTGGATTTGCTGATATTAATGATGATATAAATACCTGACAATTATTATTAAATGGATCATAAGTAAAATATCGTGAACCCATAACTCGTTGACCGTTATCTAAAAATTGTTTGAATGTATAATTAAATTTTGGTGATAAGTATAATTCTAATTTTTCAGCATTTGGATTTACATTTGGATATTCGTGTATATTTATAACTTCATTTTTCTCAATAAGAATAGGTGGAAATTTATCTTGTGATTCCTGCACAGTTATAACCATATATAGATGATACATTTCATCAAATCCATATTTTTGTTTTAATTGTCCCATTTGACCAGCCGATAAAGCATTTGTAAGAGTATTTACTCCTTTTGCTAAAGGTTCTCTATATAAACATATAGATTTTATAGGCATATTACCATATTTTAATATTAAATTTCGTTCTGCTGGAGGATAATCATTTCTACCAAATAATGTTCCTGATATTCTTTGACCTACATTTGATGCTAAATTAGATACTTTTTTTCCTGCTGATTTAAGGAAGTCAAATAATCCTCCGCCTTCTATCATTTCATCGGGCATATTTAATAATTTATGATAATTCAATGGGTCTACTTTTTTGAGTTGTTCCATAAATTCGGGATTGTCAAGCATTCTATTTATTGATTGATGTCGTCTTTGTACTCTTAAATATTCTTCTTCTGTATCCGGATTTTTTGCTATTTCTTCTAATTCTTTACGTTGTGTCTTTTTTTTTGCTATTTCTTCTAATTCTTTACGTTGTGTCTCTTTTCTTACAACATCGTATACTTTTAATGTTCCTCTTTTTGTTTCTGGATAGGCTATTGTATTTCCTTGATTTTGTTGTTGTTCTTCATCTTGTTTTTGTAATAGAATTCTCAATTGTGCTTCTGCTTTTGCTTTGGATAACGGACGTTTAGAATGTTTTTTACCAGTTTCAACAGATACTATATAATATCCATTCTTGACTTTTTTTAACTCGTAAGGCATTATATTATAAATATACAATAATTATTTTAATATAATATAATATATTATGATATCGTTAAAGTCAGGTCAAAGAATCGCTGAGGTAAATTTAGGTAAAAAGAAATCAGATAAACAGATAATTTATATCAGTGATAAGGATTTCGGGCAGTCTGAAGTTAAACATAAAAATAAGTCAAATCTATTACCTAAATCGTTTTTTAAAAGAATGCCTCCTGCAAATTTATTACTTCTTAAAAGTGCTATAGATAACAATAATAAAAATATAATTAGAGATAATTTAAATCTACAAGCACAATATGACATAGCGCAAGAAGAATTAAAAAAATTAGAAAAAAAATATCTAGAAATTCCTCCTGCTTTGGGTAAGATAGAGCCAATTCCTATGCAAGAAAGTAGCCGTATTGGTGTTTTTGGTCCAGCAGGTGTAGGTAAATCAACCTGGATTAGTAATTTTTTTAGGAAATATTTGGAATACTATAAAGATAATAAAATTTATATATTTTCTCCTAAAATTGATGACCCTGCATTTAAAAAAATAAAAAATCTTAGTTATGTTAAATTGGATGACAGCCTCATAAAAGACCCTTTAGATGTTTCTGAATTTAGTGACTCTATATGCTGTTTTGATGATATTGAATCTATTACTGACAAAAAATTAAATAATGCTGTTAGAGTGTTTAGAGACCAATGTTATGAAATAGGTAGAGCTCCTACAAATATAACAACAATTGCTGTACATCACGTTATATTAGCTAATGATAGAACCAAAATCATTTTAAACGAATCTGACCAAGTAGTCCTGTTCCCAAAATCTAATTTTGCCGCTATATCTAATTTATGTAAAAGATATTATGGGTTTACAAAAGACCAATTAGAATATCTTAGAGATGTTCCAAGCAGATGGGCAGTAATTAAAAGAAGTTATCCTACAACTATAGTAACAGAAAACGCTGTTAAAGTATTATAAATATTTTCTTGCTAGTTTAGATGCTCTTATTATATTTACAGCGTATGTAATATTATTTATGATTTCAATAGTATTTTTTATTGTTTTATATGTTGTATATGCGCCTATTATAAAATATATCATATATAATATATAATATTTATTTTATTTTTTTTATTATATAATGGATATATCTTCAAATTGTAAATGTAAATATAAAGCTTATGTATTAGTTTGTTGTAGATGTCATAAAGTAGCATCTTTATCAGAAACAGAAAGTGAAGAAAATAGGTTAGACGAAATGAAAAAAAGATTACAAAAAATAATAGATGAACAGACTCTTTTAAGAATGGAAATAAATGAATTAGAAAATGAAATATTTAGTGATGATTCTGATGATGAAATAGCTAAAGCAGTTAAAACTTTTTTAACTTCTTAACATCAATATAAACATAATTTTTAAATTCTGGTCTATCTCTATCTCTACGACCACCTATTTTAACTTCCAATTTTTCATCACAATATTCATAATAATATAAACCATCTGTAAATTCAAAACAGAATAATATATTATAACCTTTATCATAATACTCTTTTGCTTTAATAAATTTGTTTTCTCCTACCATTGTTGTAGGATATTTATCTTTTGTATTGTTTCTTTTTTTTACTTCGGCGAATGTTTTTGTAATCTCATCTTTTAAATCAAATATTGAAAAATCTTTTGTTCTTTTAAAATCTGTTGAATATTTTGCATCTAGGAGTTCTTTTACTTTGGAAACACTTGATGTATCGTCATTATTATAATAATGCATAATTTATATATATATAATAATATAAAAAATATTTTCTATACTTAAATTATATAAAAATGTTTTCTGAAGAAGTTTATTCAATTATTGAATTGCAGTTTGGTTTGATGCTTAGAAACAAAGAATTAGGTTTAGACAATCTATTAAATACTACAGTTGAATTATATAGATACTTCCATAATGGTAATAAAGATATACAATCTAATACAAAAAATACATATGGTTTTTTAAAAATGTATTGCAGGAAAAAAGAAAAAAAAGAATTAGAAGAACAAATAGATTTAATTATACCTGATTTTTTAAGATTATTTGTTAATGCTTCATATGGCTTTATTAAGTTAAATTATGAAAAATCTATTAAGAAAAAACGTTTTAGTTGTTTTTAAAAAAATAGTATAAAAATATTTTTTTTTCTAAATTTATTATATAGTAAATGAAATGTTTTTATTGTAGAGAAATTACGAATGGTGAACATCAGATGATTAAACATCATAGAAATGAAAAAAAAACAATATTTTATTTTTGTAATAAACATCAATATCATATGTTTAATAAAGAAAGAATTATTTTACAATATAATACTCTTATAAATCTTATTGGATATAGAATGTGTGTTAATTGTGGTATTTCATCAAAAAATGAATCAATATTTATAGACCCTTTGGTTGGTGAAATGAATGCGTGCGATGATTGTTTGAAAGACAGTATTATTCAAAATGAAGATTAGTTTATTTATGATACTATCTTTTCTATTGTTTCTTTTTCTGCTTGATTATCTCTTAGAGTTATGAAAGTTAATATTGTGACAAGATAATCAGGATCTTGTGATTGTCCCATCATAAGTTTTTTATATTGTTCTATATTTAAATATCTAAATCTTATTCTTATTGATGAATGCTTACCACAAGTATTTATTCCTGTTTTTAATTTTTGAAATCTGTAAGGATTATAAATAACATTATATCCTTTTTGTTGTGCTTCTTCATAAAATTTACCCAGAAGATTATATTGCGTCCATTTTGTATCTTCTGAATATTGTAATTCTGTATTCCAAGAGAATCCATACGGGTCAAAATGTTCTATTGTATTTGTTTCTGGATGATATAAAATAGCAATCCAGTGACCATCTGCACTAGACTTAACTGGAAAAAGCACAAGGCAGGCATTATGTGGACCAATAACTTCTCTGATATGTGTAAAATTACGAAGATCTTTATATAAATGAACTGGTGCATTCCCATTTGTTGTAATTTCTACTTCTTGACCTGTTAAATCTTGTGTATATATAGTTTTAATAACTTTATCCATATAATATTATAATATAAATTTTATTATAATGATATATTATATATTATGAGTTTATCTTTATACAATTCAACAATCGTCCCTCTTTTATCAAATGGGATATTTTTAGGAAGAGAATATGATAATATCTTAGATTTTGCTGAAATTAATATAGCTATTAAATGTGATACTGGGTATATCTTAACTTTTATTTATTCACAAGATAAATTAACAGTTGATTATCAAACTTCACAAACTATAAGCGCTCAAGTAGATACTAAATTTTTTACAATTTCTGTTAAAGATAGATATTTTAAATTAAAAATTGAAGCTAATGATGGAGATATGTCTGTATTAAATGTTCAAACTATTTATAAATCAACTGTCACATATCAAGTTGGGGGCAATATCCCATCATCTAATGTTACAATTGTGAATCCTTTAAATCTTGATGGTAGTATCTTTGTTGGTGGTAATCTTGCCTTAACTGGTTCTGTTGATGCTAATATAACTAATACTAGTTTAGATGTTAATGTAACTAATCCAGTTACTAGTGTAGATGCTAATATTACTAATGCTAGTTTAGATGTTAATGTAACTAATCCAGTTACTAGTGTAGATGCTAATATTACTAATGCTAGTTTAGATGTTAATGTTACTAATCCAGTTACTAGTGTTGATGCTAATATAACTAATACTAGTTTAGATGTTAATGTAACTAATCCAGTTACTAGTGTAGATGCTAATATTACTAATGCTAGTTTAGATGTATCAGATGGTGACACACATACAAAATTAGATACAATACAAACACAATTAGAAAAATCAAACAAAGGTACATCAACGTTATGGAGTAATAATTTAACGGGCGTTAATGGACTTTCTTTGATTCTTAATTTATCAAATGTTAATCAATCTAATCTTACTATATTCGGGTCTGTTGATGGTGCTACTAATTTAGTCGTTCAATTTAGTAATGATGGAACTAATTTTTATGATTCACAATATTCATATGTTCAGTCTGCATCTGGTAATTGGGGGTTTAGTATCAATGCTTGTCCTTTATATCTTAGACTTAAATCAACGTCAAGTGTAACTGCTTACGCTTTTGTAAATTATTCTTAAGAATTTAATTTAATTTTTAAGAAATTATGCAGGTGGGTATTTAATCTGTCGAAATTCTACACTGTAGAAATCTTTTACATCGGTAGAAATATTACCAGCACTAACCTCTGCTACAATACGGAAACTATATAAATATTGACTATCTCCATTAATTTGGAATTTAACTGGAAATATATGATGTCCATTTCTTGATAAACTTTGAGTGTATGATTGCGAAGTCGCTTCTTTATCATTATAATATATTATTGTTAAATCACTATTACTGGCACTTACACTAAAATTGAATACACAATCAACTATTGTTGGAAAATAAAGTAATTTATTTGCCAAATCGGTACCTTCTAACAATACTATAGATGATGCTGCCGGTTTTACGGTCTGTTGTCCAGATAAAAAGAAATTGGTATAAGAACTATAAAAACCACCCGCGGGTGTCCATTTTAAACCATTTACACCGTCCGATGTTAAAACGTTATTAACACCTCCATCATCTCCACCATAAGTATTCTCAGCAAAACTTGGATTATCCGCCCCAACTATCAGTTGTCCATTATTATTAATTATATGCGCTTTAGCACCACCGCTATACGTTAGTATAATATTGTTATTTTGTACTGATTCTTCACTATTTCCAGCATTTGGTGTTAGAACAATTGATGATGATTGTGATGATATACCGAGAGCGTTTGGCATTGTTCCGAACTGACCATATTGAATTGTTGAATTAGATGAAAACATATCAAATCCTCCGTAATAACTAAAATCTGTTCCTAAATTATTTGTTATTAATAGATGTGTTGAAGAACCATCTGATGAATCTTTATTTTGTGCTAGAATACCTGTAAAAAAGTTATTTTCATTATGAGATGTTTCAACACCAATTGGAGATGCTGATACATACGACATTGATTCACTTACTGTTAGTTTTTTAATATCTTCTTCAAATTTAAGAATATTATTATCTCCTTTTATATCGCTTCCATTAACTGAATATAATACTGAATTAGTATCTGAATTTAAATTATCTATATTGACCTTTCCTAGATATAAGCCATTATCGTTGTTAGTTAAACTTACACTACCTACTAGAGACATTTATAATATTATAATAGATATTTATATTATATATTATGGATATTGAATATGTTAATTTTGGTTTAGCACTTGTTGCGTTGATTTCGTCATTCTTTGCTCATTTACGTCATTCTCGATGTTGTTATGGACTTGTTGATATTGATATGAAGAAGCAAAATACACCTCCTAGTACACCTATAAATAATGATAGTAAATTAAATTGTGAATCTGATGCTTTATTACAGCATTCTATTTCTATTCCTATACCTGAAAAACCTAAAATTAAAAACTGGTTATAATATATATGAGTAAAGAAAAACACAGTGCTTATAGAAGTATGAAACTAGCAAGTGAAGGTAAAACTAAACCTACAACAAAAGATAATAAAGGTGCCTTACAAAGATGGTCTGATGAGAAATGGCTTAATTTGAATGCATTAATATATCTTGGTATTGAATTACCTTGTGGGACAAAATATAAAGGTCAAACAACACCTACTGTATGTAGACCAAAAAAAAAAATAAGTAGCCAAACTCCAACACCTCTTGCTAAAGAGTTAACAAAAAAACAAATAGAGAAAGCGATTGAAATAAAAAAACAAGGTAAGAGAATTGATTGGAGTAAATTATAATTGATATTTCATATTTCATATTTCATATTGATATATTAAATTTTATTTTTCATTTGTTTCTTCATTTAGTTTTAAAATTATTTTTTTTTTCGTGGGTGGTTTAGGTTTCATTTTATTCATTTTTTCTTTTGGTACTAATTCTATTGATTTCACTAATTCAACATAATCGATTGATTTTTCTGATTCTTCTAATTCGGTTTGTTGTATGTTATTACTGCTTGCATCTTTAGGTAAAAATATTGATTCATCTGTTCCATCTGTTTTTATTATTCTATTTCTTGTATATGGTGGATCTGGATTATTTGATTGATGTTGATTTTTAAAATGTTTTTCGGTCTGTATATGTTTTGACCAATTATATTTCGCGACCATTTTATTACAGCATTCACATTTTTTTTGTTCTTTGTATTTATCCTTTAAATTCTTTTGAATGTAATATTTTTTGTGATATTCTTTTAATTCTTGATCATTCATAGCGGTTCTTTTGCCACCATTTAAATGCTTCTTTGTCTTTTGATGTGTAGACATATTTGATGTATTAATTTTACATACTTCACAAAATACCATTTCTATATATTATTATAATAGATTTTATTTTTATAGTAATTTTTAATACATATTTTTAAAAAGGAGACAAGGCAGGGTCCCCGCACGCCAGAATTTTTAACCCAAAAAATATGTTTTTTATAGGATAAATTTTCTAAGCTGAGAAAAAAAACCAAAAATGAGTTTTCTAGATATTTAGACCTGTTGAGATTTTCGTAGCTTACCTTGTAACCTGTGTTTTAGAAAAGGATAGGAGAGAGGGTCCCCGCACGCCAGAATTATTATATATATATTTATGCTCCGTGCGGGGACCCTATCCCGTCTCCTTTTTTGGGACAAAAAATAAAAAGTGAAATAGTCTGCAAAAAAAATCAATTTAATTATTGTAAAATTTTTTAATTTTTTGTTCAGTTGTTAAAACTTTAGGTTTTATAACCTTGGTTTGTTTAACGTCAATAGGTTTAAATTTATAATTATCTGTTGATAAAGGTTTTACATTATAATGATCAATATAATATTTCAATAAAGGATTTTCAACAATTGAATAAACATAAGATTTTTTACCATCTTTTTTTATTTGTTTTCGGATGAAGTCAAAACCACAGTTATTAAAAACAAGTTGTGTTCTCAGTGTCACACTCCGTTTATCATTCTTTATATCGCCTGTTAAAAAGATAGTGTTAAAATCTTTAACATTGAATATAGTGTATAAAGAGTCTGTCTTATTTTCATAATCATCACAATTGATTGTATCCCCTGACTTTGTAAGCCCTAAAGTATTCAAACACTGTTTAAAATAGTTGTGCTTATGTTTAATCGTAAACTCTTCAAACTGTGATTTATATTTGATGTCGTAAAATTGTTCTTCAAATTCACCAGGAATTATGTTTTTACCGATAAATAATTGATAAGCTTTTAATATGTGTAAATTTCTGTAATAGTTTTTAAATTCTTCATATACTATATCTTTTGGTAAACAAAACTTTTTATAATATACATATTTTTCAATTTTATATTTTTCGTCTGTTGATGCCTTAAATTTACTAATTCTCTTTGTAAGTCTTATATATTCATCATCATCTATTAAATCACTATTAAATATTTTTTCAGCTCTCTTTACTGATTCACCTTCATCGTCTTTTTCTTCTTTTTCTTCTTTTTCTTCTTCAATATCACAACCTTCAACATTATAATAATCATCATCATCATTTTCATTATTCTTTTTAAATTTATTGATCTTTGTTTCATCTAAATTATATGTATGTCCTTTTATTGTACAGTAATAAAGAAATACATTGAGATTATAAATCTTGTTTGTATCTTCCCAACGGTTCCAAAGTTGAACATAATCAAAAGCTCTTGAATCATCTATGTCAAAACTTGAATGAATAACATCCTCAAAGTGTTTTAATTTGTGATGTGGTGCAATTACACAGGTATTACCTAATAATATATTTATATCACTACTTTTTGGGTTTCTAACTCTAAATAACATTTGGAAGAATTCACGAGCGCAAACTGTATTACAGTTAGTAAAATAACCGTATATCTGGTCAAAATGATTTTCCTCGTTGATATCAACACCAACAGAAACGGTCGAAGTATAAATAGTCAGTTGATATTCTTTAAATAAACTATTAGCCGAAACCATCTTTTTTTTCTTTTTATCGCAAGTATCACCAATCATCAACAAACATTTATAATCATTATTAAACCGTTCATATAAGTCATTTGCAAATTTAGAAGTCGCACAAGCTACAACAATATTTAATCTATTTTTTAATGCACACTCAATTTTATCAATAAAGTTATATTCGTCATAATGCAACTCAAAATTATATTTACGACCTTTATTGATATTAACTAAAGGCAAACCTTGATAACTATGATATTTTTGAAGGTATTTAACCTCTCTATTTGAAATATCACCATCTAAAAAATAACTAACTTTAGAAGCATTAATAATCTTTCTAAATAGTTTAAATATATTTTCTGGTTCTTTCATTTGTCCGAATGACATATGAGCTAATAACGATGTGAATTCATCACAAAATACAGTATCGTAAGCTTTAATGCATAGTTTCTCTAATCGTTTATATGAAATTTTACTCAATGAATCTAATGATATAATCACGCGGTCAGCTTTAAAATTCATTTCACCATCTTTACAATCAAGATAATTAATAAACCCGTACGATTTAAACTCGTTCGCAAGAGATAAGGCTAATGAACGGCGCATAACTAAAAATATAATTCTATCGTCCTTATTTGAATTTGTAATGACATTTTTAATAAATACAGTTTTACCCGAGCCATAACGACTTTTTATAACTCTTAACTTATCAGATCCAAAATAATTATTAATCTCATCATAATTTAAATACTTTGTGTTTATTTCTGTATATTTAAAATCTGCTATATCGTATGTAGACGTAAAATATTTATCATAGTTACCATCTTTATTATCACGGCAAATATTAAAAAATGTTGACTTTTCAACATCAACAAAACTTTGATTATTAAAATGGTTTAACACTTCCGCATAACTTATATTTTTATATTTACCAATCTTTGAGCGTTCCCATAAAGCCTTTATTACTTCTTCGCTTGAATTCATATTCTTACAAATAAAAAGAGTATTACGCCATACATCATATGTTATAAATCTATTATCTGATAAACATTTTATGCCATTTAAAACAGTTGTCAACTCTAATTTTTCTATTTTTTCTATTTCTAAAATCTTTTTTTCTTTAAATAATCTTTTCTTTGGTGTTGTCGTTTCTTTTGTTGTTGTATTAATAAGATTTAAACACCATTCTTGTATTTTATTATCCATTTCTACGAGCTTATCAGATTTTATAATTTTGTATTCATAAAATTCATCTGATAAATTATAATCAGTCCATAGAGGGATTTTTTTACCTTTCATTGTTTCATATACTTTTTCCGTACCGTCATCATTTAAGGCGATATATACATCACCGATAACATTATATTTACCACCGAAAAAAAGTAAGTTGGTGTTAAAGTCAGCAACTCCGCATAATTGTTGCCGTGGTATATTGTCATTATTTTTAAAATAAAAATGATAACCTTTTCGAGTTTTAACATAAAATTTACACTTTTTGAGTAAATGGTCTAATATATCGCAATTATTTGGTTG
>Ga0209087_1001498_pt1 | contig 13701 bp, 11 predicted proteins | sample S_130805_EF_Meta_FD_187321 | JGI IMG/M metagenome (GOLD analysis project Ga0209087, IMG submission 187321) | Freshwater microbial communities from Lake Simoncouche, Canada to study carbon cycling - S_130805_EF_MetaG (SPAdes) (version 2) | ecosystem: Environmental > Aquatic > Freshwater > Lake ...
GCCCTGCGGCCCGTGCAGGAGCGCTATGCCGACCTCCGCCGGGATCCGGCCACCCTGCTGGCGGTGCTGGCGGATGGCCGCGCAAGGGCCCGCGTCGTAGCCGAGGGCACCCTGGAGCGGGTGCGCAGTGCCCTGGGCTTTCTGTAGGGGGAACGACCCCTTACGATTGAATCATTGGCGCCGTATTGATTAGGTGAACTGATGCTTCGGGCCCGGTCTGGAAACGCTAACCGTGACCGTTGCTACGGACCCGTGGTCTAGGCGATCTACATGGTGTGGCCTGCGATTTGAGTGTTTCGGATCGCAGTCTTTTGTTGTGATTACACACAAGAGCGCATTTGTCTAGGTCGGTGAGCGGGGGGTAGGCGGCGCCGCAAGCCAGCCGTCAGGGTGAACATGAATTCGGTTTCCGTCTGCCCTTGCTGTCCCGCCTGCCTGCATTCCCGCTTCGCCGCACAAGGCTGCCGCTGACGGGCCCCCTCTGCTCCGTGGGTCTTGCGGTTGCCCTTCCTCTGGTGATGGGCGGGCTTCCCGGCTCGGCACTGGTGAGGACCCTGCCAACGGCCAGCCTCCGCGCCGGGACGCCAGCGGACACCGCCATCGCCCCCATCAGCCTGCCTCCGACCGGCCGGATGCAGGCGGAGAACCTGGCCTTTGGATCGGCCGGTCCTGGCGTTTACCGGATGACTGCGGAACGGCGTGCCCTGCTGAACACGATCCGGTTCGCCGAAGGAACCTGGACCAATGGACGGGGTGACGGCTACCGCATGCTCTACGGCGGAGGGCAGTTCAAGGACTTGGCCCGCCATCCCGAGTTCGTGGTGACCAGCGGCTACAGCAGCGCCGCCGCTGGTGCCTACCAGTTCCTACCGGCCACCTGGAACGAGGCGGCCCGACGACTGAACTTGCCCGATTTTCAACCCGCCAGCCAGGACCAGGCGGCCCTCTACTTGATGGAGAAGCGGGGTGCCCTGGCCCGCTTCGATCGTCAGGGCCTCAGCCACGATGTGGTAGCCCTACTGGCCCAGGAATGGGCTTCGCTGCCGACCCTTCACGGCGGGAGCTACTACGGGCAACCGGTGAAAGGAGTGGAGGAACTGCGGCGCTTTTACACCGAGGATCTGGCGCGCCAGCGGGGAAGAACGGTCTGATCAGCGGGCGGCGGCTTCAGGGTTCGCGATAGACCACCCGGCCCCGATCATCGTTGCCCACATCCAGCAGGTGCTCTGCCAGTAACCGATCAATTTCACCGCGTACCACGGCACTCCCGGCCCCGGCCGGCAGCTCGAGCTCGATGAGGGCATCGTTCAGGCTGAAACCATCGCGGCCGCTGGCCCGGGCCAGCCGCAGCAACTGGCGCTCAATCGACGGTAGGGCCGCACCATCCGGCGTGGCGAGGCCCAACTGCAGCAGGGGGCGGTTGGCTTCCTCCACCATGCCCGGGATCAAGAACAAATCCACCATCTGCCCGATGCCCACCAGGCCGAGGGTCATCAGCCAGATACCACCGCTCACGGGCTTGCGGCAGTAAAAGCGATGGATGCCGTTGAGGCCGAACAGGCCCATCGCCCAGAACAGATAGGTGAGCCCCACGCTGCGACGCTCCTGCCGCAGCAAAGCCAGGGCCGCTGAAGGAGAGGGGAGGCGAGTGATCAAAGCAGCGCAGAAGCACGGCCTGGATTCTCCTGCTTAGGATCGCAGTTCCGTGTGTCGGATTCCCGTGCCTGCAGCCGCCTCCACCAGCAACAGCTCCGAGGTGGCACCGGCCGGCAGCAGCAGCACCGCCAGCGCGGGCGATCGGGGCAGGGGCTCCAGCGCGTCAGCGCAGCGGGATGCAGGGGTGGCCGCGGCACCGGCTCTGCCGAAAACCAGCGAAAGCCCCCAGCTGCTGCGCATCCGTCACTCAATGAGCCATGTGATGGCGATGGCGGTGCAGAAGCTCTTCCCGCAGGCCCAGGTCACGATCGGTCCCTGGACCGAAAGCGGCTTCTACTACGACTTCGACAGCCCCGATCCCTTCAGCGAAGCCGACTTCAAGGCGATCAAGAAGGAGATGATCCGGATCATCAATCAAAAGCTGCCGCTCGAGCGCCTTGAGGTGAGCCGCGCCGAGGCGGAACGCCGGATCCAGGCCCAGAACGAGCCCTACAAGCTCGAGATCCTGGCTGGCATTACCGAACCGATCACCCTCTACACCCTCGGCGAGGAGTGGTGGGATCTCTGTGCTGGGCCCCACGTGGCCAACACCGCCGAACTCAACGCCAAGGCCTTCGAACTGGAGAGTGTGGCCGGCGCCTACTGGCGCGGCGATGAGACCAAGGCCCAGCTGCAGCGCATCTACGGCACCGCCTGGGAAACGCCGGAGCAGCTGGCGGAACACCAGCGCCGCAAGCAGGAGGCCCTGCGCCGCGACCACCGCCGCCTCGGCACCGACCTGCATCTCTTCTCGATCGAAGATGAGGCCGGTGCCGGCCTGGTGTTCTGGCATCCCCGTGGCGCCCGCATGCGCCTGCTGATCGAGAACCTCTGGCGCGAGCTCCATTTCGAGGCGGGCTACGAGCTGCTGTACACCCCCCACGTGGCCGACATCAGCCTCTGGAAGACCTCGGGTCACCTGGATTTTTACCGCGAGTCCATGTTCGGCCCGATGCAGGTCGACGAGCGGGAATACCAGCTCAAGCCGATGAACTGCCCCTTCCACGTCCTCACCTACGCCAGCACGCTGCGCAGCTACCGCGAATTGCCGATCCGCTGGGCCGAGCTCGGCACCGTGTACCGCTACGAGCGGCCTGGTGTGATGCACGGCTTAATGCGGGTGCGGGGTTTCACGCAAGACGACGCCCATGTGTTCTGCCTACCGGAACAAATCAGCGATGAGATCCTGGCGATCCTCGATCTCACCGAGAAGATTCTCTCCACCTTCGATTTCCGCAGCTACGAGATCAACCTCTCCACCCGCCCCGAGAAATCAATCGGCGACGACGCGGTTTGGGAGCTGGCCACCCAGGGGCTGATCGAGGCGCTCGATCGCAAGGGCTGGGCCTACAAGGTGGATGAGGGCGGGGGCGCCTTCTATGGCCCGAAGATCGACCTCAAGATCGAGGATGCGATCGGGCGGATGTGGCAGTGCTCCACGATCCAGCTCGATTTCAACCTGCCCGAGCGGTTCGCTCTGGAATACGTGGCCGCCGACGGCAAGCGCCAGCGGCCGATCATGATCCACCGGGCCATCTTTGGCTCGTTGGAGCGGTTCTTCGGGATCATGACCGAGAACTACGCCGGCGATTTCCCCTTCTGGCTCGCCCCCGAGCAGATCCGCCTGCTGCCCGTCACCGATGAGGTGCTGCCCTGGGCCGAGGAACTTCTGGCCCAGCTGCGGGCTGCCGGGGTGCGCGTCAGCCTGGACCGGAGCGGTGAGCGGCTTGGCAAGCTGATCCGCAACGGCGAAACCATGAAGATCCCCGTGTTGGCCGTCATTGGTGTCAAGGAGTCCGAGGCGCGGGGGGCCAGCCTGCGCAGCCGCAGCCAGGGCGAGCTGGGTCTGGTGGAGGCTGGTGCGCTGGTGGCGGCGGCGGGTGCGGCCTGTCGCGACCGGCTCGCCTCCCTGCCACTGGCTGCCGCCGAGGCCGCGGCGCCCCCTGCTGCCGGGACCTGATTGCAACACGCTCCCTAAGGCGGTACATCGGCCATAGGGCCAAGGAGCCACGCCACACCCTCGACCAATTTGCTGTTGCCCCAATGGCCGTCATGGGGATTCACCATGGCAAAGAACCCAGCACCGCCAGTCCAGACTGGTGTCCTTGCCTCAAGTTCCATGGCGATCCTGCTGGCCGGTGACATCGGCGGCACCAAGACCCTGCTGAGCCTGTATTCGGCCGGGGCCTCCCACCCCGAGTTGCTGGTGCAGGAGCGCTACGCCTCGGCCGACTGGCACGACCTGGGCCCGATGGTGAACCACTTCCTTCAGGATGGTCCCGGGCGGGATCATCCCCGGCCGGAAGCGGCCTGCCTCGCCGTAGCGGGCCCGGTGCAGGGAGGGAGGGCCCAGCTCACCAACCTGCCCTGGTTGCTGGATGAAGCCGCCCTAGCCCAGGCCTGCGGGCTGGCCAGCGTGGAGCTGGTGAACGATTTCGCCGTGTTGATCTATGGCCTGCCCCACCTGCAGCCCCCCCAGTTAGCCCAGGTGCGGGCCGGGGAGGCCGTGGGGTCGGCGCCTCTGCTGGTGCTTGGGGCCGGCACCGGCCTCGGGGTGGCCTTCGGCATCCCAACGGCTACCGGGCTGCAGGCCGTGGCCAGCGAGGCCGCCCATGGCGAATTCGCGCCCCGCAGCGCCGCCGAGTGGGAGCTGCGGGAGTGGCTGCGCCGGGATCTGGGCCTGGAGCGCCTCTCGATCGAGCGGGTGGTGAGCGGCACTGGCCTGGGCCATGTGGCCCGCTGGCTGCTGGCCAGCCGATCCGCTGAAGGTCCCCATCCCCTCGACGACGAGGCCAGGCAGTGGGAAGCGGCCGGCGGCGGCGCCGACCTGCCGGCGGCGGTGGCCGCAGCGGCGGCCGGGGGCGATCCCCTGGCCCGCGAAGCCCTCGATCTCTGGCTCGCTGCCTACGGCTCCGTGGCGGGCGACCTGGCCCTGGCCTGCCTCAGCCGCGGGGGCATCTGGCTGGCGGGTGGCACCGCGGCCAAGTTGCTCGATGGCCTGCGCTCCACCACCTTCAGCCAGGCCTTCCTGGCCAAGGGCCGGCTCACACCCACCCTCAGCGGCATTCCGATCCGGGCGATCACGGATCCGGCCATTGGCAGCTTCAGCGCCGCTTGCCGGGCCAGGGCGCTGCTCGGTTAATCGCATCCGGGGTCGGCCGCTGGGGAAGGGGGTCCACCGGCTGCGAGAGTGGTTCCAGTCAGATCGATGAGATGGTGCGTCCCCGGATCGGCCAGGGTGTCGCGGTGGATGTCCCGGCAACGACCGCCAACATCGGCCCTGGCTTTGATTGCCTCGGCGCCGCCCTTGATCTAGGCAACCGTTTCGAACTGCGGGTGATCGAAGGAGGAGGGGAACGCTTCGACCTGATCATCCAGGGGAGCGAGGGCAGCCATCTCAGGGGCGGCCCCGACAATTTGGTGTACCGCTCGGCGCAGCGGGTGTGGCGGGAAGCCGGCGAAGAACCGGTTGCCCTGGAGGCCCGGGTGCAGCTGGCCGTGCCACCGGCGCGGGGCCTGGGCAGCAGCGCCACCGCCATCGTGGCGGGCCTGATCGGCGCCAATGCCCTGGTGGGCGAACCCCTGAGCCGGGAAAAGCTCCTAGAGCTCGCCATCGACATCGAGGGCCACCCCGACAATGTGGTGCCCTCCCTGGTCGGGGGGCTCTGCATGACGGCCCGGGCGGCCTCGAACCGCTGGCGGGTGGTGCGTTGCGAATGGGACCCCTCGGTGAAGGCCGTGGTGGCGATTCCGGCGATCCGGCTGAGCACCAGCGAGGCGCGGCGGGCCATGCCCCGCAGCATCCCGATCCCCGATGCCGTGCTCAACCTCGGCGCCCTCACCCTCCTCCTGCAGGGCCTACGCAGCGGCAATGGCGACCTGATCGCTGACGGTCTGCATGACCGCATCCATGAGCCCTACCGCTGGGGACTGATCCAGGGGGGCCGCGCCGTGCGCGAAGCCGCCCTCGCGGCCGGGGCCTGGGGCTGCGTGATCAGCGGCGCCGGCCCGACCCTGCTGGCCCTGGCTTCGCCTTCGGTGGCCGAGGCCGTGAGCACGGCCATGGTGAAAGCCTGGGAGGCGGAAGGCGTGGCGAGCACCGGAGCCGTGCTGGATCTCCAAATGGCTGGCAGCCGCTGGGACCCCTTGCCCAATAGAGCCAGCCCGGAGCAGCCGGATGGGTAGATTTACTCAGCTCCGTAACTCCGCCGGTGTCCAGCGGGGGCCCCTCCAGGGCAGTTTTGGGCGATCGGCGCCCCCCGGACCATGGCCCAGACGAACGGTTCCAGACCGTTCCCCTCTGCCTTCCACCCCGTCGCCCTTCCCCCGATCCCGCCTGTGATGGACGCCACCCTGCCCCTCTCGGCCGCGTCTCTCCCGGTGGAGGGGAACGCCGCCTTCCCTTGGCTCACCCTGATCGTGCTGCTGCCCGCAGCGGCGGCCCTGATCATGCCCCTGCTGCCGGGCGATGGCGACGACCCCCGGCTACCCCGCACGGTGGCCCTAGCGACCCTCCTGGCCGATTTCGGCCTGATGCTATGGGTGTTCGCCCGTCATTTCGATGGCGCCTCCAGCCAGCTGCAGCTGGTCGAGCGCTTCGCCTGGGTGCCGACCATCGGCCTGGAGTGGTCGTTAGCCGCCGACGGTCTCTCGGCACCCCTGGTGGTGCTCAGTGGTCTGGTGACCTTGCTGGCGGTGGCCGCCAGCTGGAACGTGGCCCGCAAGACCCGTCTGTATTTCGGCCTGCTGCTGCTGCAGGCCTCGGCCCAGGCCCTGGTGTTTCTCTCCCAGGATTTCCTGCTCTTCTTCCTGGCCTGGGAACTGGAGCTGGTGCCTGTCTACCTACTGATCGCGATCTGGGGGGGAGCCCAGCGCCAGTACGCCGCCACCAAGTTCATCCTTTATACGGCCACCGCCTCGCTGCTGATCCTGATCAGTGGCCTCGCCCTGGCCCTCTCCGGCGACCACTTCACCCTCAACCTCAGCGAGCTGGCCGCCCGTTCCGCCGGTGGCAGCTTTGGCATTCTCTGTTACCTCGGCTTCCTCGTGGGGTTTGGCGTGAAGCTGCCGATCTTCCCCCTTCACACCTGGCTCCCCGATGCCCACGGTGAGGCAAACGCTCCGGTGTCGATGCTGCTGGCAGGAGTGCTGCTCAAAATGGGTGGCTACGCCCTGTTGCGCTTCAACGTACAGATGCTGCCGGAGGCCCACCTGGTGCTCGCTCCAGCCTTGATCGTGCTGGGCATCGTGAACATCATCTATGGCGCCCTTAATGCCTTCGCCCAGGACAACGTGAAACGGCGGATCGCCTGCAGTTCTGTGAGCCACATGGGCTTCGTGCTGCTCGGCATCGGAGCCGTTGATGCCCTTGGCATCAGCGGCGCCATGCTCCAGATGATCAGCCATGGCCTGATTGCCGCAGCCATGTTCTTCGTGACCGGCGTGTTCTACGAACGCACCAAGACCCTCTCCATCCCCAACATGGGCGGGCTGGCGAAGGTGCTGCCGATCACCTTCGCCTTCTTTCTGGCCAGTTCCCTGGCCTCCTTGGCCCTGCCGGGCATGAGCGGCTTCGTGAGCGAGATCACGGTGTTCCTCGGCATCACCTCCAACGACAGCTTCACCACCGGCTTTCGGGTGATCACGATCGTGCTCGCGGCCATCGGCCTGGTGCTCACGCCGGTGTATCTGCTCTCCCTCTGTCGGCGGGTCTTCTTCGGACCCCGGATCCCGGCCCTGGCAAAGGTGGGGGACATGAACCCCCGCGAAGCGGTGATCGGCCTCAGCCTGCTGGTGCCCACCCTGGTGATCGGCTTCTGGCCCCGTCTGGCCATCGACCTCTACGAAGCCAGCACCACCGCCCTGGCCACGGGGCTGGCTAGCCAGGCCCAAGTGGCCTTCGGCCGGTTGCCCGCCCTGGGGTGATCCCCAACGGGGCCGGCGCTGCGCTGGAATCAATCCAAGCGAACAATGGCCTGTTGATGACCCAAGCCCCCACCGCCGTGAACCCAGACGGCACTGTGTCCGGCGTTCCCGCCCTGCTGGCCGGTGAGGGCCTACCCAAATTCGCGGCGATCACGCCCGATCAGGTGAAGGAGCACATTCCCGTGCTGCTTGAGGACCTCAACACCAGCCTCGGGGCCATCGAGGCGCAGCTGGACGAGGCCCTGGCAGCGGATCAGCCGCTCGCCTGGAACGCTGTGATGGACCCGCTCCACCGGCTGGGCGAGCGGCTGCGTTGGAGCTGGGGGGTGGTCAGCCACCTCAATGGCGTCTGCAACACCACCGAACTGCGCGAAGCCCACGCCAGCCAGCAGGCGGCCGTGGTGGCCTTTGGTAACCGGGCCGGCCAGAGCGCGGTGATCCACCGCGCCCTGAAACGGCTGGATCAGCAGGGCGGCCTCGATGCCACCCAGGAGCGCATCCTGGCCGCCGAGCTGCGGGACATGGAACTGCGGGGCGTGGGGCTCGAAGGGGACCAGCGCGAGGCCTTCAACGCTGCCAGCCAGGAACTGGCCGAACTCTCCACCCGCTTTGGCAACCAGGTGCTGGATGCCACCAACGCCTGGACCCTGAAGCTCAGCGAACCCGACGAGGTGGAGGGCCTGCCGGAGAGCCTGCGGGGCCTGCTGGCCGAAGCGGCCCGCCAAAAGGGTGAGGAGGGGGCCACCGCCGAAGCCGGGCCCTGGCTGCTCGGCCTCGACTTCCCCCGCTACGGCCCCTTTCTGCAGTACAGCCAGCGGCGGGACCTGCGGGAGCGTCTCTACCGGGCCCACGTGAGCCGGGCCTCCGGCGTGGGCGAAGACGGCAGCGACAACGGTCCGCTGATTGAGCGCATCCTCACCCTGCGCCAGGAGCAGGCGCGGCGCCTGAGCTATGCCAACTGGGCCCAGGTGAGCCTGGCCTCCAAGATGGCCGGCTCCGAGGCCGAGGTGGAACGGCTGCTCGAAGACCTGCGCCGGGCCGCCTACCCCGCCGCCCAGCGGGAACTGGAAGAGCTCAGGGCCTGCGCGGATCGCACCGGCGCCGCAGAAGCCGACGACCTGAAGCCCTGGGACGTGAGCTTCTGGGCCGAACGGCTGCGCCAGGAGCGCTTCAACCTCGATAGCGAGGCGCTGCGGCCCTGGTTCCCCCTACCGCGGGTGTTGGAGGGTCTGTTCGGGCTCTGCGACCGCCTCTTCGGCATCGCGATCCTGGCCGCCGACGGCGAGGCGCCGGTGTGGCATCCCGATGTGCGCTTCTTCCGGGTCAACGATGCCGCCGATGGCCGCCCCCTGGCCGCCTTCTACCTCGACCCCTACAGCCGCCCTGGCAGCAAGCGCGGCGGCGCCTGGATGGATGAATGCCTGGTGCGCCAGCTCAGCCCCGATGGCCAGCCGGTGCTGCCCGTGGCCTACCTGGTCTGCAACCAAAGTCCGCCGGTTGGGGACACGCCGAGCCTGATGACCTTCGGCGAGGTGGAAACCCTCTTCCACGAGTTTGGCCACGGTCTGCACCACATGCTCACCACCGTGGAGCGCCCCCAGGCGGCGGGGATCAACAACGTGGAGTGGGATGCGGTGGAGCTGCCCAGCCAGTTTATGGAGAACTGGTGCTACGACCGGGCCACCCTGCTGGGCATGGCCCGCCACTGGCAGAGCGGCGAACCGCTGCCGCAAGCGGAATTCGACAAACTCCTGGCCGCCCGCACCTTCCTTGGCGGAGCCGCCACCCTGCGTCAGGTGCACTTCGCCCTCACGGATCTGAAGCTCCACAGCGAGTGGGAACCGGGATCGGGCGTGTCACCGGAGGTTCTGCGCCGCCGCATCGCCGCCACCACCACCGTGCTGGAACCCCTGCCGGAGGACGCCATGCTCTGCAGCTTCAGCCACATCTTCGCCGGCGGCTATTCGGCGGGCTACTACTCCTACAAATGGGCCGAGGTGCTCAGCGCTGACGCCTTCAGCGCCTTTGAGGAGGGAGACCTTAGCAATGAGGAGGCGATCCGGGCCACGGGCCGCCGCTTCCGCGACACGGTGCTGAGCCTGGGCGGCAGCCGCCACCCAGCCGAGGTGTTCGAGGCCTTCCGGGGCCGCCCCCCCTCGGCGGAGGCCCTGATCCGCCATTCCGGTCTGGCACCGGCCTGATCCCCCGGAGCGCCAACCCGATGCGGCAGAACGGCGAGGGGCTTGAGGGGGTGGAGTGGGGCAACGCCTGGGACCTGCGGGACACAGGCGTGCCCCACACCAATTGGTTCGTGGGGGACCACCCGGCCATCCCCATCGACGGGCTCCGCTTTCTGCGCCATGGCGATCCGGGGCCGGCGGCGGGGGCCAACGGTGCGGGACCTTCTGAGGCGGCGCACGTTCGAAACCTCAGCCTGAAATGGTTCCAGCACCACCCGGACGATGACCCTTGCTGGGGGGCAATTAAACCCACCAGCACGGGACGCACCCTCTCCCTGCTCGCCGGCCCCGGGGAGTTCACGCTGAGCTTCCGTCGGGACGACCGCCGCCTGGAGCTCGTGTTGGAGCAGCCCGGCGACTTTGCACTGTGGAGCGAAGGCCTGGAGCACAGCTGGCGGGTGCTGGCCCCTTCCACCGTGCTCACCGTGCGCTGGACGCCGTTGCCCCCCTGAAGGGAGGATCGCGCTGGGCTGTCGGACGGGACATCACAGAGCACGGGCCTGATCAAAAGGTGGAGCGGAACAGGCCCGCCAGGCCAGGGCGATCTGTCGCGGCGGGGGAACACTTCCGCAAGCCCAACGATGGGCCGCTGCTGATCGGGGTGAGCTCCGGTGGCGGCAACACCGTTCCCCACGCACACGCCATGGCCCAACCGCACCATCCCCTAGTCGAGGCGGCCCTCCTGATGGATCGCGCGATCCGCCTCTTGCTCACCGAATCGGAGGCGCTCCATGCCGAAACCTGGATCCTGGCCGTGGCCCGCATGGCCGGAACCGAGATGCAGCGCTCACTTCTCGCTGGGGTCACCCGCAAAGACGAAGGGGGTGGCGGCCGGCGCTTCTGGAGCCGGCTCCAGCGGCCCGCGCAGCCCAGCAGCGATGAACAGGGGCGACGCCTGGTGGCGCTGCTGCTGGCCAGCCTGGCCCAACTCGGGGACCCCCTGGCGGAGGAGGCCATCATCTGCCCGCCCGAGGGCAGTGCCTGCGCCCAGCTGAGCCTGGAGCAGACCCGCGAACGGCTCGGTGCCCTGGTGGCCGCCTGCGGGCGAAGCCATGGCCTCGGGGCAGGGGAGATGGCCGAGGCCCTCACCATCGCCACCGCCTTGGCCCTCCATCAGTGCCGCGATCTGGTGCCGCTGACGCGGGGCGCGGGGCTGGCGGTGACGGGATTGGTGGAGGGCGCAAACAGTGCCCCGACGCTGGCCGTTGCGGCCTGAGGAGGCGGGACAGCGCAGAGGAGTGTGGTGCGGTGTGGCGCGGCGGAGCCCCAGGTCCCGGGGCGGCCAGTGTGGGCCCGCTTGGGTGAGTCACAAGGGTTCGACGCTTGGGGTTGCCCGCCAGGGTTTAACGGCATGAGGGGCAACCCTGGCTCGCCGGGAGCGCCCCCCCCCCGATCAGGGCCGCAGCAGCTCAGCCACCACTGGATCGAGGGAGCCCGACTCGGCCATCAGTAAGTTGTGCCAGAACACCGGCAACGGCTGGCGGCGGCCCACCGGCAGCACCGCCTCCCAGCCGGGAAACACGGTGAGGTCGGTGGGGCAGTAGAAGCTGCAGCACTCGATCTGCCGCAGGGGTTCGATATCGCGGGCCAGGCGCCGCAGCAGGTCGCTGCCTGGTTTCATGTCGGCGATGCCGGCCAGGGCCCAGCGGGGCCAGGGCACGGCGGCCAGGGTGCCCCTCTGGGGGCTGGCCACGCTCAGAAAGCGGCGGGTGCGGCGGTGCCCTCCCCCCAGCTGAATCCAGGTGCGGCCGATCACGCCCCCCATCGAGAAGCCCATCAGGTCCACCGGCTGCTCGACGCCGAAGGCCGCCTCAATGTGGCTGCCGAGCATGGCGGCGAGATCCTCCAGGGGCACCGAGCCCAGGGCATGGGGCAGGTGGGGCACCAGCAGGGGGGAGCGACGACCCGCCAGCCGACGGCGCAAGCTGTCGAAGATGCGTGGGGTGTCGAACAGGCCGTGCACCAAGACCAGCGGTGGAGAGGGAGCCGACTCGGGGGAAGCGCTCATCCGGGGTTCAGAGGGGCAGCGAACGGTGGCTGAAGATGCGGGCGCCGGAGGCGTAATCGGCGGCGATGTGCCCCTGGCCCCGCAGGCGGTAGCGGTAGGTGACCAAGCCCTCCAGCCCCACCGGCCCACGCGGCGGCAGGGTCTGGGTGCTGATCCCCACCTCAGCTCCAAAGCCGTAGCGGAAGCCATCGGCGAAACGGGTGGAGCAGTTCAGATACACCCCGGCGCTGTCGACGGCAGCCAGGAAACGGTCGGCCGCCAGCGGGTCGGTGGTGCAGATGGCGTCGGTGTGGCGGGAGCCGTAGCGGCGGATGTGCTCGAGGGCCTGCTCCAGATCGTCCACCACCCGCACGCTCAGAATCAGATCGGAGTACTCGGTGGCCCAGTCGTCGTCGGTAGCGGCCAGGGGGACCCCGAGGGAGCAGGCGGCCGGATCGCCCCGCAGCTCCACCCCAGCCGCCGCGAAGGCCGCCACGGCGCGACCCAGGAAATCGCCTGCCACGGCCTTGTGCACCAACAGGGTTTCGATCGCGTTGCAGGCCGCCGGGTACTGGGTCTTGCTGTCGAGGGCCAGTCGCAGGGCCTGCTCCAGGTCGGCGGCGGCATCCACATACAGGTGGCAGATGCCATCGGCATGGCCCAGCACGGGGATGCGGGTGTGGTCCTGGATGAAGCGCACCAGTTGGTTGGAGCCGCGGGGAATGATCAGGTCCACCAGCCCGTCCAGTTTCAGCAGAGCCAGGCTCTCCGACCGGGAGGTGAGCAGCTCTAGGGCGAGCGGATCCACGGCGCTGGCGGCCAGGCCCCGCCGCAGAGCGGCATGGATGGCCGCAAAGCTGAGACTGGCCTCGCGCCCACCCTTGAGCAGGGCGCCATTGCCGGAGCGGATGGCGAGCGAGGCGATCTGGATCAGGGCATCGGGACGCGCCTCGAAGATCACCCCCACCACCCCGAGCGGCACGCTGAGGCGCTCGAGCACCAGTGCGTCATCGAGTTCGGTGTGGAGCTGGCGACGGCCGAGGGGGTCGTCGAGGGCGGCCACCTGGCGCACCCCCTCGATGGCGCCGTCGAGCTTGGCGGCATCGAGCTTGAGGCGGGCCACCAGGGGCGCGGCCAGCCCATCGCTGGCGGCAGCCTCCAGGTCGGCGCGGTTCGCCGCCAGGATCGCCTGCCGGTCGGCATCGAGGGCATCGGCCATCGCCAGCAGGGCCGCCCGACGCTCGCCATCGCTGGACTGGGCCAGCCCGGTGGCAGCCCGCCGCACCGCCACCGCGCGGGCCAGCAGCTCGGGCGAGGGCTCGGGAACGGTGGCCTCGGGGGGCAGAGAGGTGGGGGAAACAGCCATCCCCCCATCATCCGACCCGCCCGGCGTGAACCAGAGGCGGGGGGACCGAACCCGCCACCGGGCCAATGCGATCGGTCTGGAGCCCCACGCCCGCAGGGGAGCCCAGCCGGGCCAGGCGCAGCCAAACATCAGCCGTCCATTCGCCAGCCGACCGGATCTCTGCCGAAGGTCTCCAGCGCCAACCGGGCCGCCCCCAGCCTGCCGGCGCCGTTTCCCAGGGCGCAGCGGCGGATCACCAGACCCTCCCGGCTCTCCGGCAGGACCCGCAGCTCCACCTCCCGCCACACCGCCGGCAGAAAGTGCTCGATCGCGGCGCTCAGCCCACCGCCCAACAGCACCAGCCGGGGGCTGAGCACATACAGCAAAGAAGTGAGGCCCTGACCGAGGCGCTGGCCGTAGCGCTCCCACACCTCCAGGGCCTCCGCATCGCCGGCGGCGGCCCGGCGGGCTAGTTCGACCGGATCAAGGGGACTCAGCCGTGCCAGACC
>Ga0209087_1001501_pt1 | contig 13688 bp, 10 predicted proteins | sample S_130805_EF_Meta_FD_187321 | JGI IMG/M metagenome (GOLD analysis project Ga0209087, IMG submission 187321) | Freshwater microbial communities from Lake Simoncouche, Canada to study carbon cycling - S_130805_EF_MetaG (SPAdes) (version 2) | ecosystem: Environmental > Aquatic > Freshwater > Lake ...
CACATCGCCCCCCCGTTTTACAGCTTCGCTTACGAGTGGCTGAACTTCGAATGGCTCTACCCCTCCGCGCAAACGAAACGCAAGGACGGGAAAATTCAGGATTTCATCGACTTACGCCCGCTGGATCTCTTTGCCACGGAGGGAACGACAACCCAATTCGGCGTATGGATCAAGCCAATCATCGCTGGTTATCGTCCCGAAGATCCGGCAGAGTTCCGACGCATTGAGCGTTCGGCGTCCGCCCTCGGAGGCCTTCACAACCATCTTAAAGGCTACCAGCCAACGCTGACGCCGAGGGAAGTGCCGTTCATTGGTTACTGGGATGAGGAAAACCGCATCCAGACTGACCAGGAGAAAGTTAAAGCTTCTCTCTGGCAGCAGGCCGACACCTTGGAAGTGATCGTGGTGAACTTGGATGACAAATCCGCCACCACAAAAATCCAACTTGATGCAGACAAACTGGGGATCAAGAGCATCCTCACTGTCGAAGACATCACGCCTGAGACCGAGCTCGAACTTTACATCGATACTCTGGAAAGACAGGGCAAGACCGAACTCGCTAAGCAGTCGAAAGCATTACTTGAGCAGATGCGAACACCCAAACCCGCCGCCACCTTCAGCCGCAGCGGAAAGTTCCTTGAAATTACCGTGCCGAATCTCCCATCCCATGACTACCGGGTTCTCCGGGTGAAAGGAGGTCAATAACATGAAAGCGCCACTCGCACTCACACTCTGTTTGTTAGGTATCGGCATGGGCCGGGCTGATCTCTGGGAACCTTGGCGCAAAGATGCGAAAGAAGATCTGAATTCCTCCTCCTACTCGGTGACCAAACCCGAACCGCTCCTCTTCCAACCTTGGGCGGATTTGGCGCCTGCCGCTGCACAAGGCGTGACACCTGGATCTGGATCATCCCCGGACGATCCAGCCCTCTATGCCACTTATGATGCGACGAACAAGGCTCCGAAATTCAGCATCAGCCTTGGGGACATTCCCATAACCAAAACCGAAGGCTGCGAACTGACATTCCGTTTCCGCACCGGCAGCGTTCCATCCACATTGGACGCCAGCTATGCACTCGCGACTTTTGAGCTCACCGGCCCGAGCCGAAAGGATCCCTTCTACCTCCATGTCTATCGCCCGCCAAAATCAGCCAGCAAGTTGGGATTCATGCTGAACCAACTGGCGAAAAAAGGGCAATGGGAACGCGCCGCCGTGACCCGCGGAGCCGTCCTGCCTGCGGAAGCCACCGCACTGGATCGCGCTTGGCACACCGTGCGCATCGCGTGGCGGATCGGGGAGATCGAAGTCTTCTTCGACGATCTTCTCGCCCTGCACGCCTTCGATCCAAAGATTGACTACCAAACCTTCAGCGTCTCTAAGATCGAGCCAGGTGGAACGCTCTTCAAAAGCCTCGACCTCTCCGCCATCGAAGTGCGCCCTGTGACTTTCAACAACAAATAAACTCACCCGTTCCAACCCATGAAAACAGCATACACCCAACTCATCGGCCTCGCTCTCATCGGCGGAGCATTTCTCACATCACCCCTTCGTGCGAGCGACGACAAGCCCATCGAGGTCGGCGATCGCACGATCACGCAAGGAGAAGTTCTCTACGATTCAAAAAAGTCCGATGATGCCAAGCAAGGCTGGAAGGGCATTGCTAACTTCCCTGGCTTTGCAGAGAACGCGAATCGGCTTCTCCAAATCCCGGCCGGAACAAAAAATCTCTCCTGGGGTTGGAAAGCGGACAACCTTCCAAGTAACACGGCGGGTGTGATGCTCAGCCTGTCGGTCCAGCTTTCCAAAGTGCCGGATTCTATTCAATCCGGCATGGGTGGTTTGTTTGACATATCCACCAGACCAGAGGGCGAGGCCCCGTTTGTCACATTTACACTCACCGCAGCTCACATACGGGGAGGCTCATGGTTCCTCAATGGACTAAAAAGCGGCTTCAAAATTCCCAATCAAAGTGAGCGAACGCCGTTCGAGAAAATCGTCATTTCAACTGGCGCCGCCGATACAAGCAATGGGCCAAAATTGGATACCGATCCTCACGAACTGCGATTGATTGTTCTCCCCGGCTTGCTTGCTGTGTTCTGGCACGAACAGTTGATTTTCCAAGCGGAAGATCCTCAGATTGCACCAGGTAATATTGGTCTGCGCGCAGTCGACCCGGGAGCAGACTTTGAGTCCATCGATTTGATCAGCCTCAAGGTAGCGGCTGTTTCCGTGAAGTAAGGCGAAGCTGCCATGAATCAATCTTCAATCAATCTTACCGAAACACAGAACAGCGAGCTTCGGAAAACCACACAGACCCATCAGTTCGATCTCTGCGTCGTAGGGGGCGGTATCTCCGGTCTGTGCGCGGCGCTTGCGGCCGCCCGGCGCGCCCTCAAGGTCGCGCTCGTCCAAAACCGTTCCGTTCTCGGCGGCAATGCCTCGAGCGAAATCCGCCAGAACATCGGAGGCGCTGCATTTGCGGGGCATTATGCCGATGCGCGCGAAGGTGGGATCGTGGATGAACTCTGGAGCGCCCTGCGCGCGAAGTCCATCAATGGCAGCCTCAACGACTACGCCGAGAGCAGCACGGTCTTTTTAGAAAAGTGCATGCCCGAGACAAACCTCGCGATTTTCCTCAACATCAATATTGAGCAAACGCACTGTGACGGCGACCGCATCGTGGCGGTGGAAGGCCTGCAATCCACGACTGGCATCCGGCATACCTTCGAGGCGAAGCAGTTCGCCGATTGCAGCGGTGACGCCATCGTAGCGTATCAAGCAGGTGCATCGTTCCGGCGTGGACAGGAGGGCAAGGCGGAATTTGGCGAAAGCCTCGCGCCCGACGAGGCGACCCTTTTTACGATGGGAAATACCATTCTCTTCCAAACCGAAAAAATGGACAAGCCAGTTCCCTACGAGCGTCCGGATTGGGTGCCTGATCTCTCGAAGTTGGAGTGTTATTGGACTCTGCATGAACCCAAGAGGGCCATGGAGCACGGTTGCTGGCTCTTCGAATATGGCGGCCAACTCGACACGATTGCGGATGCCGACAAAATCCAGTTCGAACTCCTAAAAATTGTCTACGCCGCCTGGGCCGACCTCAAGCGCCGTCCAGAATGCGAGATGCAGAATCATCGCCTCTCCTTCCTCAGCGCCCTCCCGGGCAAACGCGAGAGCCGCCGCATCGTTGGTGATCATGTTCTAACCGAGCAGGACATCGTGCAGACGAGACGCTTCGAGGACGATGTCGCTTACGCCGGCTGGGCACTCGATCTGCATCCTCCCGGCGGCTTCTATGGGAAGCAGCGCCCGACCACATTCCACTTTTTTCCGGAAATTCACTCCATCCCCTTGCGGTGCCTTTATTCGAAAGACCTGAAAAACCTGTGGATGGCTGGTCGCAATGTCAGCGCCACCCATGTCGCGCTCGGCGGACTCCGACTCATGGCCTCGTGCGGGCTGATGGGCGAGGCTGTCGGAATCGCCGCAGCCGTCTCGCACCATACGAACCTCTTCGACTGCCGCGCCACCGCTCAGAATCAAGTCAAAGCCGTGCAGCAGGAGATTCTGCGCGGCGGAGGATTCATTCCCGGAATCTATTCGATCGATCCAAACGACGCGGCTCCCTCCGCGAGCATGACCGCTTCCAGCGAAGCCGTGCTGGCAACAGGCGAGCCGGAAGTCTGGACCGCAATTGGCGACGGCATCGGCATCGCTTTTCCGATCACGGCAGGGAAACTGGAAACACTGCGACTTCCCATCGCACTCGATGGCACGGAACCGGCAGAGATTCACGCCACGCTCCAACCGATCAAGACCCCGCGCGATTTTCATTCGACCACCACGCTCGCTGCGGCGACGACGACCGTTCGGCCAGGCGAGGGCTCAGTCCTGTTGGAATTCAGTGACGCGACGCTGCCACCAGACCTCTACATGGTTCACCTCCACAGCTCGGTCAAAACGCTCAAGCTCGGGGCCACGAACCGCCGCGTCACCGGTGTGCATGTGGCCGACTTTACGGAAAACCCGGACCCAGATCAAAAATGGGATCGCCAGCTCGGAATGCCCAATCCTCCCCACTGGGTTCGCCGATTTGATCCCTATCGCCCCGAGCATCCGGACACCTTTCACGAGACACCCTGCTTTGAGGTCACTCCACCCTCCACCTGCTATGCGGTGGCGAACGTCACCAATGGGATCAATCGCCCGACCCGCCAGCCCAACCTCTGGGTTTCCAAAAGCGGGACCGACATTCCGCAATGGATCGAATTCGCCTGGGCCTCGCCACAAGCCATCAGCGAAATCCGAATCGTTTTCGACACCGACATGGATTTGCCACGCCCGCCGATCGTGCCACCGAGCACACTGGTGAAGGACTACACGCTCATCGGCACTGACAGCAACGGTAAGGAAGCCACGCTCGCCGAAATCAAAAACAACCGAAACCGCCTCGCGGTGCACCCCGTTGCAAATTCATTGCTGAGCAGCTTCAAGCTCGTGATCCACGCCGTGCATTCGCCCGGCAAGGAAGCGCGGGTCTGTGAAGTGCGAGCGGTAAAGTCTGTTTGATCACATTGGCAACCGCGCTTGCTCCCGGTAATCGCTTGCGGATGTGAGCGTGAACTGCCGGAAGATTCGCGCGAAGTGCTGGCTTGTCATGAACCCGCACTGATGGGCGATCTCCGTGATATTTTGATCCGTTGTGCGCAGGAGTGATCGGGCGCGCTCGATGCGCAGTCGTTTGAGATGCTGTGTCGGGGAATCGCCCGTGAGTTGTTTGATCTGATTGGCGAGGTGTGTGCGCTGGTATCCGGATTTTTCCGCCATCTTTTCGAGCGTCCAAGACTCATCGCAGCGGTCGGCAAGAATCTTCAGAAACTGGGCGATGGATTGCGTGCCTATGGGAGTTCCTGCATTCCGCTCCGACTGGACGACAATGCGGCCCAGTTCGGCGATGATCAGGCGCGATAACGCACAAACTTTTCCTGCCGCGCTTTTCGCAGGGCGGTTTTGGGTTTCCAAGATCAATTCATCCATGAGCTCCCGCAGAAAGCTCCCCGCCTTCCAGCTCCGGTGCGGAGCTCTCAACAGCGCCCCGGCAATGGCTTTTGCCTCCGAGCGAGAAAATCCAAAGGTGTCCGGAAACGAAATGCTTTTATTCCGCCCACTTCGAATCTCACCCACCTGAAAGATCGCGTATTGCCAGAAGTGACCGCGCTCGAATTCATCGACACTACCATGCGCCTCCCAAGGAAAGGTGAAGAAGACCGAACCTGCCCCGACCTCCTCCACTCGTTTCTCCGTTTGCCATCTCACCGAACCTCGCACCACAATGACGACCTCCAGTCCGGCATTCCGATGAAGTGGCAGCGTCGGCAAACTCCCTGATCCTGTTTCTTGAACCGGGTGTTTGTGAGCGATTTTCATTGTATCTACTTTACCACTGGCAGCGCAGGAAAGCCAACCAATCCTCCACCTGCTTGAGTGGGTGCTCAAACAATCCACCAAACCATGCAAGAAAAAGTTAAGATCAACTGGTATAGAACCCCCCTCGAAAAAGAGGTGATGAAAAAACTGATGGAGCGCAGTGATTCCAGGGCGCTCACGCAGGTGTTGCTACAAATCGGCCTGTTTCTGCTCACGGGCACCGCCAGCTATTTGGCTTTTCGGTCTATCTCCGCAGAGAACTGGACCTGGGCCGTCCCCTTGCTCATCGCCTGCTTGTTTTTCCATGGAACCTTCGCGCATTTCATGGGTTGGACAGCGACGCACGAGTTGTTGCACAAAACCCCTTTCAAAAACCAATCGCTCAATTCGTTTTTTCTCCATCTTTTCTCGTTTATCTCTTGGGTGGATGTGATTGCGTTTCGAGTGAGTCATGTGAAACACCACCAGGCGACGACGCATCACGATCACGATGGCGAAGTGGTTCTTCCCAAGAAATTGGATCTGGCAGGCTTCAGTTTCTGGTTCTGGCAGTTCGCTCCGATTCCCAACCCCTGGACTGTCTGGAATCGCCTAACGACTTGGTGGAGGTATGCCACCGGAAAACTCGACGGAATGGGCATCTTCGACGGCGGCGAACCCTGGATGCGAGATGTCTTGCCCGAATCCGACGCTGTCCTTCGTCGCCGTCACAAAAATTGGTCTCAGGTCATCTTCTTCGGGCATTTAGTGCTCGCGGCCATTTTCATCGCGACTGGCAATTGGATTCTGATTCTCATCGTGAATCTCCCAACGACCTATTGCAACTGGCTGTCGATGTTTGTCAGTATGCCCCAGCACATTGGCATGGGTCCGGATACGCCGGATTTTCGTCTTTGTTGCCGCACCTACACCTGCGGTCGGTTTGTGGGATTTCTGTATTGGAATATGCAATACCATGTGGAGCATCACATGTATCCCGCCGTGCCATTTTACAACCTCCCGGCCCTACGCAAAGCCATTGAGCACGATCTCCCGCCCGCTCCTCATGGCCTCATTGCGACATGGAAGGAAATACTCCCCGTGCTTCGGAAACAAAAGGACGATCCGGACTATTGCTTCGTTCCCGCGATCCCGCAGCGAGTCTGATCCCGGCGTGCAGGGCTGGCGTCAGAGCCAACGCGAGGAACCCGGCTCATCTTGAGGATGCAACGCCCTCGTCATGGACTGAGTTGAGGCAAAGTTTTGCGACATTCTGCCAGCGCAATGCAGGCCGGGCATCAGGTGCGATGACGCGGAACTCGACATCCGTGAAGCGCACATTCTCCGCGTCACGCAGAAAAACGGCATACGCCGGCAGGTCGCCAAACGCATCACACGATGGATAGGCGTCGCGCTTGGAGCCCACCTCCCGCTGCGCAAGCTCGGCATCGCCTCCGCCAACGAACTCAAAACTTGAATGCTCCACCACCACATCGCGCACCGGCGAATCTGGCAAGCCAATGATGTAGCCCCCGCGCATTCCAGCTCCGCGGGCATGGATTCCTGAAAGCCGAATGCCTTTCGCTGTGCCGACCGCGGCGGAAATTTCCAGACCTGGCACCGGCCTCTTGCGATCACCGAGACGGATGAAAAAAGGCACCAGCGTTTGATCCATCATCACATTGCGGATGGAGATATTCTCCAGTGATGCGCCATCCACCGCCCCGAGGGCGATCCCGCAGGCACCGCGCCAGTCGGCCCCCTCAGCTCCCGGGTGGGATTCGCGATGCGCCGAAGGCGTCATGACCAAACCCTCAACTTGGATATTGCGAAAATCACCATAGGATTCCGTGCCGGTCTTGAAGTGGTTGCAGTGCGTGCGAGTGAGGCAATTTGAGACCAGCACATTTTCGGTGGGATGCCCGCAACCGGACTTCAGGCAAATTGCATCGTCCGCCGAATCGATCCGGCAACCCCGGATGAGCACATCCCGACAACTATCGATGTCGATCGCATCATTATTGGCACCCTCGTGATTCCAGATATCGAGATCAATCAAGCGGACATCCGAACACCGCAGATAGTGCTGCATCCAGAAGCCGGAGTTGCGCAGATGCAGACCCTCGACATGCACCCCCTGACAACCCGCAAAAAACAGATTCCGCGGGCGGCCGCCACGAATCGGCCGACAGGCCGCAAAACTCCCCCCTTGGCCATCAATCGTCCCCTGCCCTTCGATTCGGATATTTTCACAATCCACCGCCGAAATCAGCGCCCTCACCCCCTCGTATCCTTCCCAAAACGGCTCCGGCGACGGCATGTAGTGGTGGTAATCCTCCAGCTTCGGACTCCCGAGAATCGTGGCACCGGGTCCAATCACGAGTTGGATATTGCTGCACAATTGAAGCCCCCCTGTCAGGTAAACACCCGGAGAAAATGACAGCGTGCCTCCACCGGCCCGACGGCATTCCTCGATCAGGTTTTGAAGCACTGCGGTGTTCAGGGTTGTGCCGTCAGAAACCGCACCAGACTTGGTTACATCAATAATCACACGAAAAAATGGTTGAGAAAAAAATCATTTTATCATTTGCTTTTTATATCAAGAAAAATGGAATCCAACTTTATTGAAACTCCCGCCCCTGCAATCCGAGTCGCGAATAAACACGAGGGTTCGCTCCCGATTGAGGTGAACAAACACAGCGCTCCGTCTTGGGGTATACTGAAGAAGAATGACCACATCCTTTTTGCGGGCGACTCGATCACCAATGCCTTCCGCAAACCGGAGGAGATCAATATCGCCTACCAACTTGGTTCAGGGTTTGCACTGATGATTGCCGCCCGGCTGATGGCCGAGCATCCAGAAGCCTCGTTTCATTTTTCCAACATCGGTATTTCCGGCCAGCGTGTGACGCACCTCGCGGAACAGTGCGATGCGGAGAAACTCGATCCGGAACCGAGTGTTGTCAGTATCTTGATCGGGGTGAACTCGACCCTTCAAAAATTCAAAGACCAAGAACCGGTGGAGGATGCGGACTTCGAGAGGTTTTCCGAAGTGTATGCTGGAGTCCTGCGGCAGCTCACCGCGCGACATCCGTCCGTTCGATTTATTCTGTGCGAACCGTTTCTCCTGCCCTGCGGCACTATTTCCCCCGCGATGGTCGAAGACATAAGAAGCAGAGCCGGATTTGTGAGGCAACTAGCCAGAGAACACGATGCGGTGTTCGTCCCGTTTCAGTCCGCTTTCGATGCCGCCATGCAAAAAGCTCCCGCTGCATACTGGGCGTATGATGGCATTCATCCAACGGCTGCTGGCTTCTGGCTTCTCGCCGAAACATGGATGAACCATGTGGTGCGGCGTGGGTAGGATAATGGTTTCGCGAGGGTGAGGCCGAAAAACGCGGCGGGGTGCGTGGCGCGGCGAATTCGAGAAAAGCTTCGCGAGCGGAGCTACTACGACGACCTGCTGGAAGCAACTTCAACAGCTTGAAAAACCAGTTCGAGCGAGCGCAGGCCTTCTCGACCGTTCATCTCCGGCTGGCGCCGGGTGCGGACGGCAGCGGCAAAATCGCGCAACGAAGCGCTCTCGGCATCCGTGTCAGGAATCTTGTCCGTGAAATCATGAACGGGTTCGAATCCGGATGAGAGGTCTGTGATCTTGTGCTCCAGCTTGTCGGGATACTCGGTGATGAATAGGTCGCCTTTCGTTCCATAGATTTCCATGGCATGACGGTAACTGGCAACATAGTGGCTGTGCAGCGTGGCGGGGATGCCGCCAAATTCTCCGAGAAGGATATAAGAATCGTCCGTGGCTGAGGGAGTCACTTCGCGGCTGACGATGCCCGAAATCCATCGCCCCTCACCAAATAAAAAGCGCAGCATATCGATCTTGTGGATGCCGCATTGAAAAAGCGGACCGCCGGGGTTTTCCGCTCGGTTGAAACGCCAGTTGTCAGAGGCGAATCCGAGTCCACCGGTATGCATCGAGGCCGCGGAAACGCTCACAATTCTTCCCAAGGTGCCGGCGTCCACGATGCGTTTGACCTCCTGCCAGATGGGATTGAAGCGGAAATTGAATCCGTGACCGTGCGGAATTCCGTGTTGTTCGCAATACTCCACGAGAGCGAGGCACTCGTCGCGGCGGGGGCCGAGTGGTTTCTCGCAGAAGATGGCCTTGCCTGCGCGGGCAGCAATCATGGACTGCGGCACATGAAGACTGGCCGGAGTGGCAATGAAGACTGCTTCTATCTCTGGATCGGCGACGAGATCTTCGATCGTGGCATAGCGTTTGAGTGGGTGGCCCTCATCCGCTTCTGCGGACGGAAAGACTTCCTCCCGGATGTCCACACCTCCGACCATGTAAAAACATCCAGCCCTCCTCAAGCGACGACGGCGGGATGCCCCGAAGCCACCGACTCCGACAATTCCGTATTTCAACGGAGGTGAAACTGCTTCGCTGGCCGCCATGGTAGTCATCTTTCGGTTTGGAGAAATAGGTCTGGACGGTAGGCCGTCGGGAAATCCGACCGATAGTGATAAGATGCGTAGCACGGTTGAGGTCCTTCGACCAAGCCGTCGAGATTCATCCAGCGCTGATGATCGAGCATGGTGTGCCAGCCCTTGAGGAAGTCGTGGCATTTCCAGGTCCGGCAGTTCAGATCATTGCGACTCCAGCCAACGAATTTGCCGGTCGAAATTCTCCGTTCCACTTCCAGGGCTGCCTCACAGTGGCGCAAGGCTTGATAGGCGGCGGCGCACGCACGCTCCCCCTGCCCCGCTAGGTAGTGACGGGCAGAGAGGCAAAAATGCAGGGACATATTGTTGAGGCAGGTCACCTTCTCGATCTGGGCCAGGGCCTCATCCTGAAAGAACTTCAAGGCGGCACCTTCGAGGTGACGCGTGAGATCGACCGCCCGGGTGGAGGCGAGTTCCCATTTCGGGGCCGCTCGACCGAGCTTGTCGATGAACCAATCCATCGCCTCGCCGAATGTATTCAGCCCTTTTAAGCCATAGATGTCCGTGGGTTTGTCTTCGCGGTTGTAGACCCGCTGAAGCGAGTAGCGGACGATGTTCGTGTAGATGTTGTCGCCGAATTTGGTATCGGGTTGGTCGTCGTGCAGGCGGAAGGGAATCTCGGTGAGATCCCGATAGACCTGGGCGACCAGTGTGGAGCGGGCGTGGAGCACATTCCGCGCATACCAGTCGAAATAGCCGTCGCCCTCGGGGCCGCAGATTTCCGCCATCGTGGGATAGTCGTTCGCGTAACCCATGACTTGGCGAAGATTGAAGATCTTCTCGCGCAGGTTGCCGACATTGAGGATGAAAATCTCGGTCATCCCGGCATCGAGGGCGCGTTTGATTTCCCGTGCGTAGGTCTTCGGAGCGTAACTGGTCACCCGCACGGACTGACCGCCGGTGAACATCGAGATGTGCTGGTAAACTCCGGCGGTGTGTTCGGTTTGCTCGACGAGCGCTTCCATGTTCTCGGGCATGCAGGCGCTGCCGTTGTCCGTGTGGATAATTGTCGTGCCCTCGGGAAATCGCAGCAGGCCGGCATTGTGGAGATTGAGCATTTCGCCCCAGAGGTATCCGTAGACCTGCGGACGATCCTCGCCGCGCAGCTCGCGGATCATTTCGTATTGCGTGGCCAGAGCCTCGTTGATGATGCCGGCTTTCACTTCCAGCGGTGCGTCCTTGCGCAGATTCGGATCATCCACCCAGAACGGCCGGTCGAGGAGCCCTCGAAAATTAATCGTCCAGAGGACCTTTCTCCCCGCCTGACGCGAGATCGCCTTGCGCCACCATTCGATCATCTGCTCCCTGTTCGTGGACCAGGAGAATGGGATGCCTCGCGGCCAGAAGAACGGCGCGGATCCCAGCGGCTCCGCGTGGTGCTGCGCGATGAACAGCCCCATGTCGGAAGCCAGCTTGATCTGGGGCTCGTCGGAGAAGATGTTTGTGCCGGGAATCACGCAGGTGCACTGCATACGGAGGGCACATTCGAAGAGCGCCTGCCAGACTTCCATCGAAAACCCGTGATCCGGTTTTTCCAGTTGGAAGCCGACGAGAAGATCCTCGTCGTTGAAGAACCAGCCCCTATGGCGGAATGTGTAGGGCTTGGACTCCGTGCGCCCATAGGGAATCTCCACGGTGTCCACCAACTCGGGCAGGATGCCGGTGAACCAATGGCACGGATCGGTGCCAAGCCACTTCTCGCTGAATGCGTAAATTCCGTGAATGAGCCCAAGTTCATCGCTGCCGGTGATGACGATCTTTTCGGCGGATACGTCGACAAGATGGGCATCAAAGGTTCTATCGAGCTCCCGGATGCACAGTTCGATCACTGCGGGATTCTCTTCCCTCTGCGCAGCTGTTGTCGCCGGGACTGCTTCTCTGGCTGAATCCCGCTCAAACCCCAATCTGGCGCGAAGATCGGCGCGCAGTGCAGTCGCTGCAAAGGCCACGGCTTTGTTGTTGGTCAGATCGGAAATCGCGATGTCGCGGGTCACTGTGAATGCACTCATGCAGGTAATATTTTTTGGTTTGGTTTTGGAAAGATTGAGCGCTCACCTCTTACGGGTTCGCTGCGAGGTAGGCGCTACCTGTAGAAATTGGGATCCAGGTATCTCCGCCTTGTGGCTTGGTCTGCGTCCATCACGTTGCGGTCGAGGGACTCCACATGACCGTCAAGGAACACGGCATGGAACTTTCCATTGTGGTAGTCGGGAAACGCCGGGCGGGGCTTGGTCAACCAGATCGTATAGGCGGTTCCACCCAGCCCCTCCGCCGCAAGGATGAGTTTGCTCTGGCCCGAGATGGCAGGCAGATACTTGATGTTCGTAGGCGTGTTGTTTACCGTGACATCTGTAAGGACCTCATCGTTGAGACCATAGCTAAGGTATTTCCGACTCGGGAGAGACATGCCCGCCTTGAGCTGCCAGCTCGTAGGGCAGATGAGGCAACCGCCGGGCGGTGTGACATTTTCCTTGCCCAAAGCGGGCTTCAGCTTCTCCCACCAAGCACTACCGTTGGGGGGGTAGAACATCATTCCGTCGTTGTCTGCCGAAAACTGCAGGAGGGCCATGCCAAGTTGGCGTATGTTCGAAGCGCACTTTGATTCCTGCGCTTTTTTCTGCGCGCCGCGAATCACAGGCACCAGCACTGCGGCCACGATTCCAATAATAGCCATGACCACAAGAAGCTCAGTGAGTGTGAAGGCCATGTTGCCGCTCTTGAGGGCCGTCCTGATTTTATTCTTACCCCAAGAAGAAGGGATGCCATTGAGACGATAGCAACTCATGGCAGCACCTCTACCGCTGGAACCGCGTTGGCGGGGGCCTCAACCCAAACGCCGGCGGAAGACAGAGCGGGCTCGGGTGCGATCACACGACCACCGGGAATAACGATCCGGGATTTGCCGACTTCGAAGGTCGCGGGCTCCAGCGAAACCACGCACTTCGAGGCGACATCACCCGCAGCAAGCTTCGGCGTAAACCGCCAGATCGAACGCTCGCCGGCATTCATGCCGCTCAGCACATAGTCCGAATTCCATGGGATGAATGATGTCGTGAGCGTCTTACGATTGGGGACTCCCACAAGGCCGTCCAATTGGTGCAGCAAATCACTCGCCAAACGATCGGTTTCCTCATTGCCCCAGTCCTCGGGTTTTTGCTTCTTGCTCCAGAGTCGCGGATTCCAGAGCAGGAAATCATTGGCACCAGTCAGGCCAATGTGGAAAAGGGACTCTTGGTAGTAGTCCGAGTCTTTGAAGGGACTTTCGTTGAATGTTTTGAAAGCCACCCACGGTTGAATGGGGACAGTCGAGGACGCGGCCATCGAGCGCATCCGGTTCATCTCGTAGCGGAACATGTTAAACGGGGTCGCTTCGTAGATATTCTCGCCGTCGAGCTTGCGGGTATTGATTTGGCCACCCCGCCCGTAGAGTTCGGAGGACTGGTGCGTGCCGACATGCGTTCCCGTGCCGAAGAGATAAGCTTTGTGGTTGTTGATCTCGGGAACTTCGATCTTCGGGGAGCTATGAAAGTCGCCGTAATTCGAAAACTTCACATTGGGGAAATACTTTCGGATTGGCTCGTAAACAGCGCGGTTCAAGTCGGCGGCTCGACGCTCGTTCATGAGGGCGTTCCACTTCAGGTAGTTTTGCGAGCCTTGGTATTTTGCCACCGTGCCGACGAGATCGTCGAACCCAAGAATCTTGGCCACTTCGGGAAAGCGCGGATCGTTTTGGATAGCCGCAAAGTGGGATGGATCGTTGCGGAGGTGC
>Ga0209087_1001503_pt1 | contig 13681 bp, 12 predicted proteins | sample S_130805_EF_Meta_FD_187321 | JGI IMG/M metagenome (GOLD analysis project Ga0209087, IMG submission 187321) | Freshwater microbial communities from Lake Simoncouche, Canada to study carbon cycling - S_130805_EF_MetaG (SPAdes) (version 2) | ecosystem: Environmental > Aquatic > Freshwater > Lake ...
TATCAACAACTAATGTCCCGGATGGAACTTTAGTTTATTGGAGGATGAACGGAAGCGGAGTCACCTCCTCGTTTTTCACCTCAAATGTTTTGCAAGGCACGGCGACTGTTACTTCAGGCTCAGCCAGCTTTGCTCAAACTTTAGCCGCATCTTTGCCGGCTGGCGGTCCTTATACACTTGGTGTATCACTTTATTCCAACCCCGGCTACACTCAGCAAGTCGGGACTACAAGTGTGGTTATCTCAATTACACCAGGAGTTACACCCTCGACTCCGGAACTTGGGGTGTACATTGACCTTTACCAATACCGCAATACCGGTGGCGTTTACCCCGATGGGTCCTACGTCGGGCTCAACCCCAACATGCGGGCAGCCAACATCAACACCATCCTGCCTTCACTCGATAAGTTCTATATCCTTATTGAAGCTCAAATTTACTCTGACGGTAAGTTATACTTCGGTACAAATGTCGGTAACCCAGCTGCTCTGGTGCTCAACGCTGCTGGAACCAACTGGGCGGACAACACAGGTTCTGTGTCTGGGGGTTACGTCAGCCCGACCAACCCCGACTACACCTATTCTGCTTACGCAATCAAAAACTCAATCTACTACCTGTCTCAACAGTCAGCTTGGTCAACCAAGAACCTCATGTTGTCGGTTGGGGGCTACTTACTGTCTCAGACGATGGACCAGGCTGGCGGCAGCGCCCTCCTTGCCCAGACTGCTGCCAACCAGATTGCCACTCTTGTGCAGATCACTGGAGCTGTCGGCGTCGATCTCGACTACGAGCCTGTCGGTCAGCCCTGTATCCCCGCCAACATGGCGCTTCTCTGCCAGAAGATCCAAACAGCTGTCAAGGCTTTGGATCCCACCTACGAAATCCATCTCACCATCATCCCGCCCCTGTCTCTGGCCGATCCCGATTTAAAGATAAGCACAGCACTTGCATGTCAAGGTTACGTTGATCAGATCAACATCATGACCTACGATGACCCGAACAACCTTGACCAATCCCCCTATCAGCCCGGAAACGCCACAGTATATAACCACACCGGCGTGGGTCGCTCAGTTCAGAGCGTTCAGTGGTTCCTTGACCAGGGTGTAACTCGTGATAAACTTGGTATGGGCATTGCAGGGTATGGGCGCAATAGTGCTAGTGGTCAAGCATTTACTAATAATGGAACCCCTTATGATCAAATCGTTCGTATTGCCGGTTCTAGCGGTGCGGCTGATCCACAATTCATGCTTGGTCGCCTCAACGCTGCTGTTCCTATAGTCAATCCCAATCCCACAACTCAAGGCAACTTCTACTATAGCCCAACAACAGCAGTTTGGGGCTTCGACTCTGTGGATACAATCGCTGATAAAGTTCAAGCATCGTCCAACCTGGGCATCCGAGCTGTGTTCATGTGGCAACTGTCGAACGACTACTCCAACCCAGCCTCCGTTCTGCCTGCTGGCAACCCACTGGCCAACTTCGCCCTTGTCAAGGGCGCTCAAGCCGCTATTGCTGCTCTCTAGTTTACAGGGGGCCTTTGCCTCCTATAATACTCATACAACAATCTAACGTTTCACATGCGAACTACTGCATTGGGTTATCCGGTTATCTCTGATGAACTTCACGATAAAATTTTCGGGGTTGCAGACAAACCGAAAGAAATGGGTCGGTTACAGAAACAGAAAGCAGAGAAACTTCTAAACACGTTTGAAATAAATACACCAGTCGATTACCCCTCCAACCTGTACGATGGGCCTCTACCTGTGCCATCCCTTCAAGGTTACGACCTTAAGGACCACTTTGAGAATATTGCGAAAGCTCAGGTTGGCCAGTATAAGACTTGGGCGGACTCGTTCTCGAAGGTTGCACTACCGAAGATACCGACCCCGTCGGAGTTTGTGTTTGAAGCTGGGTGGCATCGTTACGAGTTGGTTAAAGGAAAGTGGAAAATCACAAAGGTTCCTTACCCTCAGGAGGAAGCTTTTGTTTTTGACACTGAGACTTTTGTGTGTGGTGGTTCTTTTCCAATTATTGGTACTGCCCTATCTTCCAAAGCTGCGTATATTTGGTTAGCTTCCGAACTTGTAGACCCAACCATTCCTGTTGAGGACTGGGATCAGTTCGACTTGATACCAGTGGGTACAGGGAGATTTATCGCTGGTCACAACATCAGCTACGATCGTGTTCGAGCCCAAGAAGGATACAACTTAAGCAACACAAAACCAGAAAACTTTTATTTCGACACACTTTCTGCACACATTGGTGTTTCAGGGTTGGCTGGGGGTCAACGCTGGTTGTATGTACTCGCTGGGAAAGACCCTGAAGATCTTACAGAAGACGAGAAGCGTAAATTGCGCTACGCCCCGAAGTGGCTTGATGAAGGTTCCACAAATAGTTTGGTTCAATGTTACAACTTTCATGTTGCAGCAGTACGTAAGTACTTTGGTGAAGATGTAACTGAGCTTGGTAGCGCAGATAAAGCTGTTCGAGATATTTTCGTTAAAGCCACAGAGTTAAGTCAGATCCGCCAAATGTTGACCGAAGCCGTTGATTATGCGGTTAAGGATGCTTTCTACACTGCTGAACTTTTCCAGGCACTCTGGCCGAAGTATTTAGACTCCACACCCTCTCCTGTGGCACTCTGCGGGCACTACCACCTGAATGGTTCAATCGTACCACTTGTCCCTAACTGGGAAGAGTGGATAAAAACAGTTGAGAAAACATTTCAAGGGCACAACGATGAGATGACTGAGCTCTGTCAGAAACTCGTACAGAAATATCGTGATGAGTGGGTGGAAACAGAAAGAAGTAACTCGTACTGGAACAGGGACCCCTGGTTAAGACAGTTAGACTGGGAGGTAAAGTCGGATAAAGGTAAGTATGCCGGAGTACCAAACTGGTTACGTCCCTTTGTGAAAGACCCGAACACACATATTGGTGTAAAATCAAACCTCTCTCACTTACTTTTGAAACTTAAGTACGAGGGTAGCCCAATGTTCTACTCTCGTGAAGATGGTTGGTGTTATCACGATGAAATGGGAATACTTACAAAGATCCCGCACCCGAAAGGTAACAACGATAATGTAGGGGGAGTGCTGTCAAAAGATTTTGTCGAAGACATGACAGTCGGACGACTAAGTAGTGACTTGCCCGAAGCTCACAGAGCTTTGGAGATCGCTAATTCCGTCAGTTACTGGACTTCTGTAAGAAAGAGGGTGATGGATCGCATCTTTCTTCCCGCTCACAACCCCGAAGGTGCAGAAGCCTTGGTGACTCTCCCTGAGATACTCTGTCATGGCACGGTAACTCGGAGAACAGTTGAGAGTCTGATGGTCACAATGTGTTCTACAAAAGCACACAGAATCGGCACCGAGTTGAAGTCCAGAGTGCAAGCACCCGAGGGTTGGAAGATTGTTGGAGCTGACTTTGATGGTCAAGAGATGCAGGTTGCTTCTATCTACTCAGATAAGTGGGAAGGTGGTTACATCGGATGTTCTCCGTTTGGTTACAATGTGTTGTCAGGAAGCAAGGAAGCGGGCACGGACCCTCACTCTGCACTCGCGAAGATCGCGGGTGTAGACCGCGACACAGCTAAGATCGCAGGTTTTGCTGTGCTATACGGAGCTGGTGTTCGTGCAGTGCAGACTTACATACGCCGTAAGTACCCTGAAAAATCCCCGGCAGAAGTTAAGAACTTTGCCTTTAAGATTCTTGAAGGAAAGAAAGGAAAGAGTTACAAAGGTTTGTACGAAGGTGGTTCTGACTCAGGTTGTTTCAACTTTATGGAAGAAATATCAATGCGTTCCAGGGTACCTCAACTACCTTGTCTCGGAACTAAGATCAGCACAGCTATGAGGCCAGCAGCTGTAGGAGATGACTTTAAAACCTCTCGTGTGAACTGGACGATACAATCATCAGGAGCAGAAATACTTTCAATCATGCTAACCGCTGTGCATTGGTTAGCAGATGAGTACAAAGTACCTTGTAGATTTGTGTTAAGTATACATGACGAAATCTGGTTTATGACACCCGACCGTTACGCAGAGCAGTTCGCTGTTTTATTCCAGATTGCTCACATGTACACCTGGTCCTTATTCCACTCAGCACTTGGAATGCCTGACCTCCCCCTTTCTCGTGCTTTCTTCTCCTCGGTTGCCATTGATGACCGTATTCGAAAGTCTCCGAAGGAAAAAACTGTAACCATTTCTAACCCGAAGGGTGAGTTGGAACCCTCGGGAGCAGAGTACTCGATGAGAGAACTCTCCGAGATTGGTGCAGTACAAAAACTAACCACTCGCTACAACGCCATTCAGTCAGGTTTACTCAAATGAAAAAATCAAAAAAGTCCAGAGTCGAGAGTGTAGGTGTAAACCTTATCCAAGGGTTTCACGACGTTTATTTCATCACTGTGCCCTATGACAAAAAGAACAGAGTCATCCCCTCATCGGTTGAGTGTGCCTACAATGCATCATACTTCGACGAGGAAACTACCCGACAGATGCTAGGCTCTCTCTGATGCCTTTCCCCCTGCCAGAAGATCCCGAGTACCGTAAACTTGTAGTCACATTCTGGTTAGATGACGTGGACGACCGACTATCTGCCAACCGTTTACAAGACGCAGAAAAAAGTTGGAAGTATGCCAACGACATTTACCTCTCTCTCCCACCCGGAGAGGGAGACCTTGAACTTGAGGACTGGATTTTCAAGCAACGGGTAAAAATAGACAAGATCACTTCACTCAACCAATGAGATCAATTAACACTGAAGAAACAATGTCAACTCCAACACCTGCTCGCAGAGCAGCTAAACCAACTCCAAACCTTGAAACATTCTCAACGACTTTAGCAGATGGGAGAGAAATTACCATCCGTGAAATGACCGGGCGAGACCTTCTCTACATGGAGAAAGATCTCACAAAGGCTGGTGATGTCGAAAAAGGTATGCGTATTATCGAACGTTTAATTATAGGGGACGATAAGGTGACCTATGACGAAATCTTGGACCTTGGTGTAAAAGATTTTAAGAAACTCAGCGAATTGGTAGGAAAAGCTAACGGTTCGGACGAAGAAGACCCAAACTAATTGTGGAGGACGTTGAAGATTTTACTTACTACATAAGTTTTACCGACGTCCCCCGATTTCACTTTCGAGAAGTTACTCCGAAAGACTTCTACTTCGCACAAATAATACGAGCGAGCGAAAGAACAATGTTCGAACTTGCCGAAAGACTTCTTTTAAACCCGGAAGTACTTGACCAGGTGAGTGCAAGTAAAACTCGTGTTGTGTTAAACTGGGTTGGAGAAACTCTTTTAACAGAAAAAATACTAACTGTTGAAAACTGGTTGGAACTTGCTTACCACTTGTGTAAACAAAGGTGGGACTCTTCTGTAGACTGGCTTGAAGGTCAACCGATGAGTAAAATACAGGCTATGATACAAGTAGTTGATCGCCATGTGTCCAACCAGGAGAAAGCCATGAAGAAGTCTGGGAGAAAACGATGAGATTCACAGTAAAAGGTGATGGACTTCGACCCCTCAACTTAAACTGGTGGAAACCAACAAAAGAAGAGTGGACCCCTACTTTACTTGATGACAATATTCCTTTCTGGAAACGTCAGATTGACCCGACTTACGGAACACCCTGGGCCGCACTCTCTCCGTCTTACAACAAGTGGAAACAAGCACGGTACCCTGGGGAACCAATTTTAAAAGCTTCAGGTCTAATGCAAGACTTAGCTTTTATCTACACAAGAGGCAACAAGTTTATCGTAAAGTCTACAGACTACGGTAAGTACAACCAGTACGGTACTCGTAAAATGCCCGCCCGTCCCTGGATGGGCGTACCAGACATCTCCCTCAAGCATATTGTCCCAATAGCTTGGCGCAACATCTTATCCCGAAAAAGGTAACACCAATGACACGCACACGCAGAACTCCCGCAAAACCCACAGCCCCCGTTGAAAAGACGGAGGTTGCTGCTGAGCCAATTTCTGAGGCTACCCTGGAAGTCGCTTCTGAGGTTATTGACCCCAAAGCTCCAATTGACATTGAGCTCAAGGTCACAGAAGCTGAACCTGAACCAGCAGTTAAAAAATCTGCAGAGGAAATTCATGCAGAGGTTCAGTCAAAACTAAATAACAAAAACGTTGACAACAACATCTTTGTACCAGCTAGCCCTGCTGCAGTAGAAAAAGCTGCACAGACAATCGCAAATGAAAAAGGGTTTGAAATGACTCGTGGGAACGCAATCGGTGCCAGACTTATGGCTCGCGCTCAGAGAAAAGTCCTATGACAATTTCTTTTCCATTCGAGCAGCAGTTTACCTGGCGACAGCTGGGTTATTTGTACTTTCAGGACTCCTTAGACTATCGCGAAGTACTTACACAAAACCCCGAGTGGAATGTAACTGAGTTACCACCAATCGGTGCTCAACTTCGTCTCTCTCCGAGTGCAGGCACTGCTGGCACTCCTGGAGGATTAACGCAAGGAAGTTTCATAACTGGCTTAGCTCCTCAGCAAAACAGTAATGACTTCTTCCCTTACGACACACAGATTGAGTACGACGAAGCACTGTATCGTTATACTCTGCAAGGAGTTTTTGAACGTCAGACAATAAACGGTTTAAGTTTTGACACTAACCAAGCGATTACAGGGCTACAAAACGGGTAAAACCAGATTGGTTAATAACCTCTTCCTTGGGCCTGCGGGCACCACGCTGGAATCTCCTTCGCCAGTACCAAAGATGAGAAAAGGAAGGTTCATCAAAAAATAAAATGGCAACATTCTCTCTTGGCACCTCTGGTGTAACCCCCGGAGCCCCCGGTGTTTTTATTAACGAGCGGGCTGGTAACATAGCCTTTGGTACTCCTGCAAGTTTCTCCACAGTTTACATGCTGGTGGAAACAGACGCAAATGTACCTACACCTCTTTTCCCCTTCAACACACCTGTTCCAGTTACTTCTCTGACAGACTTTAAAGTCCTCAGTGGTGGTATTATTCCTGAGTCTGGTATGCCTCTTCTGAGCTACCAGTGTGTTGATGCTTTCTTCCTTAACGCACAAGTTGGTGATCTTCGCGTAGTTCGCGTAGGTACTCCGAATGAAATCGTTGAAATTGAGTTCCTCCCTTCTGCAACCAAAATCAACGCCACAGACCTACCTTCAGCTTTGATTGCTGGAAACAAGGTCTATGTGCAAATGACAATCAACGGCCTTAAGCTTGTCGCCGGTGACGGTTCCACTGGTTACACCTCCAATGGTGAGTGGCTTGGCGTTCCTGTTGTTATTCCTGTGAGCTACGTTGCTGGTGATGAAGCCAACAACCGTAAGATCAGCGCAGCCATCACTACAGCTGTAGCCGCCGCTATTGAGAGCAACCCCGCAGTTAGTTCTTCGGTCTATGTGCGTGATTTCGGTCAGGTTAATGATATTAACCCTGGCTCAAACTCGGAAAACGGGTTCATCCAGATTGCTGCTACAACTTTCGACGGTAACGTTTCTGTTGTAACTCAAGTGTTGCCCGTGGGTAGCAACTTCGTGTTCATGCAGAATGCTTACGACATTAACTCAATCGTTGGCGGTTCCGTAGACTTGGAGCGTGTTCCCGAGGACTACACTCAGTGTATCAACACTGCCTTCGACGGTCAGCAAGACCAAGGCTACCTTATCACTCCTTGTGCTTATGCACAGTTTGATGCCGCCGGTCGTGCTGCTGTTGGCGCTGCTGCTGCTCTTCATTGTGAAAGCAACAGCTACAAGTGGATGGCACTTGCTGATCCCGGTCCTTTCCTTGTAACCGGTATCAATAAGTACAACAACTACACTCCTCACCAACCTGCAGCTGACCTTGTAACAGATTCTTTATATCTTGTTAACAACGCTATTTACAAGTGGTTAGGTAATGACGTTTCTTATAATCGTCTATCTTACCAAACCATTGTATTCGGTGAGTCTGCTGAGACCGCTGTAAATGAGTCTGCTAACCTAGTTCCTGCTAGTCAGCAAGTTGGTCTGCTTGACCCTGCACAGTACACTGTTACTTCTGTTGGTTCAGCAGTTGATGGTATCTTTACTTTAGACCTAGACGCCTACTGGCCTGTTACTCTACCGATTCAAGAAGTTACACTTACTGGAGCTGGTAGTGGCGACTTCACAAGCGTAGACATTCAAGGTGGTGCTACAGGTGTTAACCTGTCAAACACACAAGTGTTTGTTATTGCTCCCCCTTATGACTTAGTTAACGACTCTGAGTACTCACTCAATAATATCTTCCTGGCTACTTCTGCAGCTGATGCCTCAAACATCTACAATGCTGTTGTTCTAGCTGGTGGTACTGTTAACATTACAACTCCGCCCAATGGTGCAGTTTTTCTGCCAGCCCCATCAGGTGACACTGCTCTCTTGAGCTATGTAGACCCCTACTGGAACTTACCTGTTACAATCAATGGCCAAACTTCTGACCTGATTGAAAATACCTCTGGTGCCAACGCTGGTGTGAACACTCTTCACCTTCCTGCCACACTTCAGGACCCCACTCAGTCTTATATCCTGAACTGGACAACTCGGACTCTGCTCGACCCCTCGGCGCAGATTGCCGCTTATGCTGGTACCTTAGTTACAACTGGCACTGCTGTTTTTACTGCACTCAACCACGGACTTCGCAATGGCCAGGCAGTTTATTTCACTCAACCTGTAACAGTTACAAATGGTGGTGTTACCTCCAACCTTGTTAGTGCAACTACGAAACTCGTAAGTCGTCCTTACATTGTAAAAATATTAACATCGAATACTTTTGTATTGGCACTAAGTGTTGACAACTACAGTAACAACTCCTTTATTGCCCTCCCTACTGGCACCCTGAGCACCACCCCTTCCATCTTCTACTCGAACGTACTTGGTCGCGGGCTGGAAACTATTTCTCCTATTGAGTTACTTACTCTTCCTGTTGTACGGGCAAGAAAGTACGCATTTGACTCAAGTTCAATCTTTAGTCAAGCGGTTAATGCAGCTGTGGCTCCCGGTGGCGTAGTTACCGGTATCCCCAGCACTTCCATTTACCTTAATAGTTCTAGCGTTACTCTGGGTGAGGATCAAATCACACCCTATGGTGAAGATCTTCTCTCTGGAACACAAGCTGGTTGGTTACCAAAGTTAAACCTCGTAACACCAACTCTAACTCCTGTAGCAACAATTTCGAACGCTTTCTGTGTTCCGACAGTTGATCAATTCTTCCAGGCCGAGTCCTACCTCGTTCCTGCGATTGATCCAATCCTAGTTGGTACCTACACTGGTGCTAATGCTTCTGGTACTATTGGCCCTGTGGCCTCTGTTGGTGCTCTTGCCGGTACTGCTTCCTCTAACGGTGTGTTTAGTAACATCACTGTAACTGGCGGTTCTGGAACTGGTTTGGTTCTTCAAGTTACTGTGGCTGGTGGTGCTGTTACCGCTGCTTCTGTTACTAATCCTGGCCAAGGCTACACTGTCGGTGACACGGTTACTCTCGTGAGCAACGCCTCTGTAGTGTTCACCGCTGCCACTGCGGGGGTTATTATAAACTCCACCAACGGTTCCGTTGCTACTGTAACTGGTGCTGGTACTTACGGTGCTCAGCTAGGTCTTTCTGTCGGCGACAGTGCCGCTCAGTTAAACACCATGCAAGCCGTTCTTACAGGTGCTTACTTTAATGTGAGTGCTGCAGGTACTGCCCCTAATGGTGCTGCAGTTGTGGTTGGTGACCGTTTGGTTGCTTCCTACAATGGTTCTACTTACTCCTGGATAGTTGTACCAGCTGCTGCCCTTGGTGGTGACCTGACCTCCGCTGGACAACCTTGCTACGGTTCTCAGGTTGAACTGACCTTCTCCCCTGAGATTGCACCTCCAACAACCCTGTGGCGCTTTGATGCGATCACCTCTACCGAAATCATTGACAACGCTCTACGCGGTGTTGGTTTCTCTGGTGTTCCACAAGCTGCACTTGTCGAGGCTGGTGTAGATAATGTTAATCGTCTTCTTGACGATTCTCAACAGTACGGTAATCCTTTCGGGTTTATTGCTTTCTACGGCCCTTGGCTTGATAGCGATCCTAGTGCCACTAGCGGAGTATATCTGCCCCCTTCACCTTATGTGACTGGTGTTGCAGTTCGTCGCTATCGTGCTGAAGGTTATCAGTTCCCACCCGCTGGTACAAAGTACCAGTTGGCCAACGCTTACAGCGCACAGATTCCCATTAACTCTGCTCAGCAGAACCTGTTGAATCCAAAGGGATGTAACGCTGTTCGTACTCTGCCTGGTTACCCTCAGTCGGCAGTGTTTATCTGGGGTGGACGTACTCGTCTAACTAACCCAGACGATGCACAACAGAAACTGTATCAGTTTGTTAACACTCGTGTTATTCTTAACGTTGTGTACGGTTCCTTACGTCGGGCTTTTGACAGTCAGATCTTCAATGTGATTGATGGTTTTGGTGTTGTCTTCAACCAGATTATCTCGGTTGGTAACAGTGTCCTCAACCAACTGTACGTTAAAGGTGCTCTGTTCGGTGCTCGCCCTTCCGATGCTTTCCAAGTTATCTGTGACGGACGCATCAATAACGCCGAAACTCTTGAGCAAGGTATCGTTAACGCTAAAGTGTTCGTGACTCCTGTACCTACTCTGGAACGCATTCAAATCGACCTCATTCGTGTGGCGATCGGTCAAATGCAGAAAGAGTTAGATTCCCAAGGTCTCGGACCCAACAACGGTTAAATAACCTAGAGAGTCAAACAAATGGATAGGGATTTAAATCTACGGATTCCTGAAACTCTCTTTTTTCACCTTATGCAACAAGCGAACGACCAGGGGGTGTCATTAGATGCCCTCTGTTTTTCCTTGCTATCGGGGCAGAAACAAGACAGCTCTTTAATCGACCCCGTATTCTACGAATCAGTGGCCATGGAATCTCTTCGCAGTGAGATTCGTAAAGTAATCGAGAGTGATTTAACGAAAGAAGAAGTTAGAAAGAGAGTTAATGCGATCGAATTTCAAATTTCAAGACGTTATAAGGTAAGGTAATGAGTGAACCTGTAGTTTTATCACCATCTGTTCGAGGGTTGAGATACCCTTTAACAGTAAGTAGTGGAAATTTGGCAACAAGTACAGACTACACACTTGTTTCTCAGCACATTCGCAGTGTTCTAGAGACACGGTATTTTGAACGTGTGATGCGAGCTGATTATGGTATTGGTGATTACGTTCTCGAAATAATTGACCCCGGTCAAATAAACTCTGCAATCCAGTACAGCATTTTGCAAAATGTTGAGGGGCTTTCTGACTTGAGTGTTCTAGGTGACTGGATTACAAATGGTGAAGATGGTTTGTATCGAGTTTTTATACAGTATTCAGTAGCAGGGGTACCCCAACCTCCCATAAATTACACTTTGGCCAACTAAGGGGTAAAAGTAATAACCTAGGGCCGACAGTGAGAAAATTGGATGGCAAAAAGATTTACAACAGCACCAGTACCTAGCGGTGAAGTCGCACGTTATACGTCCGACCCATATAATTTATCGTCAATTTATATGTTCGGGTCTAGCAGCCCGTTCACTGGTCAAGGAAATACGATTGTACGGCCTCAGGATGATTTACTCATCGCGAAGGGTGGTAACCGTGCGCTTATCGTCTATCAACGGTTACTTTACGACGAGGCAGTGCAGTCCAGCTTTAAAAAGTTGATGCAAGAGGTGACCTCTCGTCCGTGGTATGTACAACAATATTCTGACAAACCCGGTGACGTCGCTGTTCGCGACTTTATTGCAGAGGTTTTGGAAGAACTACCTCTCGACGACATATATGTCGGTATGGGTGAGTCGATGGTGACTGGTTTCTCAGTAGGGGAGATAATGTGGAAGAAAACAAAACGAGGTGTAATACCTTTTGACGTACGTATGCGCGATCAACGCAGGTTTGTATTCCAAGAAGAAGAGGATGCTCAAACTGGTTTTACAATGCGTTGTTTAACCTTCAATAGAATGTTTGAGGGAGTGGAGTTACCACAGCGGAAATTTATAGTAAGCCGTTATTACGTGTCCCACAATGGTGACCCCTACGGTTCTGCTCTTGGCCGTATTCTTTACCCTCTTGTTAAGTTTCGTCGTCGGGCCATTGAATCATACGTACTGTACGGAGACCGCTATGCGACTCCTACAGCAGTGGCCAAAGCACCACTATCTGCTAGCACAAGGGAGTTAGATACCCTCTATGGTCACCTTTCCAATCTGAGTCAAGAAACGGCAATGATTCTGCCGGAAGGTTATGAGCTTGAGTTTGTAGTTCCTTCAGGTTCGCCGGAAGTATTTAAGAACCTTATCGAATACATTGACAAAGAAATATCGTTAATACTTTGCGGTGAGAACGAAGCAGGTCAGGCTGAAGCAGGGTCTCGCGCTTCCTCACAAGTTGCTAATACAGTTCGCGTAGTTAGAGCAAGCGAAATCTCTGAAGCAATCTCTCACACTCTTACTCAAACTCTAGTTAGATGGATCGTTGATTTAAACTTTGGTACAGATGTTGCTGCCCCCTCTCTGACACGAGAGTTCCGCATTGAGGAATCTCCTCTAACAATGCCCGATGTGTCACTCATGATTCAGTCGGGATATACACCCCGAAAGGAATGGATTGAAAGACACTTCCGAGTTGAACTTGAAGAAAAGAAAGAAGAGAACCCTGAGGATGAAGCTGTAAGTTATGATCCTGAAAAAGATCAAGATTTGTTCGGGTCTATCTTTGGTGCAGACGGTGGACAGGCTCCGCAACCAGCAGCAGAAAACGTAGACGCAGCTAAAGAAGACCTCACCGCTGCAGCTAACGTCATGGATGAACCCGAAGGTGCAACACCTGAAGAGTCACAGTCTGATGCTATTGCCGAACCAGATGAAGACCAAGAAATGGAGGATATACTTAGTGGTATGTCGGGTGAAGAGGATGATGACGACGATGAGGATGAAATTTCTGACGAGGAGTTAATGGAAACTCTGGGGTTAGGGGGAGATGAAGAAGAGGAAGAACCCACCAAACCTTTTGGTAATCAAAGTATATCCGAGGACGAAGCAGTTGAAATGGATAAATAGGGTAAAAAGATACAGGGGGAAAAAGTAAAATGACCTTTACAAAAAGAATCCACGTATTCAAGTCTGGCGATCAAACTTCAGCACAGGGGGTTCAGAGGCATTTCTCTGAGAAAGACCTCCAACAAGTGGTGGATACTTATGACCCATCTGTTCACACGGCACCCCTCGTGCTTGGACATGCGGGTGATAACGACAGCTTGCCAGCCTATGGTTGGATTAAAGGATTCGCAAAGAAAGGTGACAATCTTTATGCTGATGTGGAGTTTTCTCCTGTTGCAAAAGATTTAGTAAAAGACGGTCATTACCGAAAGGTTTCGATCTCTTTCTACTCACCTGACAGTGCTATCAATCCTTCTAAAGGGAAATGGAGTGCTCGTCACCTTGCTCTACTGGGGGCTTCACCCCCAGCTGTAAAAGGTTTAGAGCCATTCTCGTTCTCTGAACAGGAAGGAATCTACGATTTCGCCGTGACTTTAGCTCCCTCGGAAATTTTTGATGACGAACTTGGACCAACAATTATTGTTGAGAGAAGTCCGCTTGAAATGCTTCGTGAGAAACTTGATGCAGTCCGTCAGGATGTGTCG
>Ga0209087_1001505_pt1 | contig 13677 bp, 5 predicted proteins | sample S_130805_EF_Meta_FD_187321 | JGI IMG/M metagenome (GOLD analysis project Ga0209087, IMG submission 187321) | Freshwater microbial communities from Lake Simoncouche, Canada to study carbon cycling - S_130805_EF_MetaG (SPAdes) (version 2) | ecosystem: Environmental > Aquatic > Freshwater > Lake ...
GCTGGCGGTCGATGGCGTCGGCGCGGCGCAGGCGCTGGGCGGCATGTGGGTTGCGCTGGTGCTCGCCGCGGTGGCGCTGATGCTGCGGATCCGCGGTGTGCGCTAGACCATGATCCGCGCTTCAGTCAGCGCGGAGCATGGTCTGGGCGGCGTCAGGCTGCTGCCGCCATGCCCTCGAGCAGCCCGGCGAGCCGCTTGCGCGCCGCCTCGTCGGCCGCGAAGCGCAGGTGCAGCGTGCCGCCCTCGGCCGTGACGACGTCGAAGGCGAGCGGCAGGCCGAGATCGGGGATGCGCAGCGTGCCGCGCGCGCCCGCCGACAGCGCCGGCGCGTCGGTGACCTGGGCGCCGCCGAGCGAGAGGTCGACGAGCCGCGCCTCGCTGCTCCGCCCGCCCGCCTCGAGCGTGACCTGGCGCGGCAGCGTGACACGTGGATCGGCGCGGCGGTCCACCTCGGGCGTCGCGGTGCGCACGATGCGCACCAGCACCCCCTGCAGCTCGGCGATCGAGCCGCGCGCCTCGGAGGCGCCCTCGCGCACCGCGGCAGCGCGCCGGCCGGTTTCGACGGTTGCCACCGAGACCTCGTGGATACGCTCGGAGACCAGCCGCGCGGCGTCGGCGGTCTCGGCGACGGTGCGGGCGATTTCCTGGGTCGCGGCCGACTGCTCCTCGACCGCGGCGGCGATGGCGGACGAGGTCTCGTCGATCGCGGCGACGTCGGCGGCGATCTCGCGCACCGTCGCGACAGCGCCCTCGGTCGCATTCGTGATCTCGGCGACCTGGCGGGCGATCTCGTCGGTCGCCTTGGCGGTCTGCGCGGCCAGCTGCTTAACCTCGCCGGCGACCACCGCGAAGCCCTTGCCGGCATCGCCGGCGCGTGCCGCCTCGATCGTCGCATTCAAGGCGAGCAGGTTGGTCTGGCCGGCGATGTCGCTGATCAGCCGCACCACTGCGCCGACCTTGGCGGCGCTCTCGGAGAGGCCGCGGATCACCGCCTCGCTCGCCTCGCCGCGCGCGGCGGCGCGCCTTGTGGTGGTGGTCGCGGCCGCGACCTGCTGGGAGATCTCGCGCACGCTGGCCGAGAGCTGCTCGGTCGCTGCCGCCACGGTCTGCACGTTCGCCAGGGCCTGGGCCGCGGCGTCGGTGACGCTGGCGCTGCTCTCGGCGACGGTCTCGGCGGTCTGCGCCATGCCGTCGGCCTCCTCGGCCATCTGGCCGGCCTGGCTGCTGATCGCGGCGACCGCCGCGCCAGCCTCGGCCTCGACCCGCTGCGCCATGGCCTGCAGCGAGGCGCGCTTGGCCTGCTCGGCCTCCTGCCGCTCGGCCTCCTGGCGGGTGCGCGCCGCATCGGCCTCGGCGAGCGCATCGCGGAACACGACGACGGAGCGCGCCATGTCGCCGATCTCGTCGCGCCGCGCCGCACCCGGGACCTCCGGCAGGGGCTGGCCGGCGGCCAGGGTGCGCATGGCCTGGGCGATGCGGGTGATCGGCCGGGCGAAGCCGGTGCCGATCCAGAGCCCGAGCCCGGTGATGATCAGCAGGGCGAGTACCAGCCCGATCATGCCGAGTTGCTCGATCTGATGGAGGGTCGCGAAGGCTTCCCCGGTCGGCACCCGCACCAGGGCGGACCACCCCAGCCCGGCGAAGCCCATGGCGCCCTCGCTGCGGGCATAGCCGGAGGCCTGGTCGATCTGCTTGCGGGCATGCGTCGCCACGATCGCCCCGGAGCCGCCGTCGCGTGCCGCGACCGCCGCCGCGACGCCGCGCTCGGCCAGGTTGAGCTGGCCGATCACGGCGAAGTCGCGGCGGTAGGGTCCGGGCCGCACCGCCGGGTCGTAGTCCACGATGACGACGCCGCGTGCGTCGAGCATCGTCACCTCGGCCGCCGGCATGCCGCTCGCCACAAGGCGCCCGTGAAAATCCGCCACGATCTGCTCGACCAGGCCGAAATCGGTGTAGTTCGCCCAGACGCCGATCAGCTTGCCGGCCTGGTCCTTCACCGGGGCGGCGAAGACGATGCTGTAGCCATCCTCCCCGGGATAGGCCTCGGCCACCACCTCGGCGCGGGCCGGCGGCTCGACCACCGTGCCGGTCAGGCCCGCGGGCCCGGCCAGGAACTCGCCGCGCAGCGCCTTGCCGAGCCAGGGCGCGCCGGCGAAGGAGCGCTGGTAGAGCGCCTCGGTCTGCACCGGCTTGCCGGCGGCATCGCGGCTGTTGACCGCCAGCACCCGGCCTTCCGGGTCGACCAGCACGGCCATTTTGTAGACGCCGTAGGCCGCCATGTACTGGTCGATCGTCTCGACCAGCGGGTTGTCCTTGCCCGGCCGCTTCCAGTTCCGCGGATCATGCGCGGCGGTATTGAGCCCGAAGGCCTGCACGTCGCCGTAGCGCTCGAACAGGTTGCGGTCGATGGAATCGGTCAGCGCCGCCGCGGCATCGGCGAGGCGGGCCATCGCGGCCTGCTTCAGCGCCTGGCGCTGGACCAGATAGGTGCCGGTCAGCAGCAGGGCGGGCATCAGGCCGAAGGCCAGCAGCAGCAGCACGATTCGCGGGCGAAGGGTCAAGCTTGGAAGACGCATCGGGCATAATCCGTCGGGGTGATCCGCGGGACCTAGCCCGTTTGCGGTTAAGCGCGCGTCAACCCCGCGGCTACTTCTCGCAGCGGATGAACAGCGTGCTGCGCTGGGCGATCTCGCCGATATCCGCGGCACTCCGGTCCGGCCCGCCGCTCGGCAGCAGCCGCGGCTCGACCCCGGCGCGCTTGAGGAAGGTGAGCGCGGCATCGCCCTTGACCGCGAAGTTCACGTTCTGCGCGATGTCGCCGGTGCGCTGCGCGACCCGCTGGGCGTTCAGCTTGGAGACCACGACGCCCACCACATGGCCCTGCATGTCGAGCATCGGCCCGCCCGAGTTGCCCGGCTGCACCTCGGCGCTGATCTGGTAGTGGATCGGGTTGTCGGCGATGCCGGCAAGCCCGTTCACCTCGCCGCGCGTCAGCTTCGGGTCCGAGGAGAGCAGCCCGGCCAGCGGGAAGCCGAACACCACCACGCCTTCGCCGCGGCGGACCGCGGGCGATTGCCGGAAGGCCAGCGTCGGGCCGGCCATGCCTGGAACGCTGAGCAGGGCGAGGTCGAGATTGGCATCCGTCCGCGCCGGCGGCACCGCGCCCAGCCAGCGGCCATCCGGCGTGCGCAGGATGACCCGGTTGCAGCCGTCGATGACGTGGTGGTTGGTCAGCACCCGCTCGGGTGCGACCAGGAAGCCGGTGCCGGTCGAGGCGCGGGCATTCTGGTTCGGCCGCTGCTGCTCGACCGGCGGGCCGGGCGCTACGGCGGGTGCGGGCGCCGCCTGCACGGCGGGGCGGCTGGCCGCGAGCAACGCGACCTCGCGCTCGGCGCAGATGTCGCGGTCGCGCGCCACGCTCTCCCGCCCATCGGCCAGCACCAGGCGCAGGTCGAAGCGGCAGCCCGCGGCCTCGGCCGGCTGCACCCGGAAGCCGCCGCCCACCGGCAGCGGCCGGTCGGGCTGGAGCAGGTTGCGGCCCCAGTCATTCTGCCCGCCGCGCGGCGCCCGCACGGCATAGAGCGCAGTCGCCTCGCCATCGGTGCGGTTGACCACGCGGAAGGGCTGCGCCTCGGCAAGCGCCGGGACGGGTTGCGCGAGCGCAAGGGCCAGCGGGAGGATAGGGAGGAGGATGCGGGCCAGGAGGGACATATGCGCGCCATGTCGGTCGGACATGGCCGCCAGTCAATCACCGCCGGGTGGCGAAGCGGTTTCCACCCGGCACGGAACCGGCCGCGACCCCAGATAGGTGCCATGCCGGAAGCCCCGCTCGCCAAGTCTTCTCCCCTTGGGCCTGACCTGACCCTGCCGATCGCCGGCATGACCTGCGCCGCCTGTGCCGGGCGGGTCGAACGCGCGCTGCGCAAGGTGCCGGGCGTCACCGGGGCGCATGTGAACCTCGCGACCGAGGCAGCCTCGGTCGCCGGCACGGCGCCGCTGCCGGCGCTGCTGCAGGCGGTGACCGCGGCCGGCTACCAGGTGCCGGAGCGCCAGGTCGAGCTCGGCATCGCCGGCATGACCTGCGCGACCTGTGCCTTGCGGGTCGAGAAGGCGCTGCGGCGGGTCCCCGGCGTGCTCGACGCCAGCGTGAACCTGGCGACCGAGTCGGCGGTGGTGCGGCTGGTGGCGGGCACCGAGGTGGCCGCGCTGGCCGAGGCCGTGGCGGGCGCCGGCTACGCGGTGCGCGCGGCGGAGACCGGGGCGGCGCCGGCCGAGGGCGGGCGCGAGCGGCGCGACCTGGTGCTTGCCGCGCTGCTCACCGCGCCCTTCCTCGCCGGCATGCTCGGCATGGCGCTGGGGCGGGACTGGATGCCGGCGCCCTGGGTGCAGTTTGCCCTCGCCCTGCCGGTGCAGCTCTGGCTCGGGCGGCGCTTCTACCGCGCCGGCTGGGCGGCGCTGCGCGCGGGCACCGGCAACATGGACCTGCTTGTGGCACTCGGCACCTCGGCCGCCTTCGGGCTTTCGGCCTGGCTGCTGCTGAGCCGCGGCGCGCATGGTGCGCATGGCCACCTCTATTTCGAGGCCAGCAGCACCGTCATCCTCTTCGTCCTGCTCGGCAAATGGCTGGAGGCGCGGGCCCGCCGGGCGACCGGCGCGGCGATCCGCGCGCTGCTCGACCTCAGGCCCCGCACCGCGCGGCGGCTGGAGGATGACGGCGCCGAGCAGGAGGTGCCGGCGATCGCACTCCGCCCCGGCGAGCGCATCGTGGTCCGCCCGGGCGAGCGGATCGCCGCCGACGGCCGGGTGCTCGAGGGCGAGGCCGGGGTCGATGAGAGCGCGCTGACCGGCGAGAGCCGGGCGGTCGAGAAGGCCCCCGGCGCCCAGGTCGCGACCGGCACCATCGCGCTCGACGGCCGGCTGGTGGTCGAGGTGACGGCGGTCGGCACCGAGACGGTGCTGGCCCGTGTCGCCGCGCTGGTCGCCGCCGCCCAGGCCAGCCGCGCGCCGGTGCAGCGCCTGGTCGACCGGGTCAGCGGGGTCTTCGTGCCCGTCGTCGTGGCGATCGCGGCGGTGACGGCGCTCGGCTGGCTGCTGGCCGGCGCCGGGCTGGAGGCGGCGATCATGCATGCGGTGACGGTGCTGGTGGTCGCCTGCCCCTGCGCGCTGGGCCTGGCGACGCCAGCCGCCATCATGGCCGGCACCGGTGCCGCGGCGCGGGCGGGGATCCTGCTGCGCGACGCCGAGGCGATCGAGCGGGCCGGCGGCATCACGCTGGTCGCCTTCGACAAGACCGGCACCCTGACCGAGGGCAAGCCGCGGCTCGCCGCGGTGCATCCGGCGGCCGGGCTGGACGAGGCCGCCGTGCTGCGGCTGGCGGGCGCCCTGCAGGCCGGCAGCGAGCATCCGCTGGCGCGCGCCGTGCTCGCCCGCGTCGGCGCGGCGCTGCCCGCGGTCGCCGGCTTCCGCGCCCTGCCCGGCCGCGGCGTGGCGGGCGCGGTCGATGGCCGCGCGCTGCGGCTCGGCAGCCCGCGGCTGCTGGCCGAGCTCGGCGCCGATCCCGGCCCGCTTGCTGCCGCCGCCGCGGCCGAGGCGGCGCAGGGCCGGACGCTCGCCTGGCTGGTCGAGGCCGGGCCGGCGCCCGCGGTGCTCGGCCTGCTCGCCTTCGAGGATGCGCCGAAGCCGGGCGCGGCGGCGGCGATCGCCGGGCTGCACGCCATGGGCCTGCGCACGGCGATGATCTCGGGCGATGGCGCGGCGGCGGCGGGCGCGGTCGCGGCATCGCTCGGCATCGAGGATGTCGCCGCCGAGGTGCTGCCGGATGGCAAGGCCGAACGCATCCAGGCCTGGCAGCGTGCCGGCGCGCGGGTCGCGATGGTGGGCGACGGGGTGAACGACGCGCCGGCCCTGGCCGCGGCCGATCTCGGCATCGCCATGGGCACCGGCACCGATGTGGCGATGCATGCCGCCGCCATTACCTTGCTCCGAGGCGATCCGGCGCTGGCGCCGGCGGCGCTGGAGGCGACCCGGCGGACGCTCGCCAAAATCCGGCAGAACCTGGCCTGGGCCTTCGGCTACAACCTGCTCGGGCTGCCGTTGGCGGCGCTCGGGCTGCTGACGCCGGCGATGGCGGGGGCGGCGATGGCGCTGTCCTCGGTTTCGGTGCTCGGGAATGCGCTGCTGCTGGCGCGCTGGCGGCCGGCCGGGGCACCGCCGCGCAGGAACGGAGGGGACTCAAAACGATGACGCCGACGGAGCTGGTGCTGCGGGTCGAGGGGATGAGTTGCGGGCATTGCGAGCGGGCGGTGACGGCAGCGATCAAGGCGCTGGACCCGGCCGCCGCCGTCGCGGTCGACCTTGCGGCCGGCACGGTCCGCGCCACCACCGCGCTGCCGCGCGCGACGGTGGTCGATGCGGTTGTCGAGGAAGGCTATCGCGTAGTGTCGTGACTGGTACGCAGGGGCCAGGGATTGGCCGACAGGCCGCGGCCAAACCTCGGCAAGCTTTTGGAATGGTTGACGGCACCCGTGCCGCGGGATAGCGGTTTCGTGTGAAGCATGGACCGACCCGCGAGTCATGGCGATGGGCTCCGCTGGCGGTCAGCTTGGCGCTGTCCGGTCCGGCGATGGGCCAGGCGCCGCCGCCGCAACTGCCCCCGATTGCGCCCCCCAACCCCGTGCAGCAGATGGCGCCGAGCCAGTTGCCGCGGCTGTCGCCCTCGCTCGAGGGCCCGCCGCTGGAACGCCAGACCGGCCCGGGCGAGACCCTGGAGGTCCGGATCGGCGGCGTGCGGGTTTCCGGCAACGAGGCGATGCCGGAGGCCCGGCTCGGTGAGGCGCTCGGCGGGCTGGCCGGCGCCACCGTGCCGCTGTCGCGGATCGAGGAGGCCCGGCTCGGCATCCTGCTGGCCTACCGCGAGGCGGGCTATCCTTTCGTGGCCGTCAATGCCGGGGTGACCCGGCGGCCGGACGGCGCGGTCGACCTCGCCTTCGCGGTGGTCGAGGGCTATGTCGCCGAGGTCAAGCTCGATGCCGATGCGGCCGCCGTCGGGCCGGTCGCGACCCAGGTGCTGCGCTTCCTCAACCGGGTGGTGGGGGTCCGGCCGATCACCAGCGCCGCGCTCGAGCGCGCGCTGCTGCTCGCCTCCGACATCCCCGGCCTGACGGTGCGCGGCACGCTGAAGCCGCTGCAGACCGAGCCAGGCGCGCTCGAGCTCGTCGTCCAGGTCGAGCGCAAGTGGTATTCCGGCTTCGCCAATGTCGACAACCGGGCCTACAAGCTGGTCGGCCCCTGGCAGGGTCTGCTGGTCGGCGGGCTGAACTCCTTCACCGAATACGGCGAGCGGAGCGAGATCTCGCTGTTCGGCTCGCCGCATAGCACGCAATGGTTCGCCCAAGGCTCGATCGACGCCTTCGTCGGCGGCTCCGGCCTGAAGCTGCGGGCCTATGGCGGCGGCGGCACCACGACCCCCTCCGGCCCGCTGCGCGCGGTCGGCTATTTCGGCCAGTCCAATGTCGCCGGCCTGGTGGCGACCTATCCGGTGATCCGCAGCCGCCCGCTCAACCTCTATGCGGTGGCCAGTTTCGACATCTACGACAACACCATCGCCCAGGGTACCCAGATCAACTACCGGCCGGTGGTGAGCCAGGATTCGGTGCGCGCCGCCCGCTTCGGCGGGGAGGGCCAGGCGCTCGACACCTACGTGCCCTGGACCCCGGCGGCGGCGACCAGCACGATCAGCGTTCGGTTCAGCCAGGGCATCGAGGGGCTGGGCGCGACCCGGACCGGCGACACCCTCTCCAGCCGCAGCGGCGGCGACAATTTCGGCTTCACCAAGGTCGCCGGCGAGATCCAGCGGACCCAGCCGGTCTGGGCGCCGGCCGAGGGCTGGCAGCTCAACCTGATGGGGCTGTTCGGCGGGCAATGGTCGAACTCGGTGCTGCCGGTGTCCGAGAAATACTACCTCGGCGGCTACCGGCTCGGGCGCGGCTACTTCAACGGCCAGATCACCGGCGACAACGCCTATGCCTACAGCGCCGAGCTGCAGCTCGACCTGCCGACCGAGGAGGCGCTCGATGTCGGGCTCGGCCCGATCGGCATCCCGGTCTTCCGCATGAGCAACCAGGCCTATCTGTTCCGCGACTATGGCCGGACCGTCGAGAACCGCGATGCCGATCCGAACCGCAAGGTTTCCTCCTGGGGCGGCGGGCTGCGCTCGGTTATCGATGATCGCTGGCAGATCGATGTCGAAGGCGTACGGCGGATCGTGCTGCAACCGGACGGTGCCGGCACCGCGAAGCTTAACGAGACGGCAATCTATTTTCGGACCTTGGTGCGTTTCTGATGCAGTTGTGATAAAGCCGTAAAGGGCTGGCAAAAGGGACAGCGGCAGGAACGGCGGGCCGGCATTCCGCGGGCCGCATCTGGAGTTGTGTCGGGTCCATGGCCAGGGTTGGGATGAAGGCATCGCGGCGGCTGCGCATGTGGCTGCTCGGTTCGACGGCATTGCTGCCGTCGGCGGGCGCCTTGGCGCAAGTTGGGCCGGGCGGCATTCCGGTGAATGCCCAGCCGACCGGCGGTCGCGTGGTGGTCGGCAGCGCCGGCATCACGCAGAATGCCGCGGGAACGGTTATCAATCAGTCAACCGACCGCGCCGCGATCAACTGGCAGCAATTCAACGTCGGCAGCCAGCAGAGCGTCCGGTTCAACCAGCCCTCCGCCGGGTCCTGGACGCTGAACCGGGTCCAGGCGCCCGACCCCTCGGTCATCGCGGGCAGGGTGTCGGCCAATGGCGGCGTCGCGATCGTCAACCAGTCGGGCGTGGTTTTCACGCAGGGCGCGCAGGTCAATGTCGGCGCGCTGATCGCCTCGACCGCCAATACCTCGCCCCGCCGGTTCTTGAACGGTGAACTGGTCTTCGACCGGCCCGGCAAGCCCGGCGCCCGGGTCGAGAACCATGGCAACATCACCGTGCGCGACCGTGGCCTCGTCGCCCTCGTCGGCCCGCGCGTCCATAACAGCGGGACCATCCGCGCGCGCCTCGGCAATGTCGTGCTGCAGGGCGCCGAGACCTACCGCCTTGACCTGGCCGGCGACGGGCTGCTGGCGATCGATGTGACGAAATCGGTGCAGACCGCGCCGGGCGGCCGCACCGCCATCGTCACCAACAGCGGCACCATCGAGGCGCCGGGCGGCAATGTGCTGCTCTCGGCGCATGCCGCGAGCGGCCTGGTCGAGGACCTGGTACGCAACACCGGCCGGATCAGCGCGCCGACCGCGGAGGGTCGGACCGGCACGGTGACGCTGCGGGCCGAAGGCGGCGGCGTCCGGGTCGGTGGCACGATCGAGGCGACCGGCGGCGCCGGCCAGCGCGGCGGCACCGTCGAGGTGGTGGCGACCGGTCGCGTCGTGGTCGGCAAGCGCGCGACCATCGACACCTCGGGCGGTGCCGGCGGCGGGCGGATCGCGCTCGGCGTCGATGCCGCGAGCAAGCCGGGCCAGCCCAACCGCCTGGCCGCCCGCACGGTGGTCAAGCAGGGCGCCGTGGTGCGCACCGATGCGACCGGCGCGGGCGATGGCGGGACCATCCTGATCAACTCCGCCGAGCAGACCACGGTGCGCGGCGCGCTCTCGGCGCGCGGCGGGCCCGATGGCGGCGATGGCGGCTTCGTCGAGATCTCCGGCCGCAACGGCCTGACCATCGCGCCGGCCGCGCTCGACCTGTCGGCGCCGCGCGGCAAGGCCGGCGCGCTGATGCTCGACCCCGACCAGATCGTGGTCGACACGCTCGACAACATCCTGGCCCACTTCAAGCCGGGCGACCTGTTCAGCGGCGGCGGGCAGAGCCCGATCGTGGCGACCGGCGCCGCCGGCATCCTCTACGTCAATGTCGATGGGGTGAACACCTTCGCCCCGACCATGATCCTGACCGCGCCGACCGCGATCTCGATCAATGCCCAGATCAGCAACGCCTCGCTGGCGCTCACCCTGAACGGCCTGGGCGGCGGCGCGGGGCCGGCGGTGACGATCGCGGCCCCGGTCAGCCTCGCCGCGCTCACCATCACCGGCAGCAGCATCTCCACCAGCGCGCCGATCACCGCCACCGCGGGCGGCCTGACCCTCACCGGCACGAACTCGATCTCGCTCGGCGCCGCGGTCACTGCCGCGGGCCAGACCGTGACGCTGCGCTCGAACGGCAAGATCGAGCAGACCGCCGGCATCATCACCGCCGCCCAGCTCGACGCCTATGGCGCGACCGTCGCCAGTGCCGGCGCGATCCAGCTCAACCGCGCCAATCTCGTCGACCGCTGGAGCGCGCTGGCGACCGGCGCGGTGGCGCTGGGCGCGGCAGTGCCGACGATGACGCTGCAGGCCTCGCCCGGCGACGGCCTGGTGGCGGTGCGCGGCAGCAACGTGACGATCAACAACACCGGCGCCATCACCGCCGGCGCCGCGCTCGTGGCCACCACCGATGCGCTGGCGGTGACCGCGGGCGGCCTGCTCACGCTGAACGCCGGCGCCGCGGGCAAGACCGCCGTCACCCTGACCGCGCAGGGCATCACCACGACCGCCGGCACGATCGAGAGCCAGGGCCCGGTCGGCCTCGATGCCGGCGCCAGGGACATCGCGCTCGGCGGCTCGATCGCCGCCCCCGGCCAGACCGTCACGCTGCGCGCGGATGGTGCGATCGGCCAGAGCGCCGGCACGATCACTGCCGCACGGCTCGATGCCTATGGCTCGAGCCCGGGCACGCCGAAGGCGAAGTCCATCACGCTCGACCGCGCGAATGCCGTCGCCACCTGGAGCGCGCTGGCCGAGGACGTGGTGACGCTCACGGCGTTGGTGCCGGCCATGACGCTGGCGGCCTCGCCCGGCGATCCGACCGCGGCGGTGCGCGGCGCGAGCGTGACGATCGGCAACGGCGACGGCGCGATCACCGCCAATGCCGCGCTGGCGGCGGCGACCGGCGCGCTGCGCGTCACCGCCGGCGGGCTGCTGACGCTGAACGCCCCGGCCTCCGACGGGACCAGCGCCACGCTGACCGGCACCGGCCTGGTCACCAACTCCGGCGGGACCGTCGCGGCCAACGGTCCGGTGACGCTGGATGCCGGTACCGGCGCGCTGACGTTGGGCGATTCGGTTACCGCCGCGGGCCAGACCGTCACGCTGTTGGCCAACGGCGCCATCCGGCAGGATGCCGGCATCATCACGGCGGCGCGCGTCGATGCCGCCGGCGCGACGACACTGCGGGCCACCAGCATCGACCTGCAGAACGCCAACCAGGTCGGCGCCTGGAGCGCGCTCGCCAGCGGCGCCGTCACGCTGAGCGGCAGCCTGGCCGCGACGCTCGAGAGCGCGCCCGGGCTCGCCGGCACGGCGATCGAGGGCAGCGCGATCAGCGTGACCAGCACCGGCGGGTCGCTGACCGCGAAGGCCGATCTGCGCGCGACCGGCACGCTGCTCACGCTGGCCGGCCAGGGCATCGGCGTCGATGCCGGCGTGACCTTGAGCGCGCCCACCGGCGTCCGCCTGAATGCCGGCAGCGGTGCCATCGGCCTGGCCGGCAGCCTGTCGACCCAGGGCGATGCCGTGCTGCGCGCCGACGGGAGCATCACCCAGACCGCCGGTACGATCACCGCGGCCGGCGTCTACGCCTATGGCAGCAGCGGCCAGAAGGCGGGCGACGTCACGCTCGACCTGGCCAACGACGTTGCGGCCTTTGGCGTACTGTCGAGCGGCACGGCGACGTTGCGCGGCACGGGCAACATCACGCTGACCGATGGCGGCGTGCTGCCGGTTGCGGCGATCGAGGCCGGCACGCTGACCGTGACCAGCACCGGCGGCGGCATCACCGGCGTCGTGCCGCTGACGACGACGAGCGGCGCGCTGACGCTGAATGCGGCCGGGCCGATCCTGCTCTCGGCCCAGGCGAGCGCCGCCGGCGGCGCCGTCTTCACCGGCCAGGGCGTCACCATCGCGGCCGCGCTCGGCAGCACGAGCGGCGGCGTGCGGCTCGATGCCGGCGCGGGCAACCTCGCGCTGCAGGCCGGGGTGACCGCGACGGGGCAGACCGTGGCGCTCGCCGCCGATGGCAGCATCACGCAATCCGCCGGCATCATCACCGCGAACCGCGTCGATGCCGGCGGCTCGACCGGCGCGATCGCCGGCGCGATCCAGCTCACCGGCGCGAACCTGGTGCCGGTGTGGAGCGCGCTGTCGGGCGGCCCGGTCGCGCTGGCCGCGGCGGTCAACACCATGACGCTGACGACGGCGCCGCAGGACGGGACTGCCGCGCTGCGCGCCGACGGCAAGGTCACGATCGACAACACCGGCGGCGGGATCACCGCCGAGGCGGCGCTGTTCGCCGGCGCCGGGCCGCTCCTGATGACCGCCTCCGGGCCGATCAGGATGCAGGCGGCGGCGAGCAGCGACGGCGGGATGACGCTGACGGGTATCGGCATCACCACGCTCGCCGGCGCGCCGCTGACCAGCGGCGGCGACGTCACGCTGAATGCCGGCACTGGCGCGCTTGCGCTCGGCGACGGCATCACCGCCACCGGCAAGCTGGTGACGCTCAGGGCCGACAGCACGATCAGCCAGTCGGGCGGACTGATCACCGCGGCGCGGGTCGACGCCTATGGCGCGAGCGCCGCGCAGGCGTCGGCGGTGCTGCTCGGCGGCGACAACGCGGTCGGCGTCTTCAGCGCGCTGGCGACCAACGCGGTCACGCTGCGCAGCACGCAAGATCTGACCCTGCGCGCCTCGCCGGGCGACCCGACGCAGAGCGTGGCCGGCTCGGTCGTGCAGGTGACGAGCACGGGCCTGCTGACGGTCGCGGCGCCGGTGGCGGCGACCGACAGCCTGATGCTGATGGCGAGCGGCATCACCACGCAGGCTGGTGGCACGCTGTCCAGCGCCGGCGCCGGCGGCGTGTCGCTGATGGCGGGTGCGGGCGGCATCGCGCTCGGCGGCGACGTGACCGCGGCCGCACAGGTGGTGACGCTGGCGGCCGACGGCGCGATTACCCAGCCGGGCGGCGTCATCTCCGCCGGGCGGGTCGATGCGCATGGCAAGAGCGGCCCCTACGCCGCGTCGATCGCGCTCGGCCAGGCCAATGTGGTGCCGGTCTGGAGCGCGCTGGCGACCGGCGCGGTGACGCTGAATGCGCTGCCGGCGCTGACCCTGGCGTCCTCGCCGGTGCTGCCGGGCTTCGCCGTGCGCGGCTCGGGCGTGCAGGTCACGAGCGCGAATGGCGGCATCACCAACACCGCGCCGCTCGAGGCGACGGCGGGCATGCTCGGGCTGACCGCGGCGGGCCTCGTGCAGGTGCAGGCCGCGATCGGCGCAACCGCCGGCATCGCGTTGCAGGGCGTGGGCATCACGACGAGCGCGGGCGGCACGCTGGCGAATAGCGGCAGCGGTGGCATCACCTTGGATGCGGGTGCCGGCGCGATCGGGCTCGGCGATGCGGTGACGGCGACCGGCCAGACCGTCGCGCTGCGCAGCAACGCGGCCATCGCGCAGACCGTCGGCATCATCACCGCGCAGCGGCTCGACGCCCATGGCGTGGGCGAGGGCAAGGCCGGTGCGATCACGCTGACCGGCGCCAACCAGGTAGCGCAGTGGAGCGCCTGGTCCGGCGCCGGGGTCGCGCTGACGGGCGATGTCGCGGCGATGTCG
>Ga0209087_1001506_pt1 | contig 13675 bp, 14 predicted proteins | sample S_130805_EF_Meta_FD_187321 | JGI IMG/M metagenome (GOLD analysis project Ga0209087, IMG submission 187321) | Freshwater microbial communities from Lake Simoncouche, Canada to study carbon cycling - S_130805_EF_MetaG (SPAdes) (version 2) | ecosystem: Environmental > Aquatic > Freshwater > Lake ...
CAAGAATTCGGCAAAGGCTGCAATCTCAGCTTCTCGCTCTGGGAAGTAGCGGCCGACTAGCCCCTCTACTGATTGTTCCACGTGAAACTTAAGCCGGGTAGATAACTACGAAGCGGTTTGGGTCTTCTCCATCAGATTCAGAGGTTAAGCCCAAGGTCTGGATTGTGTCGTGGATAATCTTGCGCTCAAAGGCGTTCATTGGATCTAACTTGATTGAGCTACCTGTGGTCTTTGCCTGCTCAGCCATCTTCTCAGCCAGTGCTGTCAACTCCTTGCGGCGGCCTGCGCGGAATCCATCGATATCGAGCATGAGGCGGCTGCGATCTCCTGTGGAGGTCTGAACTGCAAGGCGTGTGAGCTCCTGGATTGAATCAAGGACCTCACCTTCGCCACCGACGAGGTGCTTAAGCTTGCCACCGACGATAGCTAGGGATGCGCGACCATTTTCAACATCGATATCGATATCTCCATCGAGATCTGCGATGTCGAGTAGCCCCTCGAGGTAGTCGGCTGCGATATCGCCCTCTTCCTCAAGCTTTGCCACGCTCTTTGGAGCCTTGGCAGTTGCCTCTACTGCATCTAGAGTCTCTTCTACTTCAACAACTTCTGTTACATCTGACATTGTGTGCCCCTTTTATCCTTATAAAGCATTATTAATAGTATTTGTCCGTATTACTTCTTCTTCTTTTTCTTCTTTGGTTGCTGACGTTGTCCCAGAACTTCTGGCTCTGTGGCCTCGTTCTGGTCAATTCCTTCTACATGCCCACCATCGCTCTTTGCTTTGTGGGCGCGTTTTCTCTGGAGCTCTTCATATGCAGGAGATCCTGGAGTTGGGTTTCTCTTAATGACATAGAACTGCTGACCCCATGTCCATAAGTTTGTTGTTGACCAATAAATCAAAACACCAACAGGGAAGTTCACACCTGAGATGGCGAAGATAACTGGGAATAAATACAACATGATTTTCTGCTGCTGCAACATCATGTTATTTGATGAATCCATCTTTGGCATTCCCTTAACCATCAACTGACGTTGTGTTGTGAAGGTTGTGCCTGACATAAATGCAATGAGGATAACAGTCACGATCTTTACTGTGACCTTATCTGAACCTAAGAAAGTCTCAGAGATAGGTGCACCGAAGAACTTTGCTTGGGCTGCGCTTACAAGATATTCACCTTTAAGGAAACCGTGTGGTTTGTTATGGGCGATTCCATTGAGAACGGTAAAGAGTGCGAAGAAGATTGGTGCCTGAGCAAGGATGGGAAAACATGATGCAAGCGGGTTTGTCTTGTGATCCTTATAGAGCTTCATCATCTCTTCTGATTGCTTCTGGCGATCATCTTTATACTTCTTTTGAATCTCTTTCATATGTGGTTGCAGGGCAGTCATAGCGCGCTGACTCTTGATCTGCTTCACAAAGAGTGGAATCAAAATAATTCGAATGAGAACTACAAGGCCAACGATGGAGAGTGACCACGTCACACCTGAGTTAGCGCCGAAGATAGGTGAAAGAAGTTTATGGATGAAGACGATGACACCAGAGACGATGTTATAGAGAGGATTGAGAATAAAGCCCATTAGTTAGCGCCCACCACTTCTTTTTCGTTATTGTGTATAAAGTTCTTTACATCTGCACAATCAAGGTGGGCATCGACATAATCAACACCACCTTCTGACCATGGGTTACAGCGCACGATGCGCCATGTCGCCATAGCAATTCCTTTAAATCCATAACGTCCGATTGCTGTGATCGCATAATGTGAACATGATGGGTAGTACTTGCAGCGTGGTGCAATATTTGTAGTTGCCACCTGATAGGCGCGCACGAGGGCTGTAAGAATCTTTCGCATTACTTTGCCGCAATCTTCTGAGAACGAGAGATTAACTTTGCAATCAGCTCTGAGATTTCGGTTTCAAGATTGGTGTCGCCATCTTGACCGAGTGCGCGGATGACTAGAAGAGATCCTGTTGGAAGAGATGGGATCAGTGGTGTGATTGCGTGGCGAACTTTACGTGCAACGCGATGGCGTTTTACAGATCCGCCGACTGCCTTGCTAATAATGAGTCCACATTTTGCTGATGCATCATTTGTGACAGGTGAGATGTAGAGATATCCAACGAAGTGTTGTGTGGTAACTCTGATGCCGCTCTTAGTTGCGCGAGCGAAATCTGAGCTTTGCGTTAAACGTGCATCGACTGGGAGCACGAGAAGTTCCTGTGCGCTCTTTAACTTTACGCTGAGAGCTTTATACGGCCCTTAGCGCGGCGAGCAGAGAGAACTGCACGTCCTGCACGAGTTGCCATGCGTGCGCGGAAGCCATGCTTCTTGGCGCGGCGACGCGTATTTGGCTGGAAGGTGCGCTTTGTCATGAGAACTCCAAAATCTGTGAGGCGCTAATTACGCCTATCGGGTCATAAGTACGGGGGAAGCAAGGAGGTAACGGTAAGGGTGTGGATAGGTGTGGGTCAAACTCGCGATCTGGCCCTTAGCAACCCTCAACTTGTGGATAACCACTTGCTATTTGGGGCAATCGGGTCTACTTTGCGGGTTCTCCACAGGTATCCGTCATTTCCGGCCTAAATCAAGGGTAAACCCCAACTTTAGACCACAGCCTGTGGATAACATTGTGGATAGACCTGGGGGCTTGATATGGCAGTTGTTGGCGTTGAGCTAACCGAGCTCTGGGATCGCATCGTTGAGCATGTCTCAGCCGGTGAACCCCAGCATCGCGCCTTCTTAGCGATGACTAAGCCCCTTGGTCTTCTAGAAAATGAAGGTGGCGCAACATCCCTTCTCGTTGCAGCGCCCAATGCCTTTGCAAAAGATGTTCTTGAATCCAGACTTCGCGCAGTTGTCAATGAAGTACTCACCAATGAATTGGGTGAGAAGGCAAATATTGCAGTGATGGTTGATGAGACTTTAGAGCTTGCCGATCTTCCAGCTCCCACCATTGTTGTTGAGAGCGTTTCGACACGACCTGGCACAGGACGCGATGATGAAGGCTCTCGTAAGACAGATGAGCCATCACAACTTAATGCTCGCTACATCTTTGAAACATTTGTTATTGGTGCATCAAACCGCTTTGCACATGCTGCAGCAGTTGCTGTGGCAGAGGCGCCAGCGAAGGCATATAACCCACTCTTTATTTATGGTGAGTCAGGTCTTGGTAAGACTCACTTGCTCCACGCAATTGGTGCCTATGCGAAAGAGCTCTATGGCAATACTCGCGTGCGCTATGTATCCTCTGAAGAATTTACCAATGACTTTATTAACTCTATCCGTGACGATAAAGCGACAGCTTTCCAGCGTCGTTATCGCGACCTCGACATCTTGCTTGTTGATGATATTCAATTCTTAGAAAATAAAGAGCGGACACAGGAAGAGTTCTTCCACACCTTTAATACGCTTTATAACGCTAATAAACAGATAGTTATTTCATCTGATCGCCCGCCAAAGCAATTGACTACACTGGAAGATCGTCTGCGTTCACGATTTGAGTGGGGTTTGATTACAGATATCCAGCCACCAGAACTGGAAACTCGTATTGCAATTCTTCGCAAGAAAGCTGCGCAAGATAAATTAAACGCTCCCGATGATGTTCTTGAATTTATCGCATCAAAGATTTCAACAAATATCCGCGAGCTTGAAGGTGCGCTGATTCGTGTGACAGCGTTTGCATCCCTTAACCGCCAGGTGGTGGATATGGGTCTTGCTGAAATCGTTCTGAAAGATTTGATTCCTAATGAGATTAACTCTGAGATTACTGCGCCAACAATCATGGCTCAGACCGCTGCTTACTACAGCCTGACCATCGATGACCTCTGTGGAACTTCTCGATCTCGGGCACTTGTGAATGCTCGCCAGATTGCGATGTATTTATGTCGCGAACTCACCGAGCTATCGTTACCGAAGATTGGCCAGACATTTGGCGGCCGCGATCACACCACTGTGATGCATGCTGATCGAAAGATCCGCGAGCTTATGGCGGAGCGCCGTTCGATCTATAACCAAGTTAATGAGTTGACCACCCGTATTAAGCAGCAGATGAAGTAGACCCCAAAATAGGGGTTATGTCCGTTTTCACCCCCTTTACCCCCAGATGGGGATAAGTTGTGGATAACTGTGGATATAGGCGCTATTTATGTGGGTAACAGGCTTTGATCAACACAGGTAGAGAAAGGGGAGCTTTGATGAAGGCGGTAGTGCACATTCTTACCCACAGTTTAAGTGGTCTTTCCCACAGCGTCCCACAGGCAAACAATGGCTCTGACCAGCACTTTTACCGTTTTTCCACAGTTTTACCTCGCGGTTACTACTACTACTTTTATATATACAACTCCCGTTTCCAAGCGGACCGCTTCCACATTAGATTTCCACTACTACAAAACACCTACATGGATCTGAGGGCTACGGCGTGAAATTTACTGTTGATCAACATTCACTAACAGAGGGAGTGAACTGGGTTTCACGAAGCCTATCCACGCGCCCCATTAAAACCGAGCTTCTTGGAATCAAGATCGATGCAGCTGGTGATGACGTAATTTTAAGTGGTTCAGATTTAGAGACATCTTCCAAAGCGCACTTTAAAGCAGACATTTTAGAAAAAGGCGCAGTACTAGTTCCTGGAAAGTTACTTGCAGAAATCTGCCGCTCACTTCCTAATAAACCAATCTCGATCACACTAGATGGCACGCGAGTACTAGTTACATCTGGCTCTGCAAAATTTACTCTTCCTACACTCTCACTCTCTGAATATCCAAACCTCCCAGAACTTCCTGAGACAACAGGATCAGTTGCAAGTGACACATTTGCAACCGCTGTTGCACAGGTTGCGATTGCAGCTGGCCGCGATGATTCACTACCGACACTTACTGGTGTTCATGTTGAAATCAATGAAGAGACAATCACACTAGCTGCCACAGATCGCTATCGCCTCGCAGTGCGGGAATTTAATTGGAATCCTGCAACACCAGGATTTTCAACATCAGCGCTGATGCGCGCTCGCACATTAGCTGATGCAGCTAAATCACTCGTAGGTTCAAAAAATGTTTCGCTTTCATTTGCACCCACCACATCTAATGATCGCTTGGCTGGATTTAGTGGTGACGGTAAGACAATGACTTCACGCATGCTTGATGGAACTTTCCCTCCATATCGCCATCTACTACCAACAGAGACAGTCACTACTGCAGTTGTTGAAGTAGCACCGTTTCTTGATTCAGTACGCCGCGTTGCACTTGTGACAGATAAGACTGTTCCACTACGTCTTGAATTTAAAGATGGTGGGGTCTCACTTGAAGCAGGTGCAGGAGAAGAAGCGCAAGCCACAGAAACTATCGATGTGCTTCTTAATGGTGAGCCAATCTCTATCGCATTTAATCCAGTCTTCTTAGCTGACGGCTTACAAGCGGTGGGAACGCCATTTGTGCAGATCTCATTTACCGGCTCCAACAAACCCGCGATTCTCACAGGGCGCACAGAACCAAATGGCGCATCTATTGAGAACTATCGCTATCTGTTGATGCCTATGCGTTACGCCTCGTAACTAAGGGTTTCCTGTGCGTGTAACCCGGCTAGCGCTGACAAATTTTCGCTCCTATAAAAACCTCGAGCTGGAATTTTCATCCAGCCCCACAACCTTCATCGGCAATAACGGCAGCGGTAAAACAAATATTGCTGAAAGCCTTATCTATCTTGCCTACCTCTCATCCCATCGCGTCTCTAATAACCAACCACTGATTTCACTCGGCGCAGATCAAGCAATTATTCGCGCAGAGGTTGAGAGCCAAGGAAGAACACTGCAGGTAGATCTTGAGATCAATGCAAATAAAGCTAACCGTGCACGTCTTAATGGCAACGCCGTAAAATCACAACGCGAGATATTAGGCGCGCTGCAAATTATCTACTTCTCCCCCGAAGATTTAGATTTAGTCCGAGGTGAGCCCACACACCGCCGCGACTTCCTGGACAAACTTCTGATTACTCAATCACCGCGCCTTGCAGGTGTGATCTCTGATTATGAGCGCGTAGTGAAGCAACGCAACATACTACTAAAAACAAGAGCGCCGGAGAATGCGCTCGTCCCATGGACTGAGCAACTCATCGCACTCGGTGCGCAGCTATCGGCAGAGCGCATTCAATTGGTGGATGAGTTAGGCCCATATGTTGCAGCAAATTATGCAAACCTCAATGAGGTAAAGGCTGCATCAATTGCATATAAATCATCTACCGATAACTTATCTGCAGATATCGAGCACAATATTGAAATCATGAGTGCGCGCCAATTAGAGGTTGCACGCCAGGAGCAAGAACGTGGTGTTTCACTCATTGGCCCCCACCGTGATGATCTCCATCTTCAACTCGGTGAATTTCCTGCAAAGGGTTATGCAAGCCATGGTGAATCCTGGTCGATGGCAATATCTCTTCGTATTGGTTCCTATAACTTACTTAAATCAGAAGGGGCGGAACCTGTCTTAATCCTCGATGATATTTTTGCTGAGCTTGATACTGCTCGCCGCCAGCAATTGACCTCTGTTACACAGATGGCTGAACAAACTTTTATTACAGCAGCAGTTGAAAGTGATTTACCGGCAGAGCTACTATCAACCAAGTTCTATGTGACACCAGGTAGTGCTGTGAAGGGGCAGGCTTAACAATGAAGCGCGATCTCGCCCACGACCTCTTTCAAAGTTATAAGACTGGATTTACTAAGAAGAAGAAAGTCATTGAAGAGCGCAGCCAGACACCAGGAGACCCCACACTCATTGCCAGTGTTTTAAGTGAGTTAATCCAACAACGCGATTGGGATGAGGGATTGGCCGAAGGAACCCTCTTTGCCACATGGGCTCAAGTAGTCGGTCCCGAGATTGGCCAACACACAACACCGCTTTCGATGTTGGACGGACGCCTATTGGTTCAGTGCTCATCAACTGCCTGGGCGACCCAACTCAACCTTGTGGGGCCATCGCTGCTTGAGAAGATCCGCTCCAGCGCACCGGGTGCCCTAGTGGAATCCCTAGATTTTATTGGCCCGCAGGCACCTTCCTGGAAGCGTGGCCTTCGCACCATCTCCAATGGCCGTGGGCCCCGCGACACATACGGCTAGGGAATAAAGCTCTCCCACCTGCTGTTCAACTATATGAAACCTGAGTCGACTCGACTCAACTCTTTGCGTAGAATCGACTCAGGTTACAAAAGCCCCTCAAAAAGGCAGCCTCGACCCAGATCGGCTCGAGAGATCAACAGTTCTATAGAAGGAGCAAGAGAAATGGCTAGAGCAGTCGGAATCGACCTAGGAACAACAAATAGCTGCGTATCAGTACTCGAAGGTGGAGAACCAACGGTTATTGCAAATGCAGAAGGCGCTCGCACAACTCCATCGATCGTGGCATTTGCTAAGAACGGTGAAGTTCTTGTCGGTGAAGTTGCAAAGCGTCAATCAGTAACAAACGTTGATCGCACAATCCGTTCAGTTAAACGTCACATGGGTACTAACTGGTCGATGGATATCGATGGCAAGAAGTACACAGCACAAGAAATTTCAGCGCGCGTGTTGCAAAAGCTAAAGCGCGATGCAGAGGCATACCTCGGTGAGACAGTGACAGATGCTGTCATTACTGTTCCTGCCTATTTCAACGATGCACAGCGCCAAGCAACAAAAGAAGCTGGCGAAATTGCAGGCCTGAATGTTCTTCGAATTATCAACGAGCCAACTGCTGCTGCCCTTGCTTATGGTCTCGATAAGGCCGATCAAGAACAGACCATCCTTGTATTCGACCTTGGTGGTGGAACATTTGACGTCTCACTCCTAGAAATCGGCGACGGTGTTGTTGAAGTGAAGGCAACCAATGGTGATAACAACCTTGGTGGAGATGACTGGGATCAATCACTAGTTGATCACCTTGTTAAGACATTCGGATCTGCAAATGGCATCGACCTAACAAAAGATAAGATGGCGATGCAGCGTATTCGAGAAGCTGCCGAGAAGGCGAAGATCGAACTTTCATCTTCACAATCAGCCACAATTAACTTGCCATACATCACAGTTGATTCAGAGAAGAACCCATTGTTCCTCGATGAAACAATTACTCGCGCACAGTTCCAATCACTAACTGCAGATCTACTTGAGCGATGCAAGAATCCATTCCAAGCAGTTCTTAAGGATGCTGGAATTCCAATTGCAAACATTCAATCAGTTGTTCTCGTTGGTGGATCAACTCGTATGCCAGCTGTTGTGGACCTTGTTCGCGAACTTACAGGCGGGAAAGAGCCTAATAAGGGCGTTAACCCTGATGAGGTAGTCGCTGTTGGTGCATCGCTTCAAGCTGGTGTTCTTAAAGGTGAAGTAAAAGATGTATTACTCCTTGATGTGACACCACTTTCACTTGGTATTGAGACCAAGGGTGGAGTGATGACAAAGCTGATTGAGCGCAACACAACAATTCCTACAAAGCGTTCTGAAATCTTTACAACTGCTGATGACAATCAACCAGCTGTGCAGATTCAGGCCTACCAAGGTGAGCGCGAGATGGCTGCATATAACAAGAAGCTTGGAATGTTTGAGCTCACTGGTATTGCACCAGCTCCACGTGGAGTCCCACAAGTTGAAGTGACATTTGATATCGATGCAAACGGAATCGTTCACGTCTCTGCAAAGGATCTTGCAACAGGTAAAGAGCAGGGAATGACCATCACTGGTGGTTCTGCTCTATCTAAGGATGAGATCGCTCAGATGATGGCCGATGCTGAAGCACACGCTAATGAAGATAAGCAGCGCCGTGAAGAAGCCGAAATCCGTAACACTGGAGATTCACTCGTCTACCAGACAGAGAAGTTCTTAACAGAGAATGCAGATAAGTTCACCGAAGGTGAAGCTGCAACAAAGAAGGCAGAGCTCGATGAAGCTCTCGCTCTTCTTAAGACAGATCTCGGTGGAGCAAACTTCGAATCAATTAAGACAAATACTGAAAAAGTTTCAACCATCTCACAGGCACTGGGTGCGATGATGTATGCAAATGCATCAGCGCAAGCAGAGGGCGCGGCAGGATCTGAAGATCATGTTGAAGATGCTGAAGTAATCGACGCTGAAGAAGCTAACTAATGTCAGATACAACAGATCAAGTTGTCGATGAGACAACACCTGTTGTTGAAGAAGTTGTGGAGGCTGCACCGGAGCAAGAGATTGATCCGGTTGCAGCGCTCACAGCTGATTTACAACGACTTCAGGCTGAATATGCCAACTACCGAAAGCGTGTAGAACGCGATCGCGCAGTTGCCCATGAGATGGCTATCGGTTCAGTACTTACTGAGCTACTAGCAATCCTTGACGATATTGATCGCGCCGCAGAACATAATGAACTCACCGGCGGCTTTAAAGCTGTCGCAGATCAGATGGCTGCCATCACCAATCGTTTTGGTCTTGAGAAATATGGAACTGAAGGCGATGCCTTTGACCCACAGATTCACGAAGCGCTCCTCCATGACACCTCAAGTGGAGTAACAGTGCCTACTGCATCAAAGATTTTGCAGCCTGGATATAAATTCAAAGAACGCATCTTGCGCCCAGCGCGCGTTGCGGTGACGGATCCCGAATAAAAAATGGCCGCTAAAGACCTGTATGAGAAGGATTTCTACAAGATCCTCGGAGTGGATAAGAAAGCATCTGCCGATGAGATTAAGAAGAAGTACCGCTCTTTAGCGCGCGATCTACATCCTGATAAGAACCAAGGCGATAGTGCGCTAGAAGATAAGTTCAAAGCAGTATCTGAGGCATATGACATCCTCTCTGATTCTAAAAAGCGCGCCGAATACGATGAAGCTCGCTCCTACTTTGAACGTGGTGGATTTCGAGCACCACAAGGTGGTGGGCAGAACTTCCAAGGTGGAGATTTCTCAGACATCTTCGGTGGTGGAAACCCACAAGATATCTTTGCAAACCTCTTCGGTGGCGGTGGTCGCCGCGGTCCACGTAAAGGAAGTGACTTACAGACTGAAGCCACAATCACTTTTAAAGAATCTGTCTATGGCACAACGCTTGATTTGAAACTCAACACCGATGGCAATGGACCGCAGAGTATTTCTGCGCGCGTTCCTGCAGGTGTTAATGATGGTGCAAAGATTCGCGTGAAAGGAAAAGGTGCACCAGGGGAGGCTGGCCCTGGAGATCTCTTCATCGAGTTGACAGTAAAGCCCCACGCTGCTTTCTCACGTAAGGGTGAGAACTTGTTATTAACTCTCCCTGTGACATTTGCAGAAGCTGCATTGGGCGCAGATATTAAAGTGCCAACACTTTCTGGCGATGATGTCACCGTGCGCTTAGCTAGTGGAACACCAACAGGCCGCGTGCTGCGCGTTAAAGGCCGTGGTATTAAAAAGGGTGCAGTTATTGGAGATTTACTAGTCACAGTTGAAGTGCAAGTACCACGTCGTGTTGAAGGAAAGGCAGAAGATGCCATTAAGGCATTTGCACAAGCCACTGCAGATCACGATATCCGCGCAGAATTTGTCATGAAGGCAAAGTCATGACAAAAGATTTGCCACACGAGGATCATCCCGATGATGATGCAGGGCTGTATGTCATCTCAGTTGCTGCAGAGCTTTCAGGGTTACACCCACAAACTCTTCGTCAATATGATCGCTTGGGTTTAGTTTCACCTGATCGCACAGTAGGGCGCAACCGCCGTTACTCACTACGCGATATTGCATCTCTCCGCATGGTGCAGCGCCTAGTCGGTGAAGGAATTAATCATGCAGGTATTAAGCGCATCATTGAATTAGAAGCTGCAATGGCAAATATGGCTGTTGAAGTTGCCAAGCTACGTATTGAAGTCGATGCACTCCTTATTGAAAATCCACCAAAAGGACTTGCAACCCGCAAAAAATCAGATGTGATTATCTATAGACAAGAGAATTAAGCTTTTAAGAATTTAGTGCGACCACTCCACTTACCTAATATTGGTTCAACAGGTGATTTAAGAAGTGATTCAAGGATTGTGGCATAGACATCACGGAAGTCAGTTGTTACAGCTAAGTCACCACTGACTAAGTTCTTGAGTGATGGCTGGTCTCCATAGAAACCACCGTTGACTTTCTCTCCCACAATAAACATCGGACCTGATGTTCCATGATCTGTGCCCTGAGAACCATTGCCAACAACTCGTCTTCCAAATTCGCTATAAACAACAACGGTTACATCAGCGCTGCGCGCTGTGCCCTTCATCTGCGAGATAAAGCGCGTGATGGAGTCAGAGACAGATCCCAGCAGAGCTGCCTGAGCATTAGCTTCATTGGCATGGGTATCAAAACCACCGAGTGAGACTGACCAGACCTTTGTAGGAGAACCTGCTGCAATTAACTTGGCAACAACATCGAGTTGCTGTGCAAGGTTGCTATCTCCTCCCGCATTTCCTCCATTGGTAACAGGAAGATCCACAGGAGTTGGAGCAGGTGCTTTAAGAATTGGTTGCACAGTTGTTGATACTGAGAAGAGATTGCGCATCGATGTTGCAGCAGCTGCCATCAGAGAGTTATCTGCACGTGAGACTTTGGCAAGCTGCATACAGTTGGTTGCCACACTTCCCTTAGGAATAACAAGGCCACCCAATGGCAAGACTGAACCAGAACGTTTTGCGCCAGCAAAAAGTGGTGGCAGAACAGAACCGAGTGAGATCGCAAGCATGGAATCTTCTGCTTGTGTATCAATCCAGCGCCCTAACCATCCTGTGTTGATATGTTTTTCAGGAGATGCTGTCTGCCACTTTGCCATCGAACTAAAGTGTGAGCGATCTGGGTTTGGATAACCCACACCGCGAATGATTGCGACCTTTTTCTGATCCCAAAGTGATTTCAAACCTTGCATGGCAGGGTTGAGTGCAAGCTCAGCATCTAGTGGCAACATATTCTCTGCCTTATATGAAATCTCAGGACGCAATGAGTAATACAACGGATCTGTAAATGGGATAACTGTATTAAGCCCATCATTGCCGCCATACAAGGTCACCATGACAACAATCGGTGTTCCAGCAGCTAAGGGTCTATTGATTGCAGCAGCTGCGATCTCATCAACGCTCAGTAGTGGAGCTGCAGCACCTACTGCGACGGCGCCAGCTGTGAGCTGTAAGAACTTTCTGCGGGTTACGGTATCCATATCAACTCCTATGCACTCACTACATACTCAGGGCTACATAAAGCCAGCAAGACAAACTCTTCAGGGCTACCGAGTGAATTGCGAAGTGCTGCTTGTGTGCGCGGACTCCACTCAGCAACACCTAACCAATCAGCGCTAGCAAGAACTCGGCGATCTACAGAAATCTCATTGAGCCCGCGTAGAGCGCTCTGCTTAATTAACCATGTTGCAAATGCAATGCGGTATTGCGCAGACGCAGAAGATAACCAAGCCTCACCTGCTGGCCAACCACCCACGTTAGGTGGATAGAAAGGGATCTGCCCCAACTTGTTGAGGTTGTTAATTAACTGCTTGGAATCATTGAGTTTTGATGGAGTTAGTTCAAGTGCGCGGCAAGCAGAGATAAACCATTCCACTGGTGATTTGACCATGGAGTAACGAGGGTTAGCCATCGCACCATCTTGTGCAAGGGATGCCACAGCAGGTGTTAGCTCGCGAGAGGCAAATGCGTTCACAGCGCCCAGATTGGCCGGCATGTCTTCTGAGCTGGATATAAATCGATACCAGAGACGCTCTGCAATAAATTTTGCGCAATCTGGCTTTGCAACAAGGTAATCACTTGCACTCTCTGCTGTGTATGTGGCGTTCTGACCTAAGAGTGTGACAGCGCTTGTGTCACGTCGCTTTGGATTGACAAGAACAGTTGCTGCACTGAGAGTGAGTTGATAGCCCGTTAATACCCGAGCAAGTGCTTTCACATCATCTTCTGTATAGCGATTGACACCTAATACAAATAACTCCATGAGCTCGCGCCCCAGATTTTCATTGGGAGACTTTGCAGTACTTGTCTGGCCATCGAGCCAATATTGCAGAGCTGCATCATTGACCATAGCGCGAGACATTTGAGAGAAATTGCCAAGTGCGTACTGACGAAAGGTTTGATTCTGTTTATACATCGCAAGCGGGTGATCAACTTTTGTAATCGATGTTGCCCAATGGCCATGCCAGAACCACGTCATCTTCTCGGTTAATCCGTGATCACTGAGCGCCATGCGATCTAACCACCAGAGAGTTAGCTGCTCTGTTTGATTTCGTAGCCCTGTAACAAAAGGAATGATTTCTGCAGTATTGGGTTTAGGGCGAGACCCCAAATCTGTAATGAGTGGATTTGCAACTAAGGCAGCTCCTGCATCAACTGCTGGAACCGTGAGTACTTTCTGGCGAGTAGCGCTCACACCTGCATCAAGTGCTGCGGCAAATTCACCTGGGCGGGGACCGAAGGCGAAGCGATGGCTCAGACGAGCAATCTCTAACCTTTTGAGGTTCATGTCTGGAAGGTATCGACCTTACTCAAGCGTTGTAAGGTTCCACCATGAATTCAAAGGAACTTCTCCGAGAACAGATTCTTAACAAAGCTGTCGTGCATGGGAAAGTTATCTTGTCATCAGGCAAAGAGGCTGACTACTACGTCGATCTACGTCGTGTAAGCCTCGATCATGTTGCAGCTCCTCTTGTTGGTGAAGTGATGTTAGACCTGACTAAAGATTTGG
>Ga0209087_1001508_pt1 | contig 13669 bp, 17 predicted proteins | sample S_130805_EF_Meta_FD_187321 | JGI IMG/M metagenome (GOLD analysis project Ga0209087, IMG submission 187321) | Freshwater microbial communities from Lake Simoncouche, Canada to study carbon cycling - S_130805_EF_MetaG (SPAdes) (version 2) | ecosystem: Environmental > Aquatic > Freshwater > Lake ...
ACGAGTACATAATGTCCGCACAAGTCACAATTACCCAACTGCCGCAGGCTGGAGCAATTACTGGCTCTGAACTCGTCCCCATCGTCCAAAATGGGGTCACGGTACAGACCACCACAAGCTCAATTGCCGGGTCTCCAACGCAGACCTACACCTACCTGACGGTCTCCCAGACCCCGCAACTGGCAAACAGCCGCTACGTCGGCGTCACCAACGGCCTGACCATCACCGACGGTGGTGCCCAAGGGCTGTTCAATATCAGCACCACAGGCGCTTTGCTGTCGCTGGTGAACTCTGGTACTGGCTTTCAGGTAAAAACGTCTTCTACGGCCATTACGCCCCGCTCTATTGCGGTTTCCGGGACTGGCCTGTCCATCTCCAACGGCAGCGGCGTATCCGGTGACCCAACCATCTCGCTAACTGGGCAAGTCTTAAATTTTGCAAACGCCAGCTTCAATGGCCTTGTCGTGCTTTCCACCGGAGGTGCTATCACCTCGGCCACCATCACGGGTACTGCAAGCCAGATTGCTGTGACCAACGGTAACGGAATCAGTGGCAACCCAACCGTAGGCTTGGCTGATAACCCGGTTTTGCCGGGTACTGGCTCGGTGACTGTGCCAATTGGCACGACGGGGCAGCAGCCCTTTGGCAGTGCTGGCATGATTCGTTACGACTCCACCGTAGGAGCGTTCCTTGGGTATTCTGGTACTGGGTGGAATCAGTTCTCGCTGGCTGGCGGGGTAACCCAAGTCAACACCGGGACGGGCCTCACTGGTGGCCCAATCACTGGCATTGGGACTATCAGTATTGATGTGACGGGGGTCACCGCTGGCAGCTACACCCTAGCCAATTTCACGGTCAACGCCCAAGGGCAAATCACTGCCGCGTCTAACGGTACTGCGTTGGTCTCCTCCTTCACCGCAGGTTCCACGGGATTTACCCCAAACACGGCCACCACGGGAGCGGTGACCCTTGGCGGCATCTTGAACGCAGCCAACGGTGGCACAGGCGCTGCCACGTTGACAGGCTATGTCTATGGCAACGGCACAGGCGTGATGACCGCCGCCACGACAATTCCGAATGTTGGGCTTGCCAACAGTTCGCTGACTATTGGAACAACGGCCATCAGCCTTGGCGCGACCAGCTTGACGCTGGGTGGTCTGACTACGGTGACCGTCACTCAAGACCCCGTGTCTGCACTGCAACTGGCTACCAAGCAGTATGTGGACGCGGTGGCGCAGGGTCTTGACCCAAAAGCATCATGCGTAGCGGCCACCACAGCCAATATCACGCTTTCGGGGGCGCAAACCATAGATGGCGTATCCCTTACGGCGGGTGACCGCTGCTTGGTTAAAAATCAAACTGCGCAAGCAGATAATGGCATTTATGTTGTTGCCACAGGCTCTTGGACTCGCGCAACGGATATGGACACTTGGGCAGAAGTTCCGGGTGCGTTTACCTTTATCGAACAGGGAACCGTATACGCCGACACTGGCTGGGTCTGCACATCCAACGCTGGCGGCACGATAGGCGTAACGGCCATTACTTGGGTGCAATTCTCTGGCGCGGGAACCTATTCAGCAGGAACCGGACTGACGCTTACCGGAACGACTTTCAGCATCACCAACACGGCGGTGACTGCCGCTGCATATGGCTCGGCTACGCAGGTGGGCACCTTCACCGTCAACGCACAGGGCCAACTGACGCTGGCGGGCAACACCACGGTGACCCCGGCGGTTGGCTCCATTACTGGGCTGGGTACGGGAGTGGCAACTGCCTTGGCGGTCAACATAGGCTCTGCTGGCTCATTTGTGGTCAACGGCGGCGTATTGGGAACGCCATCCAGCGGTACATTGACCAACGCAACCGGGTTGCCCATATCTACTGGCGTGTCCGGTCTGGGCACTGGGGTGGCAACTGCACTGGGCATCGCCATCGGCTCTGCTGGTGCGCCAGTCACCTTTAACGGCGCTTTGGGAACCCCAAGCAGCGGAACCCTGACGAACGCAACGGGGTTACCAATATCAACTGGTGTGTCGGGGCTTGGCACCGGAGTTGCCACCGCTTTGGCCGTCAACACAGGGTCTACTGGGGCTATCGTGCTTTACAACGGAGCGTTGGGCACCCCAAGCAGCGGCACGGTGACCAACCTGACTGGCACTGCATCAATTAACATCAACGGTACTGTTGGGGCCACCACACCAACAACAGGTGCGTTCACAACTGTAGCGGCTACGACTGTGACGGCCACAACTGGAATCTTTGGAGGTACTTTCTAATGGCTGCAACTGGCTACACCCCAATATCGCTGTACTACAGCGCCACGGCTGCTGCGGTTCCGCTGGCGGCAAATCTGACCGCAGGTGAGCTTGCGCTCAATACCAACGACGGCAAGCTGTACTACAAAAGCAGCGGAGGTGTAGTCACCTTGCTGGCAAGCAACGCCGCGACGACCAATGTTTCTTCAATCACATTTGGCTCGACTGGCTTGACGCCATCTACGGCCACCACTGGTGCTGTGACGGTTGCAGGAACTCTGGTGGTCGGCAACGGCGGTACAGGACTCACCACAATCACCGCAGGGCGCGTTTTGTTTGGTGCTGGTACATCAGCACTTGGCAACTCTGCAAACCTGTTTTGGGACAATACAAATGCTCGTTTGGGTGTCAATACAGCGACTCCAGCCGTCACCACCGAGTTAGTTGGTACGGATGCCATGCTTATTCCCAAGGGAACGACAGGAAACCGCCCTACAGGCGTTTCAGGCTATTTGCGGTTCAACACCACTACGAGTGAATTTGAAGGCTACAACGGCACTGCATGGGCCTCTGTGGGCGGCGCTGCACTGAGCAACGACACATCCACCACATCAAACATCTATCCGCTTTCTGCGGCGGCAACTTCTGGCACGGCTTCAACGCTGTACACCTCGAACGCCAAGTTCTTGTACAAGCCCTCTACTGGCGAACTGCAAGCAAGCGAGATGGTGGCAACAAACGGCCTGTTTGTGAACGCTACAACGGTGGCTGCCAGCTACACTATCGGCACGGGCTACAACGCCATGTCTGTTGGGCCTGTCACCGTGGCATCGGGGCAGTCGGTTACGGTTTCCAGCGGTCAACGCTGGCTCGTGTTTTAAGGATACATCATGGCATCAAGCATTTCCGCAGGAACTACATCCAGCACCGCGCTGGTTGCTACAGCCGACACCACAGGCGCACTACAACTTGCCACCAACAACGGCACGGTGGCTGTCACCATTGACACAAGCCAGAACGTGGGCGTTGGTACTACTTCGCCAGCAGGAAAGCTAGATGTAAGAGGCTCTTCATATTTTGGTACGCCCAACACTTTTATTATTGGTGACGATGGCGGTTCTACTGGAGCGTTTTTGAATGAAACGGCATCTCTTCCGATGCGGTTTTTGACTGCTGGTACAGAACGGATGCGTATTACCTCCGCTGGGGTTGTCCAAGTTGGAAACAATGCTGGAACAGGCGAAGTCTTTGCACAAAACACAGTAAAAGCATGGGGAGTAATTGTTGGCTCTTCTGGCGCTTTGTACAACAGTTTTGGAATTTCAAGCAGTTCAAGAATTTCAACTGGTCTTTATCAACTTAACTTTACAAGAACTTTATCAAGTAGCCGTTTTGGTTCGGGTACAAATCCATATGGCGGTGGGTTTTCTTTTATAAATACTGAAGCAACTACTGGTTGTAGAGTAAATGTCAACAATACATCAAACACATATGTTGATGGAGATGTTATGTTTTTAATTGCAGGGGGTTCTTAATATGAAACAAATTATTTATCCAAATGAATTTGGCGGAGTTGCTTTAATGACTCCAGCAGAAGGTTGGACTGCCGAGGTAGTTGCCCGTAAAGATGTCCCTGCTGGCACTCCTTACAGGATTATCAACTCAGAAGACCTGCCTCAGGACCATACATTTTTCAATGCGTGGGAAGCTGACTTCAGCAATCCTGATGGGTACGGTATTGGCCCAGAGGCATGGTTTGCAGAACAGGAGCAAGCATGATTACCATCAACTTTGACAAGGCCAAGGCAATTACCAAGGCCCGCTTGCGGGTAGAGCGTGAACCCCTGCTTGCCGCACAAGATGTAGCGTTCCAGCGGGCATTGGAGGCCAGCGCAGACACCTCTGCAATTGTGGCTGAAAAGCAACGCCTACGGGACATCACCAAATTGGCTGATGCTGCTACAACCACCGACGAACTGAAAGCCATCACACCATGACCACAACAATCAACGCCAGCAACAGCGGTAGCGGCGGCTTAGTCCAGACCGCAGATGCCTCGGGCATCCTTGCCCTGCAAACAGCAGGAACGACTGCGGTCACCATCAACGCAAGCCAAAACGTTGGGATTGGTACTACCGCTATTAACGGAAAATTTAATGTTTCTAACGGGGGTGCTACTGGTATTGAAATTTTTGTTGCTGATGGTTCTAGTACAAACAATTCAATACTTTCTTTTAACCGTTCCTCAAGCGCGTATAACGATTTAAAAATATCCGCAAGCACAACGGTTTTCACAATTTCGGGTTCTGAGGCTGCGCGTATTGACTCCAGTAGTAACGTGGGGATTGGTACTACTTCGCCAAACGCAAAATTGGAAATCAAAGCGGCATCTGCAAGCCAACGTCAATTACAGCTAACGCATTTCAACTCTACTGACGGCTGGTACTTTACTGCTGACGATACTGGCGGCGTGCTTAAAACATCACGCGCTGGTAGCTCAGGCTTGAATGGTGAGGCAATGCGTATTGACTCCAGCGGCAATGTGCTGGTTAATAACACTGGTTTTAGTTCTGGAAAATTTCAGCTATATCAAAATGCGGGGGGTACTAGCTACGCCCAACAAATTTTTTGGGAATATGCAAGTGGTACAGGTTATTTCATTGAGTTTTTACGCAGAAACAGCGGGTCAAATAATGCAGTAGGAACTATTCAAGCGTCAACGACCAATGTTTCATACAACACTTCGTCCGATTACCGTCTGAAAGAAAACATTGCCCCAATGACCGGAGCGCTGGCAAAGGTTGCTTTACTCAAGCCTGTTACCTACCAATGGAAGATTGATGGTTCGGATGGCGAAGGATTTCTTGCCCATGAGTTGCAAGAGATTTGCCCTCATGCGGCAACCGGAGAAAAAGACGGCGTGGATGAAAAAGGCAATCCACGTTACCAAGGAATTGACACCAGCTTCCTTGTTGCAACCCTGACCGCCGCCATCCAAGAGCAGCAAGCCCTCATCACTTCCCTGACAGCCCGTATCGCGGCACTTGAAGGAACACCAGCATGACCATCACTCTAGACGGCACAACGGGCATTACGACCCCTACTACCAGCACCACTGGGGAGTTTGTTACATCGGTCACAGGCTTCAAGAACCGCATCATCAACGGCGCGATGGTGATTGACCAGCGCAATGCTGGGGCGAGTGTTACGCCTACCAACGGACAATACACTTTAGACCGCTGGCAGGGTTTATTGGCACAAACATCAAAATACACAGTCATTCAATCTTCAACTGCACCAACAGGTTTTATTAACAGCTTGTTGGTTACATCGTCATCTGCCTATTCAGTAGGCGCTTCTGATTATTTTGACATCACCCAATACATTGAAGGTCTTAATATGACCGATTTGGCATGGGGAACAGCATCTGCTGCAACAGTCACACTATCATTTTGGGTTCGCAGTTCTTTAACAGGAACTTTTGGTGGTTCTTTGCAAAACAACGGACAGGCTAGGTCTTACCCATTTAGTTACACAATTTCAAATGCAAACACATTTGAATATAAAACAATAACCATTGCTGGCGACACAAGTGGAACGTGGCTTACAACCAATGGTCGCGGAATCCAATTAAATTTTAGCCTTGGGACAGGTTCCACATTTAGCGGAACTGCTGGTGCATGGGCTACTGCTAATTATCTTGGCACAACAGGCGCAACCAGCGTAGTCGGCACAAACGGAGCCACGTTCTACATCACAGGCGTACAGCTTGAAAAAGGTAGCACAGCCACATCGTTTGATGTCCGTTCATACCCAACTGAATTGGGAATGTGCCAGCGGTACTATGAAAAAATTCCCGCCGGAATTTATGGCGCTGTGGGTGTGCGAACAACAGATTGGTACGGAAACATAATGTGGCAAGTTGAAAAGCGCACAAACGCAACTTGCACCTTAAACGGAACAATCAACATTGTTGGTAGTGCTGGGGACATAAACGGACAAACGCCAACTGGTTTGGATACTGCATCCACAAAGTCCATTCGCATATATAGAACTGGGAGCGCGTTTACTACTCAAGCGGGTTCATTTTATATTCCCAACTATCTTGAAGTTTCAGCGGAGCTATAACCATGCAATACAAACTTTTGCCATTTGGCGGCGCTGTGCAGCGTCTATCTGACGGCGCATTTATACCTTTTGCGCCCGACAATACAGATTACCAGCAATACCTAGCATGGCTTGCTGAAGGCAACACACCACTACCAGCGGAGTAAGCATGGACAAAATCACCGTATCCACCCAGCTTCTGAACGCCATCCTTGGTTACCTTGGCAACAAGCCGTACCAAGAGGTGTTTCAGTTGGTCGAGGCCATCCAAAAAGAAGCCAAGCAGGCTGCTGAACCCGCACCGGAGTAGCAATGGAGAACCAGCAGCTATTCAACATCGTCGTGGCGATTGCCGGGTTCTTTGCCGCCTACGTCATAAACAGCATGACCCGGCAGATTCAGAAGCTCGAAGACAAGGTCAACGAAATTCCGACCACCTACGTCATCAAGGGTGACTACCGCGAGGACATCGCCGAGGTCAAGACCATTCTGAAGCAGATATTTGACAAGCTGGACAGCAAGGCTGACAAATAGGAGAACATCATGGCACTCGACCCGCTATCCGCGCTGCTTGACATTGGCGGCAAGGTAATTGACCGCGTTTGGCCTGACCCCGAGAAAGCTGCGGCTGCAAAGCTAGAACTGTTCAAGATGCAGCAGTCTGGTGAGCTTGCCGCAATGGCTGGGCAGATGGAAATTAACAAGGTGGAAGCTGCCAACCCCAGCGTGTTTGTCAGCGGCTGGCGACCCGCCATCGGATGGGTTTGCGGCGCGGGCTTTGCCATCCAGTTTGTTGTTGGCCCCCTTGCTGAATGGGGTAGCGCGTTTTATGGAACTCCCGTCAAGTTTCCAGCAATGGACACCGGAACCATGATGCCTTTGCTGCTTGGAATGCTCGGCTTGTCTGGCCTCAGAACTGCCGAAAAAATTCAACAGGTGGCTGCGAAATGAAAGCCAAGCTGACGTTCTTTGTGACCCTGATGGTCAGCTTCACCCTGTGCGTGGTCATCATCGGCATGGTCGCTGTGTTGATGGCTGGCCTGTTTGACCCACTTGTGGATAACGGTGAAATCTTCAAGCTCATCAGCCCTGCTTTCCAGACCATCGTCGGCGGCTTCATCGGCCTGCTGGCTGGTGTGAAACTGTCCCACGGCGAGACTGACAAGGAGCCAGCGCCATGAAAGAGAACTTCGACGCCTCCTTTGCCCGCATCATCAAGAGCGAGGGCGGGTACGTTAACGACCCAGCAGACCGTGGTGGCGAGACCAACCTTGGAGTGACCATTGGCGCTTGGGGCGCATACCTCAAACGCGCCATTCAGCCCGGTGAGATGAAGGCGCTGACCGTGGATACCGTCAAGCCGTTCTACAAGTCCATGTACTGGGACTTGGTGAAGTGCGATGACCTGCCCGTAGGCGTCGATTACGCCGTCTTTGACTTTGCGGTGAACGCAGGGGTCTCCCGAGCAGCAAAGTTCCTCCAGCGGGCTGTAGGGGCCGTGGATGACGGTGTTATCGGCGCAGGAACTCTGGGGCGCGTAGCCAAGACCGACCCCGCCGTGTTGCTGAAGAACTTTGCCGAGCAGAAGCAACGCTTCTACAACGGCCTTGCCACAAACAACCCCACCCAGCAAAAGTTCCTGAAAGGCTGGCTGGCCCGCGTAGACCACGTTCAAGACGCTGCCGAGTCAATGATGGCTTAAACCCCAACCTTACAATCGCTGTATACAAGGACTGAACCATGACCGTAGCAGCAGTAATGACGTATGACAGCTTGGTCGATGACATCACGACCTATCTGGAGCGTACCGACACGCAAACTATTGACAAGATTCCGCAGTTCATTATGTTTGCGGAGCAGATTATTGCATCCGAAATCAAGTTCTTGGGCAATCTGGTGGTAGTTACCAGCACCATGACGCAAGCTGACAACATCATCCCTAAGCCCTCCCGCTGGCGCAAAACGGTGTCCATGAACGTCTCGGTTGCTGGAGTGCGCCAACCAGTCCTACTGCGCACCTACGAGTACCTGCGCGAATATTGGCCCGACCAGACCCTGACAGATGTTCCCAAATACTTTGGCGACTACGACTACGACCACTGGCTGGTAGTTCCAACCCCTGCGACTGGGTACACCTACGAGGTGCTGTACTACGAGCGCAACCAACCTCTCGACTCTTCCAACCAGTCCAACTGGTTCACCGAGTACGCCCCGCAAGCTCTTCTGTACGGCTCCCTGCTGCAAGCAATGCCTTTCCTGAAGAACGACGAGCGCATTCCAATGTGGCAGGCACAGTACGACAAAATTATTGCTGTCCTGCAAAATGAAAACGCCATCCGTGTGGCTGACCGCCAAGCAATTGCGAGGGATACATGACAACTTTTACCTCCCCCTTCACGGGGCAAGTCATCCAGCCAACGGATGTCTCGTACCGTTCCATCTCGCTGACTGCAACCAACCAGCTAACGTGGCCCATCAACGGCAGCCCAACGGATGATGCTGCTGCACGCATCATGGATGTGTCCTCAACATCCACCACGGGTGCCTTCTCGTTGCTGATGCCCCCGGCCAACCAGACATCGGTTGGACAAGATGCTTTGATTCGCAACACTGGCTCGTACTCGTTCACGGTCAAAAATTACCTTGGCGCAGGCAACATCGCTACCGTTGCTCCAAGCACGGCTGTCTACATCTACATCACAACCAACAGCACCACATCGGGCACTTGGGGTCTGATTCAGTTTGGTGTTGGCTCATCCAATGTCGATGCTGCCGCCTTGGCTGGCTACGGCCTGAAAGCCATTACCAACACGCTGAATGCGGCCTACTCGGTCACCACGTTCTCTTCCGCCTATACCGCAGTTGCTTCTGACCGCGCATCCTCCTATGTCTGGACAGGCGGCGCAGCCACTTTGGGGCTGACAGCGGCCACCACATTGGGCAATGACTGGTACATGCTGATTCGCAATGGCGGCACAGGAACATTGACCGTCACCCCGGCATCTGGTCTTATCAACGGCGCGGCATCCATTGCTTTGCAGCCAGCCGACTCCTGCATCATCTGCTGCTCTGGAACCGCTTTCTACACCGTAGGCTTAGGTCAAGCCGCACAGTTCAACTTCACCCAGTTGACCAAAGCGGTGGTGACGGGAACCTACACACTGACATCGTCAGAGGCATCCAACGTGGTGCAGAAGTACACAGGCACCCTGACTGGCAATGTGACCGTCATTGTGCCGCCAACCATTCAGGTGTACTACATCACCAACCAGACGGACGGCACAGTGTCCAACTTCACCATCACGTTCACCACCAACTCAGGCGGGAACGTGGCGGTGGTTCCTGCTGGTCAGCAAGCCACCTTGGTATGCGACTCAGTCAACCTATTGAACGCCAACACCGTTTTGGCTGGCGCAAGCAGCATCTCTTTGAGCGATGGCTCCGTTTCGACCCCGGCTTTGAATTTTGCTTCCGAAACCTCCACTGGCGTGTACCGCGCAGCTTCAGGCGAGTTCAATACCGCCATCTTGGGCGTGCTGCGCTCTACACTGTCGGCCACTGGGCTGGCAATTGTCGGCACAGGCAACTTCACTGGCGGCGTTCTGGGTGGTACGTTCTAATGGTTCAAAAGGTCTTCACCATTGACACCCTCGCTGGCATCCAGCGGGATGGAACGGTGTTTGACATGAACTACTACACCGACGGGAAGTGGGTGCGGTTTCAGCGTGGCCGTCCGCGCAAGATGTGGGGCTACCGAGTCATCTCTAGCCAGTTGAGCGGCCCGTCTCGTGGCATCTGGGTCAACACGCAGAACTCCTTCTCATCCATCTTCAGTGGGTACAACAATGGGCTGCAAGTCCTGACCATTGATGAGAATGGCGTTGGCTCTGGTGTACAAGATTTCACCCTTAGTAACTTCACCGCCAGCGACAGAAATTTGTGGCAGTTTGATGGGTTCTACGATGTTTCTGGCTCTGGCTTGCAAACCTTGTTGGCCGCTCCTTGCCAGAACCTGAACAGCATCAGCAGCACGGTGAACACCCCTGTGCTGATTGGGAGCATCACTGGCACGACCATGAGCCAGATTGGCGTGTTTACCGCCTCTGCGACAACGGTCAACACCAACGCAACCATCACGCTGGCTGCGTCAAATCCTCTCATTGGTGCTGGGCAAACCATCTCTGGCACTGGCATCCAAGCTGGAACAACGGTGGTATCTGTTGTCACCACCACCGTGGTCATGTCCCTGCCAGCCACCGCAAGCGGCACGGTGACGCTGACCTTCAACAACAACGTATCCGTCTCTGGCGGAGTGGTCTCACTTCACCCTTACGTTTTTGTTTACGGCAATGACGGGTTGATTAAAAATTGTGCAGCAGGCAACGCCCAAGACTGGGTCTCTGCGGATGCCAACGAGACCAACGTAGCTACCGGGAAGATTGTCCAAGGGCTACCCGTCAGGGGCGGCTCAAACGCACCTTCTGGGCTGTTCTGGAGCCTTGACAGCCTTGTTCGCGTGTCCTACATCGGCGGGCAGGGGACTCCTGCTCAATACTGGCGCTACGACATCATAAGCAGCCAGTCTTCCATCCTGTCCAGCCAGTCGGCCATCGAGTACGACGGCATCTACTACTGGTGCGGCGTTGACCGATTCCTGATGTACAGCGGCGTGGTCAAGGAAATTCCGAACACCATGAACCAGAACTACTTCTTTGACAACCTGAACTACGCCCAACGTCAGAAGGTCTGGGTAAGCAAGGTTCCACGTTTTGGCGAGATATGGTGGTTTTACCCCCGTGGGGACGCAACCGAATGCACAGACGCAATCATCTACAACACCCGAGAAAACGTCTGGTATGACGCCGGGGAAGCGGCAGGCGTTCGGCGTTCTGCGGGCTATTTCTCCCAAGTGTTTGCTTACCCGGTGCAAGCGGCGTGGGATGCAACAACGGAGACAGTGGTGACCACGGGGTCTTTCCTGACCCTCTCAGGCAGCACGCTTGTGTACACGGACACCTACAACGGGGACATCATCCTCGACCAGTTGGTGTCTGGCTCTGGCATCACCTCCGGGACAACAGTCAACGGCATCACCTCCAGCAACATCAAAGCCCTGTACACGCTCGTGGGCGGGTCTTTGTACACCAACGGCACCTACACCAATGTCAGCCTCACCGGAGGCTCTGGAGCGGGCGCAAAGGCCACCATCGTGGTGTCTGGTGCGGCAGTCACATCCGTGACCATCACCGCCCGTGGCTCGGCCTACGCCGTGGACAACACCTTGAGCGCCTCTGCGGCCTCCATCGGTGGAACTGGCTCGGGCTTCTCCATCAAGGTTCAGACCATCTATCAACAGGCAATTCTGTTGTCTGCTGCGGCTACGGCTTCGGCCACCACGACCCTGACCTTCTCCACCCAGCCAGACCTCATCCAAATCTTCCAGCATGAAATTGGTGTGGACAACATCAATGGGCAGGATGTACTGGCAATCGAGAGCTTCTTTGAGACCAGCGACCTTGGCTGGGTGGCTGGTGGCCCGTCGCAGCCTGCGCCAGTCGGGATGAACAAGTGGGAGCGTCTGGAGCGCGTCGAGCCTGACTTCTTGATGGAAGGCGAGATGAGCCTAATCATCACTGGCCGACCATTTGCTCAGAGCGTGGACAAAGAAAGCGACCCGTATGTGTTCGACAAGAACACAGGCAAGATTGACATGCGTGAGCAACGCCGTGAGATACGCCTGCGCTTCATCTCCGATGTGGCTGGTGGCGACTACCAACTGGGCAAGACCTTGTTGCACGCAGACATTGGAGATACAAGACCGTATGGCTCTTAATCCCGCACTCATCTACGACCCGCGCTTTCACACCTTTGAATCGTGGGCAAGCCTCATGTGTGAGCTTTACGCACCGCAGCAGCTTGAGATACCAACCGTCCACACCGACTGGAAGACTTGGGGCAACGGGCTGTCCGCAATTGATGTGTTCACCAATGAGGCAATCCCGCTGACGGAGAACTTTGACGATTGGCACGACTGGGCAGAAGCCCTTGTGAGCGCCGTCAATCCTGCAACTTTGGCAACGTGATGGCCGTCGTAGCTAAAGTCCCCTTTGCGCACGTTCACCAGACATGGCCGCTGGTGGAGAAGTATTTTGCTGCCGTCGAGCCGCACACCAAGGGTGACTACACGCTTGACCAGATTCGATTGAAGCTGGGCGTCAATGACTGGGCGCTTGTCGTTGCAAAAGAAGGCGATGAAATTGTTGGCGCGTTGTCAGTAGTCTATCAAAACCGGCCTAATGCCCGCGTAGCATTCATCACCTGCTTGGGTGGAGAAAGCGTTACCACGGATGAGAACTGGTCACAACTGCAAGACATATTCAAAAAAGACGGGGCTACCATGATTGAGGCGGCCATGCGTCCATCCACCTTTCGACTTTGGTCAAGGCTTGGGTTTGAAGAGAAGTACCTCATTGCGGAGGCCAAGCTGTGAACATTCTTGAGCAAAAACGCAAGCTGCTAGGCCACTGCTACATGGGTGGCGGCGGCAGCAGTGGCGGTGGTGGAGGAGGCAGAGGTGCCAATGATGGGGATGCTGGCGAATCAGAGGCGCGTGCGTTTGTAGCACCAGCACCAACACCAAGTACCCCGTCTTCAAAAGACCCCGCACAACAACAAGAAGCTGCACCCACACCTGCGCCAGAAGCCCCTGCCCCTGCACCTGAAGCCCCTGCACCTGCTCCTGCTCCTGAAGCCCCCGCGCCATCGGAAGCTGAAAAAGAAAAACAAGACAATATTGCTCGTGAACGAGCGGCTGTGGAAGCGGCTAAAGCAGAAGCCGAAAGAGTTACCGCAGCACAAGAAAAAGCAGCAGCAAGCCTAAATGAAGCAGCGGTAGTTAACCCTAGTCTTGACCCGCTTTCAGGCGTTAGCTTGTCAGACAAGCAAGAAGCTAATTTAGCCCAAGCAGAAAAAGTAAGTGCGTTGCAAACGCAAGCTCGTGAAGCGCTTGCAACACTTAGCAAAACCGAAAAATATAACCAGCTTGCTTGGGGTTTTGACGCAGCCAACGACCCTAAAGCAAAACTTGCTGTTTTTACCCAGTTCATGGGGCCAACCAAAGACGTAACAATGACGTTGGGCGCTGGCAAAAATAACGAAGGTAGAGAGGTAACCGTCACCTCCCCTGAAAATGGTTGGGCAAGTATTTTTGGTGCGCCTCCTTCATACGCAGAAGCTAAAGCGCTTCAAGCGGCTGGTTATGGGAACATGACGGGCGTCAATCCAAATAACATGACCGCCACCAATGT
>Ga0209087_1001509_pt1 | contig 13659 bp, 18 predicted proteins | sample S_130805_EF_Meta_FD_187321 | JGI IMG/M metagenome (GOLD analysis project Ga0209087, IMG submission 187321) | Freshwater microbial communities from Lake Simoncouche, Canada to study carbon cycling - S_130805_EF_MetaG (SPAdes) (version 2) | ecosystem: Environmental > Aquatic > Freshwater > Lake ...
AATGGGCGGACATTACCTTTAGAGTTCAATCGCTGAAGAATTGCGTTGTTTTGTGTCAAGTTATCTGCCAATACTCCGCTACGACTTTGAATGGTGGTAGCGATAATATCGGTAATTGCTGAGTTAGCAAATGCCATGATATTTCCTTTATAAAATTAAGTTAAACCCGACCACCCTCGGCATCGGCTAAAGAAGCCAATAATAAAGATCGTCTATCCTTTGCATCTGTGTTTTTCACCTGACCGCTAGGAGTAACGGATCGTGGACTAACAGCAGTTGCTTTAGCTTTAGCTACTTGCTGTGCCTTAGACGCTTGGGTGTTGGCTGATCTCAGGAGTTTTTCCTGCTCTAGCTTAAACGCTTCGTCATTCATACGCACCGCTTTGGCATAAGCCGTTTCTAGGTCTTGGGCTAAACCTCGCTCAAGTAATTGAGCCATATCTTCCCTTACCATATCAAAGTGCGGAAACCGCTCCTTGTCACTACTTACCCGACTGATTTCATTACTCAATCGAGCATTTTCTTCTTGCTCCCGTATCGCAGATAATTGTTGAACTTGTTGCTGTGTAGCTTGAAGTTGTTGCATTAACTGTTGCTGATACGGATCAACATACGCCTGTTCAGGCATCTGAAGTGCATCTTGATTTAATTGTATTCCATAATCTTGTGCAAGTCTATTAAAGGCACTTAACTTCTGTTCGTAAGTTCCGTTGGCTAAAGTGTAGTGTGCTCTGCCTAAGTTATTAATCCATGCGGCAGGATGAATACCATGTTTTTGTAGTTCAGGAATAAATGGGCCAATAGCATCAGTTAGTTGCCTAGCGTTGTCTGCTTCATTCTTGTAAGCAGAAACTCCACGCTTGTATTCAGCTTCACGCTGGTTGGCATATTCAGCAAACTTAGCAAATTCCTCTTTATCTAGCGGTTTTCCACCTGCCATCTTGTCCCAAACATCCCTATATTCCTTTTTCCAAGTGGTAGGGCGTTTTATTTCTTCTTCATTAGCATCACTAGCTTCATTAGCCAGTTCGGGTTCTTCAGCGGTATCGTCTGTGCTACTGGCTTCTTCGGCATTGCTTTTGAAACGACCTTTTTCGTCACGGTTGTCGCTTTTTTCGCTACTGTCGTTGTTTTCTTGGCTACTGTCGTTGCTTTCCTCAGCTTGGATTGGATCTTCATTTACTTCTATCTCCTTTTCGATTGGTGCTTCTAAAGTACCTTCTGCGGCTTGGTCTAATGCGGCTTCTAACAATTCTCTACGGTCATCTGACATGGTGTTCCTTATCTGTAATTAAGTTTGGAATATGCAATCTCAGCAATTTGCCGTTTGCGTTCTTGTTGCTCTTTTCTTGAAAATTCATGCACTTTTTGTTGGGTTGGCACATCATTACCTAATTCAACGCAATTATTACGCTTAAGGTTTTCCCTATGTTTGGAACGGGAAGATACCCAAGTGCCATCAGCCATAGATATATGGCCTTCAATGTCAGGAATAACCATTGGGGCTACTCTAGACTTCATAGCAACCTTATCTTGCCAAGATGCTTTGGCGGCTTCCTCACCAATAGTCGGTGTCCACCATTCAAGAAAGAACTCCTCGTCAGTTTTCTTGGTTTCTAAGTGATTTCCTTCGGAATATCCGCATTTTGGGCAAATCATTACATTCTCCTTATGATTTCAGGTAATTGATCATATTCACTTGGTCTAAGCAGACAAATACTGTCGTACCAACGGGCATTTTTCCATCGCCAGCAGACAAATTCCTCTTTTGGCAGTAAAACTACGGTTTTTACCCCTAAAGCACCAGCAAGATGAGCCGTTCCTGTGTCAACAGTCACAATTCCCTTCATTGCCTTCATGTGACTAGCTGTTTGTACCCAGTTTTTCTTCCAACCATCGTTGGGAAGTGGGTGAAATAAGCCATCAGAGTTAGGATTTAGCGAATATGCGTCATCCCCGACCAATTCAGCCATGTGCTCATGGGCAATAGACTTGATGTAATAAAGGGTTTGTTTAGATGCTTCCCAATTTACCCCGATCTTGGGTGGAATATTGCTAGGAATAGCGTGTAAATAGCCTTCTGAACCCACAATTTTGTTGCGTGTTACAGGAAACATGGCTTTTACGATAGGATGGGACAAGGAAATATAGTACGGCAAAGACATAGAGCCAATCCAATAGTCGGATTCATTGGCAACCCCTTCTAAACCGTTGCTAAACACATCTACAGCGTGTATTTGCCCTAAAAGGTGGTGAAGTGTACCTTCTTGCAAAACAACGACCCTAGACGCTCCTAAAGCCTTTAAAGCTGGCAAGAATCGGGCAAACATAATAATGTCCCCAAATCCTTGCTCCATCTGCACAGTAATGGTTTTCCCTAATAAAGGTTCACCTCTCCATACAGGCATTTTTAAAGCAGGTGCGTAGGGAACGGCTTGTTTGGCAACAATGTCAGGATGCCAACGGTATTCAAATCCCCTAAAGCCAGCTTCGTATCTGCCAGCGTGTAGGTGTTCGTAAGCTAATTTATATTGGCTATCAGCGTTTAGTGTAGAAGTAGTAATAGTGCCGCCTCATCGTCAAGTTCCTCTTGGCGTTTGGCTTCCATTACCCTTAATTGTTCTTGTATAAGAACTTGTTGGTTTCTGTAAGCTACTGCCGCAAGGATGTTATCCCGTTGTCTTTCAAGGTAGCTTATAGACCGCTGTAATTCTTGTGTATCGACTGACGGTATATCAGCTTTAACCTCTTGAATTGATTGTACTTTAGATTGCTTAACTTTTGCAATAGGCGTTGGATCAATCTGATCCTTAAATGCTTGCTTGCGTGAAGCATTGGCATCTTTGGTGGCTTGTTCTAATCTGCGTTGGCGTTCAGCGATCTTTTGCTGTAACTTTTGAATTCGCTTTAATTCTTCTTTAGTCCAATGGCCACCATCATCCCCACCTACAGGGGTCGGTGCTACATAGACTTGAAATGCGTTATTTTGAAACGCATTGGCTTGAAAAGCAGTCTGAAACATTATGCGTCTACTGCACCTTCGTAATCGCTAAATGTCTTTAATACTGCATAGATTGCAGGGATTAAATCACCCTTTAAGTCCTCAATAGCAATGTAATGAGCGTTTTCTTTAACTGTAGCCATATTGTCATGTCTTGCGGCTTGGTTATAGTAAATAGCAACTTGAACTTGAATACTGTCTTTTGTGCCAAAAAAGTTAGTAATTCTAGCGTAGGCTTCAGGTGCTTCTACACCAAATTGAGTTTGGACTGATAATTTTAGTGCCATGTTTTTTCCTTAATAACCCATCTCTGTTGTTCTAATTTGACAAACTGTACGAATAGTTGTTGACGCTTGTCCAGTAAAAGTTACTGTAAGACTACCGTTGGTGGTATCCGCTGTAACTGCTAATGCCCATGTAGCCGCACCAGCGTCAGCGTATAAAGATGTTACTGTGGGAGTACCAACAAGAGCAGTAGAAGCATTGGTAGCACCTTTTTTAATTACTCCTTCGATGTACCAACCTTTAGTATTTCCACCGCCAGTAACCCCTGATACCACTTCACCTCTGAAATAAAAAGCTGAATTAACAGGTAAAGTTATTTGGTTTGTTCCTGATGCGGTAGCACCGTTACTTCTTAAACTTGTAGGTGTAGCATCAGTTGTTTGTCTAGCAAGAATAAGTAATGCGGCTTGAGATATTCCTGCTGTAGAACCATTAAATGGGTTATCGCAAGCAGGAAAAGCATGATAACCAGATATTGACCTTGTATTTCCAAAACTGCCACCACCAACAAATGAATAAGTTCCACTTGCCGCATTGCTTATTCCGCCACCTACAAAAGAAGATAGCCCTGAGGCAGTATTTCCAAAAATAGTAGTTAATGGAGAAATACCACCACCACCAACAAAAGAACCAATACCAGTTGCTTGATTTTTACCACCACCAACTACCGCAGACCAATCACCACTAGCCACATTTCTGTTAGCCGCAAGACTAGCATCACCACCACCACCGATAAATGAATGACTACCTGTAGCTTGGTTATTACCACCGCCAACTACTACTCCATGAGGAGTAAAAAAAGATAAAGTGCTTGTAGATGAACCTGATGCGTTTTGGGAAAGGGTAAGAAATGTTCCTGCTATGGCAAGTACATAAGTGTTTGCGGCAATACTTGTACCAGTAATGTATTGACCAACTTTAATATTAGCGTTTGAGCCTGACAATGTGACGTTTGCTGTGCCATTCATTGTTCCGCTTTGAGTTGTTACTGCGGCTAATGCTGTTCCGCTATTTGTATACCCACCGCCTATAAAGTTGAAATATCCTGCGGCAGTATTGCTTACACCACTTGCAATTCCACTATTAATTCCTGAAGCTGTATTACTGTTTCCACCGCTAACAACAGCATCTTGTGCAGAAGCAACATTACTTCTGCCACCAACCATGCTACCAGTAGCACTAGATGTATTATTAGAGCCACCTAATATTGCAGAAGTTGAACCACTAGCAACTTGGGCGGCTGTTGCCCTACTTGTCTGCCAATCAACAGCATTAGCACCCCTAGCATTACCACCTGTAGCAGTAGAATCTGTTAATTGGGCTTGTAAAGCACCTGTGCCTTTAGGCTGTAAAACTAATGGAATATCCGTTCCTGAACCAGCCGCTTTGATTTGAGGGTATGTAGCATTTCCTACTGCTTGAATATATTGTGCTGAAGTAGTGCCAAATGACCCTGTGCCAGTTGATTCTAGAGTTGTGAACTTACCTGTATTTGGTGCTGTATTGCCGATTGTTGGGGGGCTAGATAAATCTAAAGTGCCGCCAAGAGTTAGATTTCCGCTAGAAGTAACAGTACCGCTTAGTGATATACCTGAAACTGTGCCTGTACCACCAACGCTAGTAACTGTTCCTGCTGTTAATGTAGACCATTGTGGAGCAGTTGCACCACTATTGACTGTTAATACTTGTCCTGCTGTACCAATCGCTAATCTTGTGCCAGCACCGCTAGTACCGCCATATAAAGTATCGCCAGCAGTAGTTAATGGGCTTAAATTGTTAAATGCTGTGCTTGCAGTTGAAGCCGCAGTACCACCATTAGCTATGGCCACTTGTCCTGTAATAATAGAAGCTGGGACTGCTAAAGGAGTAGTCTGTTTTACATAGATATGACCAGTAGAACTATTAATAAAAGTTGCAACACCGACCTGAACAGTTATTCCTGTTGGCGGAATAGTATTCATTAACTGACCAGCAGAATAAGGGCTAAGGTAAAGAACCTGTCCTACTGTAAATGTGCCTGTATTGACATTATCAATAGTGCCTTGTGATGTTACATAACCAATAGCACCGCTGGCAATAGCACCATTTGTAAGACCAATAACCGCAGAAGTAGCCGCTACATCAGCCTTAGCTAATGCCACATTAGGGTAAGTTTGACCACTAGAAGTGCTTGTAACATAAACAGGACTTCCGTTAGGAATGGTTGTGCCTGTGTTGTTGATTACTTTAAAGATTAAGTCTTGGCTTACATGAACCGCCAAAGCAGAAGAATCATTATAAAAAGCTAAAGCCTTTTCTGTGCTGTCGTACCATACTCTGCCTTCTGAATAACTAGGTGCAGTTGTAGGCGTAAAGTCAAGATTATTACTGACTGTATCGCTTGTAAGGGTAGTTCCGCTAACTGTGCCGCCAGTAATAGCGACTGAATTAGCGTTTTGCTCTGCCATTGTCCCCAAACCAACTAAGGTATGGTCAGCGTTCCAATCACTAGGGCGAACTAAATTTGTGTCTGCATCGTCAGGTATTGTTGAAACTTTGCTATGCTTTACGGTAATAGCCATTATTGAACGCCTTGTATTTTCCCATCAGGGCCACGAATAACTGTTTTTGGTTGGCTTAATTTATTCATCATTTCGCCTAGCATCATAGCCATTTGATTGCTGTTGTTGTTAATAGCATCGGCTACAGGTTTCATAGGGTTTTCCATAGCTTGTGCCATATCTTGCTCGTTAGCATAAGCCATTGCACCGTCTGAATCGTCTGCACCGATACGGGCTACTTCAATCTTAGCCCCGTTATTGATGTGTGCCAATAAGACCTGAGTATTGCGTTCGGTCATCATCTTCATTTGGGCTACTTTAGCTTCCATTTCCATCTTCATTTGCTGGCTACGCATTTCCATGTCACGATCCATAGCATTACGCTGTTCTTCTAGCTGGAATTTAAGCTGGTTCTCTTGGGCTTGATACTCTTGTTTAGCCTTCTCAAGTTCCATCTGCATCTGCATCTTCTGTTGTTCCATCTGCATTTGGGCTTGCATTTCAGCTTGTTTAGCCTGAGATTGGGCTTGCATCTTAGCCTGTTCCATCTGTGATTGCATTTGTAACTTTTGCATTTCAGGGCTTGGTGGCTTTGGTTGACCTTCTGCCGCTTTAGCTTGCTGACGGAACTTATCTGCTGTTTCGTCAATCAGACCTTCTAATCCTTTACCAGCCTTAAACGCTGTAACACCAAATTTAAGCATTTCAATCAACATTGGTGTAAGTTCAGGTGTAGCTTGTGCGGCAGGAATAGCTTGGCTTAAGAATCCACCCATAGCCTGTAAAAACTCCATGCGGTCTTGCTTTTCTTGCTGTTCATCCTGATAAATCATGGAATCGCTAGTCACTTCAATACGGAAGTTCTTAGCAGGTTCGTTCTTTAATAGTTGTAATGCTTGCGGTATAAGTTGTTGATCTTGTGGGGATAATTGCATTGCACCGCTGATCTTAACAATAGTATCGTCAGTAAAATGCTGGCAAATAATCTGTGCCTTGATCTGCAATAAGGCTGTAGCAAAGTTCACTACATCGTGTTGCATAGTCTTTAAACGCCCTGAAGCGTTGTTCGACTTAATAATTTGAGCACCAAGAGTTTCGTTAGGGTCGGTCTGTCCACGCTGAATATCAGCAATACCCATAATCTCGTAGATTTGACCCTTGACCTGTTCCATTGCCTGATAAGCCATGTTCAAACCTTCGGCAATCGGCTTAATGTCTACAAGGTTAATAGCCCCTACAAGTCCACCCTTCTCGCTAAATGCACCATAGTTCTTAACTGGTAGCAATGCGTTGTTTTCGCCTTCAGAGAATAAACGGGCAAGGGATGGCTCAGAAGCGTCATATACGCCCCGAACCTTGAGTGCTTGGATGAATCCATCAATACGGTCTGCGAGCGTGTCTAGCTGTCTTGCTTGGTCTTGGTAAAGAACAAAGTCAGGAACAGGTATTAGACTGTCTGTCGTGAGGGTAGAAAACATTGGTTTTGGGCATGGCCAAAAGTTCTCAAGTTGTAGCGGATCATCACGGGTATCCAAAATCTTACCCATTGATTTGTTTAGCCAAATGACTTGACCCGTAGTCTTATCCCAAATCTCATAGACAACGGCTTCAGATGCACCTTCACCCATTTTTTCATTAAATGTCTTAGATGTATCAGGTTTGGTATCTAGCGGAATCTTGCCGCCTAGTTCCTCACCAAAGCGTTCAACTAAGGCAGGTCTACCCATATAAACTTTACGCCAGACTGCGGTTACTTCTTCCCATGTACGGGCTACAGTTAAGCCAAAGTCACGCCAATGGACATAATCTACAGGAGCACATTCGTATTCAATACGCTCTTGGTTTTCACGATGGATACCGCCTTCTGTTTCTGATTCATCAATATCTTCAGTAACTTGCAAGCCGTCATCAGGCATACCATCGCCTTCACCGCCCATTTCACCGACAATATGTGGCTCATAACGAACCCAAGCTGTTCCACGACCACCAAGTAAACGGTCTTGGACAGTTTGTTTCATAGCACTAGCATAGTCACCATAATGCTCAATTTCATACTCCAATGCCCGTTCTAGCATCATTGACGCTACACGCCCAATAGGATCGTTATCACGGAATCTGCGGCTTACGTCAGGTCTAGGCAGTCTAGCGAATACCGCTGGGGTGATGGTTTGGACATTAGACCAAAGGATATTGAACTTAGCATTGGGATTATTTCTACTGCGTTGGTCATCACGATAACGTTTAACAATCTTATCGGCTCGACCTTCCCATTCTTTAAATGTACGCTCGTAGCTGGCAATACAGTTGTACCAATCTTGGTATGTATGTTCCATCGTTAAATCCTAGTATTCGTTGTTTTGGGGGTCATTTTCCACATTTCGTTCAAAGTTACATCCGTTTGACCGACATGAAGTCCTTTAACTCTTGTATCTTTGAGGATAGGGCTGTCCTCATCTTTCCATACAATTGAGAGATAGCGGAACGCATCCGCTGAGTGGCTTGTCCAATCATGCTTAGGGCGATCCCTAAATACTTTTTTATCATCATCCCACTCTCGTTGATATTGTCGTAAACATTCGATTAAATCTTCACACTTATTATCGAACCAAGTGCGAGTTAATGCAAGTCGTGTTGCTTGTATTCCATCCTGAATTGACAAGTTTGGAACGATTTTTAGATGTTTTATGTCAATTTTTGCAGAAATTTGTTCGATTATGCTCTTACCGCCACTAGCTAATGTTTTGGCTCTAGCGTCATGGGGTAGCCAATGAGTGCCATATTTATAACCATATTCATCTTCTTTTTGAGCAAGCAAACCTGTATAAAACGATATAGGAAGTCCATTAGATGAGTGATGATCCAATATCCGTATCTCACCGTATACCGCTTGCCACCAAATAATACTTGTGGAATCGTTAAAACCGAGATCCCAAGCAGTATGGCAAGGGAACATAGGGTCATAATCTACGGTGGTAATACGCTCTAAATCAGTCAATTGACGCATCTGTTGGCCGTAATACGCCCCAAGGATGGCAGATTCAAAACTACAAAGGAATTCAGCTTCGTATTGACTGTCCGACATCATGCGTCTTGCATCTTCTAATTCAGCTTCAGGCAATAGCCCTGATTGGTCTGCCCTAAGCGTTTTGGAATACCAATCGGGATTGTTTTGAGCCGCTTTATATATGTTATAAAAACTGTTATGTCCACGGGGTGTACCAATAAATACGGCATACCCGTTTCTGTCTGCAAGTGCTGGTCTGATAATCTCACCCCATACACGGGGCTTCATATCAGCGTATTCGTCCATCACAATTCCGTCAATATAGTTCCCTCTTAAGCTGTCAGGAGAATCAGCACCAAACAAGCGAATCTTAGCTCCATTGTGCAATTGCACCCATAATTCTGATTGGTTTGCCTTGGCTAGTGCTGGGGCAGAGAAGCGTAAAAGGTAGTCCCAAGCAACTGATTTGGCCTGTGAGTATAGTGGGCAGAGGTAAAAGTAACGACCATCAGGCTTTTCTTCTTTAATTGCCCTGCGTATAAGGTCATTAATGCTGGCTACGGTCTTTCCAGCCCTTCGATGACATACAAGCACAGCCCAGCGTTCTTTGCGATTATGGAAATCTTTAAACGCTTGCCTTGCTTTATATTTGAACTCATGTACTACTACTTCACTCATCTTGCCATTTATAGATGTGAGTAATAGGGGCGGTAGCATCACCAGCGTGTTCTGTCCTAGCTAACTTAGGCACATGATATTCAGCGACTTGCATAAAGCAATCAAACGCTACCTTTGGCCCTAGCTTTTCGTTCATAGCGATCTCGTCAAGCCATTGTTGTAGTTTGTCTGCGTTACCATCCACGAACTTAGCGATCGCTTCTCTAGCGAGGGCTGTGGACTTATTAGGCGTACCTACAGTACGACCGCCTGTCTTTTTCCTAGATTGTTCTACTTTAGAATCCATACCTTATCCAAGTGGTTGATTAAGATAAGTTAATTCTACTCTATTTTGTCTATTTGTTGTTGTATTAACTCTTTACGGGTAGGTATGCCGTTTTCTTCTAGTATCTTTACATTAGATGGTTCAAACACTACAAAATTACTTGTGCCTTCATCAGCACTCCTAGACATAGCATCCTTGTATCGTATTCCCTTAATTCCAATATTTAAAGCATTTGCAGATCTATCGGCATCGGTTTTGCCACCAATGTAATTTTTATATACATTAGCCCCTGTAATACCTTTTTCTGCATTGTGTTCAAATGTTTTTAATATATCAGGGTCTTTAATGTTGCTACGCACCAATTCATACAATTCAGGTTGATCTTTGATTGGTTTGTCATAGTCCAACATCATAGGGATGTGTTCGTCAGGTATATCTACTTTGTATAGATTACCTGTAGGTTCAGGAGCACCAGATTTTATGGCTTGCAATTCTTCTAATTTTTTTTGATTTAACTGCAATAACCTTGACGCTCTTTCTTTTTCGTGTTCACCCCAATTGCCAGTTTTGTAGTTATTAACTCTTTTTTCTGTTTCAGCAATAGCGTTTTCTACGCCACCGTGATGACCTAAAGCCAATTTAGTGCTTGTATCCCAACCTGATAATTTTCTTTGATATTCTTTAGCTACCGTTGGTGCTTCAGCAAAGTACATACCATGACCATAAGCCTGAGCACCTTCGCCAGTTCCTACTTTGCTTATATCAAACAAACCTTTAATCTTGTGTGGTGTGCCATGCCATGCAGTTAGAGCACCAACCATAGGCATCATTTGGGTAAACTCATTCATTGCTTCAGGGCGGTAATTAGGATTAGGTTTGCCCATAAAATCAGTTTTATACATACTAGCCATAGTGTTATCCATAGCGGCTTGATTTGTAGCTAATTGCTGTGGCAGGGTGCGAAAATGCTCTTTAATCGGGTCAGCTAAAGCCGATGTAGTAGGGGGCTGGTATCCCCGTAGGATTTCTGCCAGCGTAGCCATTACTTAACTTCTTTATCCAAGTCTTTAAGTTTATTGGCGATTAGTTTTCTACGGTCTAGACGCTGTTGCTGGTTCTTTTCTAGTGTAGATTGTTTATGTTCACGCAATAAAGCGTTACCTTTAGGGTATTTGTGGTTCATGTGTTGCATTACATATCCTTCATTGCGTCAGAAATTATCTGTCTGCGTGGCTTTGCAGTTTTGGCAGATTCTTTAAAGTTTTGGGCGGTTGGGGCGTTTTTGCTTCCAACCTTGTTCATTTTCTCGCCCGAACCATTTTTGATCCGCTCCTGCTTGGCATGGATATTGGCGTAAAGACCGTTTTTCACGCTTTTTCTTCCACATACTTAGCGTAAGCATCTTCTAACTTAGCTTTACGGCTACCTTTGGCATTTTCACGCTCAACATTTAAAGCAATAGCAAGTGCCTGTTTTTTAGGTCTGCCAGCTTTAACTTCGGCTTTAATGTTCTTGCCGACTGATGCGGCTGATCCTGATTTGTCAAGTGGCATATTAACCTTTAAATTTAAGTAAGTAGATGGTTGTGTCAATCTCTTGGGCGATATTGTCAATCAATTGCACAATTTCTGAATCTTGTGGCAAGTCTTGGCGAGCATCTTTTACAAATGCTTGTAGGGATTGTAGGTATGCCAGCGGTTCTTTTGGCTGGTGATATGTGCTTGGAAACTGGGTAATCTGCCCATAAATGCCAAAGTACGCTTCGGCAAGCTGATCGGTCAGATCAATAATGTTTTCATAAAACTTGCCGAGCGTCTTGTGTTGAGCGTAAGACTTTGTAGCCCAATGGAAAAAGTGGGTGTTTGTACCCGAATGTAGCAATGTTGCTAAAAATAATGCCATCGACTTTTCCATGAAACGCTCCTTTTAGTGTATTTTATAACACTTTTTTGATTACTCCTAGTGCTCTTAATGCGGCATCCACACTATCCACACGACTGACTGCACCGCCTTTCCACTTGCCCATAAAGTCTAATTGGTCAGGTGTGAACTTGGCTTTTGAATCTTTTTTAATTTCCATGAGCATAGTTTCGCCAGCATAGCCAACCAGTAGGTCAGGGCATCCATGTTTCATAGCGGCAAGTGACACTACAGTAGCACCAACTTGTCTTAATGCCGCCACTATTTCTTTGTGGTTACTATCAATTCGTGCGTATGTCATTGATTTTCCATTAAAATAGATTAGTATTGGCTAACTTTATCATTATAAAGGCTATAAATGGGCGGCTATTATTTAACGGATGAACAATTTATAGATGAATGGAACAAAATAGGCTCTCCATTATCTTTTGCCAAAATCCATGCAATGTCGGAAAGAGCAGTATATAACCGCAGACGGTCAATAGAAACAAGACTTCAAATACCTCTTCCTAGCTTTAAAGACCAAAGAATAAACGACTACAAAAAAACTGAGCAAACAGTAGGGAATACCCGTAGGGGTATGGATTTAGAAAAAGGTCGCATTATTTGCTTCAGCGATGCCCATTTTTGGCCTGACCAAACTACTACAGCGTTCAAAGCGTTGTTAGAAATGATTAAGGAATACAAGCCTACTGCCATTGTTTGTAACGGTGACGCATTAGATGGGGCTTCCATTAGTCGTTTTCCTAGGGGTGATTGGGACAAAATACCAACAGTTAAAGAGGAACTTGAAGCCTGTCAATACTTTCTAGGCGAAATTGAAGCTATAGCTAAAGGGGCTAAATTATATTGGCCGTTGGGTAATCATGACGCTAGACTTGAAATGCGGATCATAGAGAACCTTCCAGCCTTTGAGGGTATGAGGGGTACAACTCTTAAAGAATACTTTCCTGCGTGGCTTCCTTGCTGGTCATTTTGGGTGAATGAAGATACTTGTATTAAGCATCGCTGGAAAGGTGGTTTTAGTGCTGGTCGTGCCAATTCCCTTAATTCAGGGGTCAATATGATTACAGGGCATACGCACCATTTATCTTGTATGCCAGTAGGAGATTACAACGGCACTCGTTGGGGTGTCCAAACAGGCACATTAGCTGATATTAATGGTCAGCAATTTGCCTACACAGAAGATACTCCTAAAGATTGGAATAGCGGATTTGTAATGCTTTCCTTTGAAAGAAGCCGTCTTTTACAGCCTGAAATGATTAGGGTTTGGGGTGAAGATGAAGTTGAGTTTCGTGGGAAAATACACGGTGTATGAAGCTAAATCCCGAAGTTATCCGTAATGCGTATGCCAGCCTAAGCTGTCTTTATCCATTTACTAAATGGAAAATGCCTTTACCTGAAGAAGTAGAATTTTCAATTGTTCCCGATAAAGATGCTATGGGAACTTATACATACGATACAGGCGGTGACTATGAACACTCTATTACGATTTCTTCTGCTCGCTGTGGGCATTATTACACTATGCTCACAACTTTGGCACATGAAATGGTTCACATGAGTTTTCACCGTTTAAAGGGTGATAAGTGGTTACATCATTCCGCAGAGTTTCGTAGGCGGTGCAAGATTGTAGCGTTTGAAATGGGATTTGACGGATTGGAACTTTAAGCCGCAAATCTAAGAAATACGGCTCAAGGTTGCAAAAGGTTGCAAAAGGTAACCTTTACTTACCAAACTTGTAAAAGTCTTTCATTGTAGACAATACGCAGTTGTACCAAAATTCATACGCTTGCTTGGTGCGGTCTGCCAATTCTTCATACTTTTTAATTTGCTCATCAAATGTAAACATAGCAATCTCCTATTAAATGTTGCATTGCACCATTTTACATTATTTAGCCATGATGTAAAGACCGACATTAGAAAATGCGTAGCCTGTATATACAACTGCCATAGGCATATTGCCCTT
>Ga0209087_1001514_pt1 | contig 13643 bp, 11 predicted proteins | sample S_130805_EF_Meta_FD_187321 | JGI IMG/M metagenome (GOLD analysis project Ga0209087, IMG submission 187321) | Freshwater microbial communities from Lake Simoncouche, Canada to study carbon cycling - S_130805_EF_MetaG (SPAdes) (version 2) | ecosystem: Environmental > Aquatic > Freshwater > Lake ...
TTTTTGGGAAGTTTTTCTAATGTCCCATGAATGAATAGTTGAATGTCCATTTCTAGTATCGCAAAAAATAAAAAAATCGTTAAGCTCATTTTTTCTTTGAAATCTATTTCTAGAAGCAGGAACTCTTTCCCCAAACAAATCTCTAGGTAAAAAAGTTTTTTTTTGAAGATGATCCTTATTAAACGTTATATCTTTAAATATTTTATGAAGTGGTATTGCATTGTCTTTTGGTAATGGAAAATTAAAATCTATTTTAAATCTTTTGTCAAAACCAACAATAAAAATTCTGTCTCTATTTTGTGGTAATCCAAAATCATAAGCATTTAGAAGTTTATGAAAAACATTATAACCACTTTTTTTAAATTCATTAATAATAAGATTTAACGAACTTTTATTTCTAGGATCGTAAAGACCTTTTACATTTTCAAAAATAAAAGCCTTAGGTTTAGATTTTTTAACAAGACGAATACAATCTTCCCAAAGTTTGCCCCTTGGATCATCAAACCCTTTTTTACTTCCTGCAACTGACCAAGCCTGACAAGGAACTCCTCCAACAAAAATATCCGATTTTGGTAATTTTTCTATCTTAGTAATGTCACCTAAATATATCTCCTCTTTAGAGTTAAAATTATCTCTATAAACTTCAATTGCATTCCTATCAATTTCAGAAAATCCGATACATTTGCCACCTAATTTCTCTAAAGCAATTCGAAAACCACCCACACCTGAGAATAAGTCAATAAATGAGAATTTCATGGTAATATAAAATAATAATAAAGATTATATAAAGTAATTCATCTGATTCTTCTTTAAAATTTAAAAGTCAAATGATAGAATTTTTTAATGCCTTACGTTAATGCGCCTCTTTATATAGATAAAATTCTTGAAGAACATATATCTGCAAATCTTGATAATTCAGCCGGTCTTACTACTAATAAAATACCCTACAGGGATTGGGAGGGCAAAGAACCAAGACCAATTTATAAGCTCCCTCTTAGCTATTGTAAATTTAGATTAGATAACGGCAGAATTCGAGGCAGAGTCAAAACATACGAAAAAAAAGTTGGAATCCTCAAACCTGATGATGATGAAACCCAAAGCGAAATCTCTAAATTTTTAGAACAACAAGACCCTACTGAAAATAACGCTCTTAAAAGTTTATTAAAAAAAAATGGGCAACAACAACCTGCTATTATCACAGCTGACGGGTTTTTAATAAATGGGAATCGAAGATTGTGGGCGCTTAGAAAACTTAAAGAAGAAGTAACTGGAGAAAGATTTAAATATATTGATGTAGTAGTCCTGCCTGGCTCAGGAAAAGTAGACGCTCCAACTTACGAAGATATAGCATTGCTAGAGTTAAGACTTCAAAATCAAAAATCTGGAAAATCTGAATATAGCGGCATGGATAAAGCTCTTCAAACAAGAGATTACGTAAACAGAGGAGTTTTGCTAAAAGAAATTTTAAAAGATGACCCAGTTTATGCTGACTTGAGCGATAAAGAATTTAATAAAGCCATGAAAGATTTCGAGCGGGATAATTTTGATACTCTTGGTCTAATAGATAAATATTTAAAAGATCGGGATTTAGATAGTAACTATGATGCAGTAGCAGATCGATGGCTGTCATTTCAAGAGTTAAATCAAAGAGTAATATCAAAGTTTGCTGATGTGAATTTTTTAAACAATCATCTTATAGAAGAAATTGACAAAGGCTTAATCCAAGCTGCAGCCTTTAATTTTATACAACTCAAAAAAACAGCAGATATAGTTCCTAAAAATGTTAATTTAATTCGAGATATATCCGCTTGGTTAAAAACTGATAAAAAAGAATTTTTAAAAATTGGCAAAATACAAAATAATAATGAAATAAAAGATCCTGTAGAAAGAGACGCTGAGTGGCAAGAATCACAAGGCGTAACAATCAAAGAGCAAGTTAAAAAACTCCAAAACCTCGTTAGAAAACAAACTGAAATTGGAGGTCCTGTTAAAAGACTAGAGGAAGCTTTGTGGTGTTTAGAGCATAAGGATTTAGATATTGATAAATATGGCCATATTCCGGAATCTATATTGAAGGAGTCATATGACTTAACAAGAAAGATAGAAAATATAAATAAAGGTTTATTAAGTTTTTTTTATAATAAAGTAGAAAAGCAAAATGACAATAAGGAAGCTTTAAAATCAAAATATAAAAAGTGAAATTGAAAGCTTCGATTTTTTTAAAAGATAATTTCTTTATAATCAAATCAGAAAAAAAGTTTCCTAGTTTTATTATTTATACAATTGATTTTTTTGGATTTAAAAATTATAGCGAAAATAACGAAGAATATAATATTGATAAAGAAAAAATTGATATTAGAAATGTTATAAGTTTCTTAGAACAAAATGATGTTGAGCTTAGTCTTTGTGAAAAAACAATAGATATTATTAATACAGCCAAGAAATACGAAATCAATTTTATAGAGGAAAAAAATACTTTAAAGGAAATAAAAAATAATCCAGCGGGCGAAGATTATGAAAATTTTAGCGTTTTTACAGATAAATTAAAAAGAAAACTAAAGAAACATCAAAATGAATCTGCCTTTCATCTTTACAAATCCAAAAGTGCTGCAAATTTGTCTGTGCCTGGTAGCGGAAAAACTTCTGTTGTGCTTGCTTATTATGAAAAACTGAAAAGTGAAAAAAAAGTTGATGCAATTTTTGTTATCGGACCGAAGAATAGTTTTGATACGTGGGATGATGAATTTTATGAGACGCTAGGAAGAAAATCTAACATAACAGTTCTAGGTCCAATTCTAGAAAAAAGAGAAGGCACTTATCATCGTCTATTAAAAAATGAGTTATATGTTTGTGGTTTTCAAATAGTTGCAACAGATATTGATTATTTAAAAAAATTTTTTACACACAATAAATTTTTACTAGTTATAGACGAGGCTCATTACATAAAAAAAATTGACGGGAAATGGGCAAATGCTGCTTTAGAATTAAGTAAGTTTAGTGAATATAAAGTCATTTTAACAGGAACGCCAATGCCTAACGCTTTTAGAGATTATTTTAACTATGTGGATTTTTTATATGGAAAAGATGAGATTATTACAAAAAAAGAAAAGTCGCAAATTGAAATATATATGGATCAAGGAAAAAAAGATGAAGCAATTGTTTTGTTAAAAGAAAAGATTTTTCCATTTTACAAAAGAGTAACAAAAAAAGATTTAAAATTGTCGAAACAAAATTTTATAAAACCTCTTTTAATAAAAATGAACCCTATAGAAAACGAAATACATCAAGCAATACTTACAAGGATTAGATATTTTAAAAAAAAAGATTATCTAAAAAATATTGAGTTAATGGAAAGCATTCACAAAGCCAGAGTAATAAGACTTATGCAAGCTTGCTCATACGTTAAGGCCTTGATTAAAGCAATTCCGGCTGAATACAATATTGAAAATGAAAATGAAAATTTAGTTGATGATATAGATATTCAAAAATTAATACGAACGTATGACGAAAACGAAAAACCAGCAAAGCTTTTAAAATTAAAACATCTAGTTAAAGAACTAGTGTCTAATAAAAAAAAAGTATTAATTTGGTCTACTCATAGAGCAACAATAGATCTTGTATTTAATGAATTAAAGATCGAAAGAATTAATATAAAACAAATTACTGGAAGCACCGAAGACGACGAGAGAAAAATTATTAAAAGGGAGTTTAATAATCCATCATCTACATTGCAGGCTATAATAGCAACTCCCCAATCATCTGCTGAATCTATTTCTCTTCATAAAGATTGTCAAAATGCAATTTATTATGATCTTAACTTTAATGCAGCACAGTTTATTCAATCTTTGGATAGAATACATCGTGTCGGAGGTTCAGAAGAAAAAGAAGTAAACTATAATTTTTTACACTACGAAGACAGCATAGATATAAAAATTTATAAGAGAGTTTTTGAAAAAGCCGATTTACAGATGCAAGTAATTGAAGATGATAATTCGATTTTTTCAATTCCTGATGAAGATGAAAAATATGCTGACTTATATACGTAATTTTATCAATGAATTTTGAATTATACGAAAACATAAAATACACAAATTTAGAAAAATTAATTACTATTAGCAAAAAAAGTCCTGAAAAATTTTCTCTAATTAAGACTAATTATTTAAGAAATAATGAATTTTTTCAAGAAAGTTTAAATTTTTTAATAAATATTGAATTTTTTAAAATTAATAAAAATTCTATAATTACTATTCGTAATACAGAAAAAAATTTAAAAGAGACTATTTTAGAATTATTAAATAATCGTCCTGATTATTTTGTTTGTATAAAAAATTATTTAATGAACTTTCAAAAAAATGAATCTGGTATCTTTAGTTTCAAACCTGATAGACTTTATAATACGCAAACAAGTAACGTTAGAAATTTTTTAATTACTCTCGATTGCATAAAGTTTGTTGGGGATAATCAATATATTTTATTAGATAAAAATTTATTATCACGATTTGCTAAGAAAGAATTTTCTCCTAAGCAACTAGAAAAAATGTTGGCAAACCAACAATTGTTAGGTCTTGCCGCTGAAAAAATTATCCTAAATTACGAGGAAATGCGCATAAAAAAATTTGATAATAATTTAAAATTAGATCACATTTCTCTGAGAGATGTAAGTGCTGGTTATGATATCCAAAGTTACGAAGGTAAAGATAAAATATTTATTGAAGTAAAAGCGGTCTCTTTATCGAACTATAAATTTCATTTAAGCGTATTAGAATATCAAACAGCAATTAATCTTAAAGAAAAGTATTATATTTATCTCTTGCCAGTTGATCACAGTAAACCTGATAATTTTGATATTGAAAACTTACTAAGAATAAATGATCTAAATAAAAATATTTTTAATAATAAAATATCCTGGAAATTGGAAAATGATGGATACATTGTCTCTAAAAATTAAAATTAGGAAAGTAGCTTAAGAATTCTTGCTCTTATCTCTGTTCTTTTTTTTTTAAAAATATTTGCAAGAGCGTGCTCTGGTACATTTTTTTTATATAGCATAATAAGTTTTTTATCATCCTCTTTAGACCACTCTTCCGTTTCTATATCACTTGTTACCTCTTCAATTTTTTTAGAAGCGGATACTTTCTTTGTAGTTTTTTTATTATCAATTTCATCCATATATTTCTTTTCTAATTCATTTCCTAGAAAGCTAAAAACTTTATTATCAAAGATTAGATCTTTAAATGTAATTTCTCGCATTAAATAAATGCCTTCTATTGTTCTTGCTCTGCTTAAGGCTACATATGTTTGACCATGAGCAAATGAGCCACTATCAAAGTCTATGGCCACTTTATCAAAAGTTTGCCCTTGACATTTATGAATAGTGGAAGCCCAAGCTAATTTTAGAGGATATTGTAAAAAAGTTGCTACGACCTTATGAGTTATGGAGCCACCATCGATCTTATAGTCATACTTTTCCCATCTGTTTTTTCCAACGGTCAAAATTTTATCTTTTATTTTAACTTTAATAAAATTAGATCCCAATTCATCAACTGTAGCCAAGGTTCCATTCACCCATTTTCTTGGCTCACTATTAGTATCGTTTTTAGTGAGCATAACTTGAGCCCCAACTTTTAACTTTAAAGTTTTTGGAGCTGGATGCTCACTTTCTTTAAATGTTCCTTTAATATCAGCTTCATATTCAAATAATCTTGAATCTATATCATTTAGTTTTGAGATATTAATTCTATCAACTTTGTCGTTTCTCGTTGCTAGCATTATAACCCCTTCTGGAGGCTCAAAATCTTCACCTTGAAACCTTTCGTTAATTAATGAAAGATCTTTTTCGTCAATTTTAGCAATCCTAAATTTATTTAATAAATTTATAAATTCTTCATCGGATTGTCTAAAAATCTTAGTTAATTCATTCGTTTGAAACTCAGCTTTATTAAAAACATTAGCGTTAAAAAAATAACTACCATCAGCATAGATTTCTTTTACAGAGTCTTCTTCTATTGAACTTACTACTGGCGCAAGTTGTAATAAATCTCCAAATAAAATTATTTGTACACCACCAAAAACTTTTTTAATTCCTCTATTTTTTCTTAAAGACTCATCTATACCATCTAAAATATCTGCTCTCATCATTGAGCATTCATCGATCAACAAAATATCAAGTTTTTTTAATACAGCTGGATCTTTCATCATTTTTACGTCTTGCTTTTGGATAAATCTTGGAGGTAATTTAAAAAAAGAATGAATTGTCATTCCCCTTGCTTTAATTGCTGTAAGACCTGTAGGAGCTACTATCGCGTAATTTTTATTTGTATTTTGTCTAAAATATTCAAGCAAAGTTGATTTTCCACATCCAGCTTTACCTGTAATGAATAGATTAGAATTTGTATTTTCTATCTTATCGTAAAGTTTTTTAAATTCATCCGTTAATATAAATTTTTCTGGTAGATCAGTCCCTTGATCTAAATTAATTTTTTTATTCAATTTTTATTTTTTACTATTATTGAGGATTTTACTAGTTTACCGTTTTTAAACTTTCCTAAATATTTTTTACCATTTGAAAGAGTTAAAATTCCTTTTACATCAAATTTATCATTCTTAAACATGCCTACGTATTTTCTGCCATCACGAAAATTTAAAGTTCCTTTTCCATGTTTTCTATCATTCTTAAACATACCTACGTATTTTCTGCCGTCACGATAAGTAAGAGTTCCTTTTCCATCAAATTTACTATTCTTTAACTTACCTACGTATTTACTGCCATCACGAAAATTTAAAGTTCCCTTTCCATCAAATTTATCATTCTTTAACTTACCTACGTATTTATCACCATTACGAAAAGTAAAAATTCCATTTCCATGTTTTCTACCATTCTTAAACTTACCTACGTATTTTCCACCATTACGAAAAGTAAAAATTCCATTTCCATGTTTTCTACCATTCTTAAACTTACCTACGTATTTTCCACCATTACGAAAAGTTAAAGTTCCTTGTCCATGACGCTTGCTATTTTTATAATCTCCAATGTATTTTGTTCCGTCAGGAAAAGTATGTGTTCCTTTGCCATAATACTGGCCATTCTTAAGGTCACCTATATATTTTGCACCGTCAGAAAAAGTATAAGTTCCTTTTCCAGTAATCTTACCGTTCTTAATGTCTCCTACGTATTTTGAACCATCATTAAGAGTTAAAGTTTTAAATTTTTTTATTTTTTTATTTTTCATTTTATCTTTTAAAAAAAGTTATAAGAATTAATAAAATTAAAAAAAATACTAGCATCAGTACAAAAAAATTTCTATATTCATCAAGAGCTCTTAAAGTAAAATAAAAAATATATTTTAACTCCTCTGGTCTAAAAAAATTAATTATTACTTCTGCCTCTCTAAATATAGGTGCTATTAAGCTCATAATAAATAATTTAAAATTCTAATTGTTAATTATATTAAATTTTTTTTTTAGTATCACAAAATAATATATATAAATTTTATACTCTTTAATTTATTCAATTCTTTCTTGTGGAATATTTTTTAAGGTATTCCTATTAACTCCATTTACTTTAACATTAGTGTCTTTAGTTAACTGTAAAGCTGCTTCTAGGAATCTTGTATTAGCTAACTCATTTGCCTTATTAAAATGGTAACCATATATCCAAATATCCTTAATTTTAGAATTTTTGCACAATTGATTTATAGTTTTATAATAATCCTCGAAATCATAGTCATAATTGAATAAAGCACCCTCTTTTTGATCAGTATCAAAAAAATTATAAATAGATAATTTTTCTAAACTCTTAAACTTTTGAAAATTAGGAAAACGATAGATGTTAGGTAGACAGCTCATCAAAAAAGATAATTTATCGTTTCCATATCCTTTATAATTAGGAAAGGATTTATGATCAGTAATTTTCCATTCTTTTCTAAAATCTATTTCAAATGACTTTAATTTCTTAAAATATAGGTTTTTTGGAAAATTCTTTATATTTGTAGGCAAAGATATTGTGCAACTATCATCAATTATAAATTCTTCAAGATTACTAAGAGAATATAAGCTTTCAAAAAAATTTTTTGCTATTTCATAATCAATATCACAGGAAATCAATTTTAATTTTTTAAGTCTTTTTAACTTTGAGAATCCATTCCAGTTTTTGATATTTTTAAATCCATACAATTCAAGATTCTCTACAAAACTTATTTTTTCTAATTCCTTAAGAGTCTCAGAGTTTCTTAAATCAACGCTATCGATTGATATTTTTTTAGATTTTTTATTTATATTTTCTCTTAAATAAGGACTTTCATTAAAAGATTTATCAAAAAATATTTGTCCTTTAGAATTTCTATTTAAATAACAACCCTCTATGCCTTCCACAACTACGTATACATTATTATACTCATAGCCATCCTCATCAACTTCATCTAGGTATGAATGAATATAACAAGGATATTTTCCATTTTTAACTGGAATAGTAGATGACTCTAAAAGAGAAGGTTCTTTTTTTAATTTATATCCATCATAAAATGTATCTTGAATATAAGGAAGTCCTGGGATGTCTATAGTTAGTTTATTATTGTTAACTTTTAATTCGTTACTTTTTTTAGCAAATGTTGGCAAATTTAATTCTTGAGGCTCTATATCCTTTACTATTCCATAAATAAAATCCTCAAATTGATTTTTTCTTATTTCATGAACTTCTTTAAAATTTTTTCCAAATAATATTTGATTTTGCTTTTTTAAAATTTCTAAAGCTTTCGGCAGTCTTTTTAAAAGATAGTTAGCGGATAATTTTTCATCAATTATGCTAATTTTCATTCTATCTTTGTAGCCTTTTTCTTCTAAAAGATATTTCTCGAATATATATTTAGTTGGATAACAATCTTCATCAAGAAGATTACTTAAAAATTCTGTATACTTTATTAGTTTAAATTCTTTTAGGTTTATAACTTTCTGTTGGTCTTTTTTTAAACTTTCTGATGAAGAAGACTTAGCTACTTCTAGATCTCCATAACTAAATACGAATAATCCTATTGGATAATTATTTTGATAAATATTATTAATTTTAAAATATTTTTCATTTAACACCTCTAAAACAGCATCATGATGTTCAAATTTGAAATTCCCACCATGATCTGCAATGGCTATTGCATTGGAATTAATTTTCATGTCAAAAAGTTTTTCTCTTTTTGCATTTTTGTTTGATTTTGAAAAAAATTGGTTATTTAAATCGTCTTTATCCCATCTCCAAGAAACAAGTTTTTTTGTTTTTTCTCCATCAAAGCCAAATCTTGGGCCATTTGTATTAGCGAAGATTTTTCTAACTTTATTATTTTTATCTACCCCAACCCATACTGGATACACTCCATCAACTGAATTATATACTGAAATTGAGTTGAATTTTTTGGTATTTGTTTTTTTTATAATTTCTAAAATATTGTCAGAATTAATATCAATTTGATTTGAAAGATTTTCACACAAATCTGTCACTACTACTGTTGCCGCATCAACTAAAGTATCTGTCACATGATATACAGCGGTAATTGGGAATGGATCTTTATTTAAATTTTGTTTATTTTTCATTTTAGTTATTGCTTGAAAAATATTTTTTCATTTTCAAAGGAAACTCTTGGTAAATTCTTTTATCAAGTTCAGCATAATACTCATCAGATTTTGGGTCAAATCCTTCTTCATCTATCAATTTTCTGTGAATTTCTACTGCAGTCCAAGTCATCGGAGTATCTTTACCAAACCAAGGATTTAGCTTTTCCCATTTTTTTGCTTTTTTATCTACTTTAGGTTTTTTATCAAATTTGCTTTTTAATTTGAGCTTTCTGACAAAAATTAAATTATCGATATAAATTGTAACTGGGCGAAAAGTTAAAACTTCAATAATTTTTTCAAAGAGTTCTAATAAAATTAACTCAAAATTTGAAATTTTCTTTCTTGTATTTTTAGAAATTTTAATTACTTGCAACATAAATTTAAAATTTAAATATTTTTTTTATGAAATTAATTGTATTTTCTATAACTTTATTAAATGTATCTTTAATAATTATGAAAGGGTTACGTTTAGATATTTTTTCTACATAACCATTTTTCTCTAAAATTATTTTTCTAGTAATATAATTTGCGCAATAAGCACACTCTGGATTAGGGACAGGATACTCATCATTATCTAAACATTTTTTCATTGCAAAAATGTTAGGCTCAATATTATCTATATTAGTTTCGTATGGAATTAGGCTTGTATGAAATTCTAGAACATCTTCAAATGGAATTCCTTTTTTGGCATTACAGTGAACTATGTAACTAGTTTTTTTTACGGGAAAACCATTTTTCTCAAATAAATATCTATAAAAACTTAATTGCAATTTATAATCCTCATGAAATTTATTTGACCAATATTTATCAGGTTCTAAATCTTCTAAATTACTTTTTGCTTGAGCTTTATAATCAACAATAACGAGTTCATTAGTGTTAGTGTCAATCCAAACGTCATCTACACCTCCTCTAAGCAAAAAATTTGTATCAGTGTGAAGAAATTGAATTCCTTTGGTAAGTGAGTTTCTCCAATTTTCTAATTCTTGATGTTGAAATGGAATTATATTCGTAAGACCATTATCTGTCATAATCTTATGAGGAATTTTTTGCTCTCTGCAAATATCGAATGATTGTTTTAAATTAAAATCTACTGCATTGTTTAAGGTGAATGGCATCGTTGGAATAGGTTTTAAGCCTCTTTTTTGCTCAAGATAAAAACAAAGCTGACAACGCAATACAAATGAAGCAAATTTACTTCTCGATATAGGAAAAGTTTTGCTTTTATCATAAAAACTGCTTTTTCTTACTTTCATTCCACTGATCATAATTAAGCTACCTCTTTTTTATTTTTTTCATCATCAAACTCCAAAATAGTAAGATCATCATCCTCTGCTAAATCTCTAAAAAAATTAGCTGCTCCTGTAGTTTTTTTTAGCTGCTCATTAGTTTCTTTAATTTTTTTTAACTGCTCATTTAACTTTTCTTGCTCTATTTTTAATTGGTTATAAGTATCAGCCGATAAATTATTCAGCCGTTCATCAAAATTTGAAATTTTTGGAATATCCTCAAAAAAGCTTCCGGAAGAAGAAAATTCGTTAAATAAATATTTTCTTCCATCTTTATTTATTAAAAAAGCAATTGCTAAATTGTTTGCCTGAAGTTTAGATTGTATTACTTTACATTGATGGTCCCATTTTTGACTAAATTCTGAAATGCCAGATTGGGATATATCAAGCCCCCCTATCAATTCATTATTTTTATTTATTAACCAATAATCAAATTGTTTGTCTGTATTGCCACTACTTTTACGAACTATATAACCTTTTTTTTGAAAATCATTTTCGTATTTTTTAAAAATGGCTTCTGTTCTAGATCCATTTACAACACAAGAATTTGAGCAATAAACTTTATCAGATCTAGCGCTACCCATTCCTATTGTAAAAACTTCTTTACAATATCTGCAATTTTTTATGATATTATTATTCTCTACTATTTTAAATAATTCATGCCAAATATATCCAATCAAACTTACCGGCTGCATTTCAGATGTAAATTTATTATCTTTACTTGAAATTACAGGCTTTACTCTGTCTCGATAAAAATTAAAAAATATTACCGATAGTATATCATCAATAACTTGGGGAAGATTTTTATTATTTAAATTTTCTTTAAATCTTATTAATTCTTTATCAAAATTTAATTCAAAATCTCCGGTTGGGAAAATGTAAACAGGAAAATTTAAATTAGTTGTTTTAGAACGATTATTTTCGAACTCCCATAAACCTGTATCTAAATCAATTTTTAAAAGTTTAGAAAACTTATCAACGGATAAGTTTTGTTTATGAGTAATAAGACTTAAAACATTTCGAACATTAGCCAGCTCCCATAACCAGGCATTTGCAAGCTCAATATAAGAATCTGGTAGATCAAAACTGCTACCTATTCCTAGACGACCATATTTCTCTGCAAATTTTTTAAGACCGTCTAATGAAAAATCTGTGTTAGCAAATTCAATTATAATTGAACTATCGGGTATATATGTAGCTGTTTCCTTTTTATTAAATTTTAATAAGGCGTGTTCTGTAACTTTTTGACTTTTTAAACATTTATTATCATCAAATACTGAGAGATAATTTTCCCAACTTGCAGCAATATCAGACTGCCTTAATAACTCTTCGTTTCTAAGGTCCTTAGAAAATAATAATTTAACTTCTTTTGCTCTTGACCAATTAAAATTCATATAATATCTTTTAATGTATATTGACAATATAAACATTACATGATTATTTGTCAATTAAGTAAAATATGGTTTTTTGCTTGGATGTCTATGTCCTTTCTTTCTGTTGTAGTTCAAGCAGAAAACCACCAACTAAAAAGGATGAATGAGAAAAACTAAAAGAGGCAATTCGAAATTGCTTAAGATCGTTGATAATTCTGAAATAAATTTAGAGCTTAAAGCAAAAGAAGAGGAAGATAAATTATATCAAGTTTTTAACGATAAATGCAAAGAGCTTATTAGAGGCGAAGTTAGGTCATTATTTGAAAACTCGAAAGTAGATCTTCCAAGCAAAGTTTATAATTTTGCATTCCATTTAGCCCAAGAACTTATATTTGATAAAATGCCAATTGGTTCTTATCAAAGAGCTTTAAATGCTGGAACAAAGGAAGCGCAACAAAACTACCTTGAGTACATTGGAAATGAGTATTCTATCAAACCTAGAGAAATAACTAACGATGAAAAACCAAAAACTATTAACTGAAAAAGGTTCTTATTCTAAACACTAAATCTATATAAATTTTATACTTAATTTTTGTTAGCTAAACACAACAGATTGATTAAAACGTTCCACAGCCACAATTGGGGCTTAGTATAAATTATATGAAGTTTTCGAATCTTAATAACCTTAGTTTAGTGAAGTTGCTTTTTAAGATTATATTTTTTGTAGCAGTAATCTTTAACGTCAATGCTGCAGAAATAGATTTAAAGAAAATATTACCTATGGATTCTAAAATTACTTACGGAAAACTTGATAACGGAGTTACCTATTACGTAAAGAATAATCAACTACCAAAAAACAAAGCTTATGTAGAATTAGTTATTAAAGCAGGTTCTCTTCATGAAAATGACGATCAGCGTGGTTTAGCCCATCTCCTGGAGCATATGAGCTTCAATGGTTTAAAAAGTTTTCCTAAAAATAAGATTGATGAATATTTAAGATCTTTAGGTCTTTCTTTGGGAGCTGATTTTAATGCAAGCACTTCATACGAAACAACTATTTATAAGTTTCAAATTCCAACTAGCGATGAAAAGTATTTAGATACTGGAATTCATATTCTCTCAGAAATTGGTAGCGAACTAACTCTGGAAGATGAAGCATTTGATAAAGAGCGAAAAATCGTTGAGGAAGAATGGCGAAGAGGTCTTGGAAAATTTGACAGAATAAATGAATTACAAAAACCTTATTTATTTAAAAATTCAAAATACTTAGAAAGAGATCCAATAGGTACGATGGATGTCATTCGTAATTTTAAATATGAAACTGCAAAAGAATATTACAGACAGTGGTACAGGCCAGAGCTAATGGGTGTGTTTATTGTTGGTGATA
>Ga0209087_1001521_pt1 | contig 13620 bp, 8 predicted proteins | sample S_130805_EF_Meta_FD_187321 | JGI IMG/M metagenome (GOLD analysis project Ga0209087, IMG submission 187321) | Freshwater microbial communities from Lake Simoncouche, Canada to study carbon cycling - S_130805_EF_MetaG (SPAdes) (version 2) | ecosystem: Environmental > Aquatic > Freshwater > Lake ...
AGATGATGGTGATCGGGACGTCCTTCTGCATCGCCTTTGCCTTCAGGATCGTCTGCTCGGCAATACCCAGCACCTCCTCGGTACAGTGGGTATCGACATAGACGAACCGCTTCGAGACATCGACTCCGAGCGCTGCCAAGTTCTCGACCGAGGTGCCATTCTCAGTGTCGATGTAGACCACGATTCCGCCCATGTGCTGGGTCGAGCGTGCAATCTGAGTCGCAATGTGGGACTTGCCGATCGAGGGAGGTCCGAAGATCTCAATGATGCGTCCCTCGGGAAGACCTCCATTTGCACGGTTGGAGATGATGAGGTCCATCTGCTTCGAGCCGGTCGAGATCCACCGCTTCACGTGGGTCGGAGAGGTGTCGACCGCCAAGTTGTATGCGATGCGAGATCCATGCTCCTTGTTCAGGGACTTGATGAGATCTGAGGTGAAGTCGTCCTCAGAGCTCGGCGCCTTGTTCTCAGCCTGCTTTGGTTCTGCTGCCTTTCTAGCCATTGTTTTCTCCTGGGAATAGTCTACTCAAAGGCCCCAGGCTGTATCACCTGGGGCCTCGAATGCTGACGCTTAGTTCAGCCTAAGAGTTACTCGAGATCCGCGAAAGCGTCGTCGAGGCTCTTGTACTTGGCGGCAACATCATCGGTCTCAGACTTGCTGGAACCCTTCGAACCACCACCGCGGCTCTCGCCCTCATCCTCGCTCGAGGAGGCGGAGGACTCAGGGGAGCCCTGGTCGCCGTTGAGCCAGGCATTGACGATGTTCTCAAGCTCCTTCTCGGTCTTGAGCGGGTACATCTCAAGCAGGTTCGGGATGGTTCCAAGCCACTCCTTCGCCTTCTTCTGGTCCTCATTGAGCTTGGAGATCTTTGCACGGGCAGTGACCTTGGTGTCGGCGTACTGCTTGCCAGGGGCCTTGGTGCACATCACTCGGACATCGCGACCCTCGAGCGGATCGGTGACATCACCGTAGTCCTCATCGAGCATGATGTTGTAGATGTCCTGCAGGACCGTCTTGCCGAACGACCAGATGCGGACACCCTTGTCCTCCTCGCCGCGGACGATGACCGGAGCGTAGGCACGCATCTTCGGGTAGAGCTTCTTGGCGAGCTCATAGGACTCCTTGCTACCCTCAGCACGGAGCTTGTTGATCAGGTCCTGGATCGGGTCGGGCTTGCCGAACTGGTGCGGGGCCAGGAGGCCGGGGTTGTTGCCGACGTTGTAGTAGAACCAGAGCTCCTTGAAGGGCTGGCCCTCATTGTCCGGGAACGCCAGGAGGCGGACCGTGTATTCCTTGCCCTCTTCGGGGCGCCACATAGAATCGCGGCGACTACCACCACCAGAGAGCTGATTGAGCTTGCGACGGATCGCATCGAGATTGACTGCCATGTTTAGTACTCCAAATGTTCAGATTGCAAATGTTCAATGTTCAGTAAGGACTGTTCATGTGAACTTGCCGGAGGATTCCGACAAGGTGATAGTAACTGTTTAGTGTGTAGTTTTCAACGCTTCTTGCGATGCGTCATGTAGTATGGCTTTGCGCCGCCGAACGCACTTCCAGCAGCCTGCGCTGGGGACTTCCGGCGCTTGGGCGCTGGATCGTTCGGGTATGTAGCGCTCGTTCCCATTGGAGTGATTGCGCCAGCAATTGCGCCGACGCCGACCGACTCATCTGGATTCTCGTCCTCGTAGCCCTCTTCATCGTCATAGCGAGTGTCCTCTTTCGACTGGTCAGGCTCACCCATGACCTCTTCCACTAGGATCCTGATGTAGCTTCTAAGTGCGGTACTCATGTGACTAAGTATGCTGGAGAGCTACTTTTTACCCTTCTTGTTGATGCTGGGCGTGGGTTCAGGCTTCGGTTCAGGCTTTGGCTCGGGCTTTGGCTCAGGCTTCGGCTCAGGCTTCGGCTTCACTGGCTTCTTGGTCTTTGGATCGATACCCCAGACGCCTGACTCATCAGCAAAGTAGAGTATGATCTTTGGCACGCCCTCTAGAATCTCCACATATGGATTGCGGGTGTATCTCGTGTACCCCGACTTTACGCCGGCGTGGACAGCATGACGCATGTACTGAGCGCCATCTCTTGGTGAGATCTCTCCAACAGTGATTGAGACACCATTGAGGTTGTTTAGCTTGTCCTTGACTACCTCGAAATTGGTATACGCCTCAGCCATGGTGTCATCACCAGAAGTGACCTGCTCGACAAAATTCTTGAGCGTGGCCATATCGCTCTCAGCGTTTATCTTCGAAACGCCAAGACGGCGCATCAGCTCCTGGGGATTGTTCTCCGCAAGAGCTTTTGGAATTGCGCGGATCTCTGCCTTATAGTTTCCTCCGCCGAGACCTGAGCCTCGAGTTCGCTCTTCTGCTTCGAGGATCATTCTGAGTATCTGACGTTCAATGAATCTTCTGTTCATGGCTGTAAGTATTACTCCACCACGCGGACCTTGACAGGGAACTTTCCAAAGCCCTCCATCTCATAGCCGCCTGAGAGGGCGGTCTCGACAGTCTTTACCTGTGAAGACCGCACGTCGATCAGGATGGCATCATGGATGACGAAGATCGGCTCGAACTCGACGCCAAGTCCACGGAGCCTGGTGGTGAAGTGCCTGAAGCCGGCGATGGCAACATCGACCGCAGATGACTGGATCAGCCAGTTGAAGAGCACCGGATCTCGGACCGCTCTGCCCTTGGGTGCGATGATCGGGCGACCAAACTGGTTTGTGAACCTGCCGTGGGTCTCGATATCAGCCTTGATCTTCTTGATCGTCTGATCGAACCCAATCCTGCTCCTGATCGACTCTATGACCTTCTTCGGCTTGATGTGCTCAGGAAGGGACTCGGCGAGGAGCCGCTCGCTGGCACCGTACATCGCGCTCAGGGTCGCGACCTTAGCAATTTCCCGGTTTAGCTGTCCGCCGAGAATCTCTCTGTTGACTTGGTCATACACATCTCCAGAGTCGCCAGGCATCTTTGCGATTGCCAGAGCCACACGAGGCTCAAGGGATGAGAAGTCGATCTCGAGGATCTTTCCATCAGAGTACCTGCTCCGCAGGAATGATCTCACCACCTTTGCTGTGGTAAGGATCTGTGGCCCTGAGATTACGCTCGATCTTCCCGTGATGGAATTCGTTAGAGAATATCGTACCGGATTCATGAACCCTCTGAAGTCACTCGAGAAGGACTCGAGGGCGTTTGCACTTTTGATCTCTTCGCAACTGTTGAGCTTTGAGGCATCAATCTTTGACGGCTTCATCGAGTTCATGAAGGCCAAGTTCTGGAGATAGCGTTCGGGGTAGGAAGAGTCCTCGAATGCGGAGAGCACCTTTCCACAGAACTCCTGCACCTTGAAGAGGCTAGCCTTGAAGTCAGCCGGCTCCATGTAGTACGAGAGCATCTGGTCTCCAATGCCTGATGTGGCAAGCGCCTTCGACATGGCAGGGCTGACGAGCGCTGGAGGAGTAATCTCAAGCAGGTCAGCCAAGCAGTTGACTCCAGCAGAGCCAGAGTAATCGATGTAGCTGTCTACTGACCCACTTCTCTGTATGGTACCGTCTGACAAGAAGAAGAGATCAGAGCTCAGTCCAGTGAATTTGTGATCCAGGCGCACATTCATACAGGATCTTATGATGGGAGCTCTTGATGTACAGAATTACTTGACGCCAGCCTTGTTCAGAAGGCTCAGGGTCGACTCATAGGTTCCATACGCGTCCGTGATCGGTATCAGCTTTGTCGAGGTAGTGAATGTGCCAGGCTCAAGCTTGTGCTCTACTCCGCACACGGCGTAGATGTTGTCTATCGAAGTGTTGGTTCCAAAGTCCACAAAGAACTGCTGTGTATGTGCTAGGAACGGACAGCCAAGCGTCTCAATCGAGATGTCGAATGGCATCACTCTCATGGGGAGTCCACGGTCCTGCTCATCAGCTGGTGCTTGACTGGGGCCGCCTGAGTTCTTCTGCGAACGGAGCATGTGGATTGTCGTATCCTTTGAGTCGTTCATGCTCTGTGCACCGGCGCTTATAACAGCCGAGTTGACGGTTCCAATGGTTATGGATGGCATGCAAGACTTGGCGAAATACTTGACCTGTGGCGGACCACCAACTATTCTGTAGTACCCTCCCTGCTCCTGGAAGAGGTTCATTGCACTTGCTTTTATTAGAGCTTCAGCGTCAACTTTTCCGCCCCTTGCGTTCTTTGATATGACACCCATGTTGGAGCTTTTCGCAGCTGAGAGGATCTGTCCGATGCCTGTGTACTTGCCAGCCACAGCGTCGACAAAGTGAATGCGGAGTATCGTCTTCTCAGATGCATCTCCACCCATGGAATTGGTAGAGGCGTTCACCGGCACGACCTCGAAAATCATGTTGATCTTCGGCATCTTGAAGATGATCTCATCGCCATCTTCGGGGACTTCTTTCCCATAGTATGCTTGACAAAGCACCTTGTCTTTTTCCCTCTTCAGCGTGGCAGGTGCATTCTTGTCATCTTTCAGGGTAGTTGTCGTCTTTCCAGTTTCATCATACGTGTAGTACTTTGCGAGTCCGTAACCTGTTGAAGCCATGCTTGACAGGTAGGTGCTTGTGACCCAGTTGACAAACCTTCCAACTGGAAACTGTACGTAGTGCTTGAGCTCAGTTGCAAAAAGCTCTCTAAATCCCTTTTTAGCAGGAGTGGTTATGGGTATCGGAAAGCACGAGATGGGAAGCGGTTCCTCTCTATCATGCGTGGTGCCATAGTAACCAGATCGATCATTAAAGGTGTAGAAGCAGAGCTGGACTTCATCAAAGTTTCCATTCGTGGCAAGAGGCTCAGCGACATAAAGCTGCATGAGCTTACCGAAAGAGACGTAACCATCAGCGCCAGTCTTCTGCGCATTTTCCTTGACTTTTGCGTTTGCGATAAAATGGGTAGAAGTTGGCAAGATCCAGGTCTTAGCAGAGGGAGAACTTCCGTCAGTCTTGTAGAAAAATGGGTCCACTCCATTTCCGAGCGCCTTGTCTTTGTTTGCTAGCGAATCAGCCAGCGTGTGAACTTGGGCGTCAACTTGCTTCTTGAGGTCTCCAAGGCTTGTCAGCAGTTCTGCGATTTGTGGCGTGGAGTTTTTTGTGTCCTTCCACCTCTCGAGGAATTCGTCAATTTCCTTCGACTTCTCGCTGGAGAAAACATCTGCGACGTTCGAGGGCGATATCGAAGCAATGACGCTCATGCCTGCCACGTCCTTCATGTCCTCGTCTTTCAGGACCTGGACCCTATGGGTCCTGACTCCCTCTATCAGCTTTTCGATCACCATCCAGGTCTGCTTTGTACTATCATCAGCCGCAACATCTGTCCAGTTCACAGAGTCTACGCCCTTAGTCACCATGTCAACCGTAATCTCGACTTGGCCATCGTCAGTAAAGCTGTAAGATGAGTTGTAGACGCCGTACTTTTCTTTGACTCGAAGAGAGTTCAGAAAAGCCCCTATCGGATTTTGGGAGTTCTGACCATCTGGATGACTCCAGCCCCACTCTACCAGCATCTCGGTCTTTCCAAATGACGCAGGTTTTACCAACTCTGATATCTCTCCAAGTCTGGAACGATCGTGTAACGTGAAAGACATCTTTGCTGACTTTGTTGTCATCGTCCCGCGAGTAGGCTGTACAGATATCTCAAAGCTCTTCAGGGTCATGAAGGGCCTCATTCGGTCGATTATCGTAGCAGAGCGATTTGATCCGGGCATGCCGGGGCGTAATTTGCTGGGGTCAGTGCTAGGAGGGTTAGCTCCTATCTCTGCAAAGTCTCTGTAGACCTCGTCTGCATTGATGAGAGTCTGAGGAGATGTGAACACTTCCATGCCCGCATAGCTTGATCCAGTCACGCTGGTAGTCGCCATGTCCAAGTCAGTCTTAGATTTTATCATCTGCGCTACGTCAACTGGATACGTGGTGGCAAATGCAGCGTCTCCTGGATTGCTCAATTGAGCTCTTCCATTGAGAAACCTGAAGAGTGAGATGCCCTGTGGCCTGTTCCCAGAATCTTTTGGAGAACCAGGCGTGATGATCAAGACATCGAGGTATGGCACGCACCTGCTGAATTCTATCGTCGGTATCGAGTTCATGAATACCGATACCGCACCCGTGTCTCTCTCAGAGAGGTTCAGGTGCTTGGACATGAATATGACAGATGAAACGTCGGGAGTTGACTTGGTCGTGGTGTTTACTTTCTGCGCGCCTACTGCTTTGTCAAGTGTGATTGGTACACATAGATTTGCACCGTCAGATGTTGCTGCCGCCTTGACAGTTTCATAGACCACAAAGTTGATCGATTTGGCAGTGTTTTTGATATTGTCCAGTTTTATTCCCTGAAGGGTGCTGAGATTTAGAGCGCTTCTTGTGAGTATTCCACCTTCGCTGACACTCATTATACGCTCAGCTATTACACTTTCTCCGCCGACTCCCTTACCTGAGATCAAGTCTTCAGCTGTTTCACCGCTGGCAATGAAGTTGAAGAACGTCCTACCAGCCATAGGGTCAAAGATGCTAGCCAATTCAGAGGTAGCCTTAGTTGCTAGCGCTGCCGATGTCCTGTTGCTTGCTGCCATTTATCCCACCAGCACTGAGACTTGAGAGATGTCTGTTGGTATCGTGAGCACTGTGTCTGGTGGTATCTGTAGAGCCCAGCCGATCTTTGATGCCGCAGCAATCACCCACCAGAGCGAAGAGTCTCCGTACTCTTGGCCCGCAATGACATCTAGTCGCATGCCATCTCTAGTTACGATCCTCTTGTATGCTATCTGATTAGCTTGAACTGCGTTGTATATGACAACACCTGCGAGAGACGTGCCATATCTTGCACCGCCGGCGATGATCGAGTTTCTACTGTAGCGGCTTATTGGCATGATTCACTCATTATAATTTGCTTGTCTTGGCAGCTGATTCACTAGACTTAGAATCACTTGCTGCTTGTGCTTCAGCTTTTGTGGTATCATTTGGATCAAGATAAGTGCTGCCAGACTTCTGGAAATAGTCCCTAATGTTCTTTCCGACCATGTAAGCTGGCGCGCTGATTTCACCCATATCTGTGAGTCCGATCTGGTGATCGTGGATCGGAGTAAATCCAATAGTGATTTTGCATCCCATTGGAGCTCGACGTCCTTCTGTGGTATCCCACAGCATGGTGTTGAGCAGCCAGTCAAAGTCAAGCTGTGTTATCATGCCTGCGAGGCCTTCTCCACCAGCAGAATCAAATGCGCGTATTATCGGTCCTGCAGTACCAGACTCTCTGTCCATGAACTTTGTAATATCAGCGTAACTTGCATTTGCTTCCGCGTCCGCGTTAGTGAGCCTCTCATCAGCTTTAGCGCGAGAAAGCTGAGACACATCTGGCTTGAGATCCTGTATTGTTGCGTAGACCGTTTGACCTTGGTGCTTTGGATTCTCCAAGTCCTCAGTGATTTCCACCGTATAGACCCAAGAGCCCTCTTCCAAGCCATTTTTTGCTTTTTCTAATGGAGCTGCACCAGTGATTTTTCCTCTTATGGTCTGTGAAGTAAGCTTCAATCTATAGATTGAGTCTTTTACTCTAAGCTTCTTTCTCACATTTTCAGGATCAATGAGAACAGTGTCCTGCGAGGGGGAAAACCTTAGCGCAGGTATAATTCCAGTGTCTCCTTCCTTGTGCGCTTTAGCAAATCTTTCTTTAAGAGCCTCAACAGTTGGACTAGGACCTGGAATTTGTGATGCTGCTGGAGAAGAAGTAGCGGCAGAAGCAGCTTCGGGCTTAGGACTGAACGATTCAGTGCCTACTCCAAAATTCCTTCTCTCTGTGATGGGATTCCTGTTGGAAGTTATCAAGTCACCAACTCTCAACCTAATCAGCGGAGATGCAGTTGGAATCTGAGAGAATGGCATGATGAACTTATCGCCAGTAGTTGACTCTCGCTGAGAGCCGCGAGAGTACTGTGGGTACACTAGCGTTACTAGTTTGTTTATTGCAAACCACATTTCGTCAAAGTCTTCTGGATTTGTTGCGACAGCCATGAAAGTGAGACTTATGCTTCTGCCAGTCCGCTTATAGATCTGGACGTTGTCCATTCTCCCAAATCCGCTCACTGAATTGATCTCTGGAGTAAAACTGTCGCTTAAGCTCTCTAGAAACGCCCAGAACGAGATGATCTCGTTAGTTCTAACATCGTGGAAATAAAATGGCATGTGAGCAGAATTCAGCTCATCTTCAAGCTTTTTCCTGTCTTCTGTTGAGATTCTTCCAGGTATAGCATCTTTTCCTGTAGATCTCTTGAACTTGCTTTCACCACTTTGCTTGTTGGAGAGATAGCTGTTGTTTATGTCTGTCACAAGGCTCTTAGATTCAGATCCGACAGCTAAAGTAGCAGTTACTGGAGCAATGTATGCGCTGCTGTATGCTCCAAATCTCCACGCTAAGCCCTTTCCGCCACCATGGCCATGGCCATTGTATTTGCTCCTGTCAAACTGAGCTCTAGACTTCTCGTGGATGTTTCTAACCGTTGGATTTTTGGAGTCTAAAAGATTCCGCGGCTCTTTAAGCAAAGGAAGTATGTCAGAGCGCAGATTTACAGTTGGAGCATCATCACCTGCCCTATCAAATCCTCCACGACCGCTCAGAATGCATATGTCTCCAAGGTTCGCCATAGCATTTGCGAACTTGAACGTCTGTGATGATCCCAGGGTCTCCAAGAGTATGTTGATGGACTCCAAGATCCCTAGCGCTATTGCACCACCGGCTGGGAAGTTCCTGTTGTCGCCCTGGAACATATGCTTTGACTGTTCAATGACGCGCTCTAGCCGCTCAAGGTCTCTGAACACGTTCCTGTTCACAGAGAGATAGTACCCTTGGGATGCGCCAACGACTTGGGAATAGAACTGTACGGTTCCCACTAGAGTGGCAAAGATCCTGGAAGTCTCTGACCTGGAGCCATTGTTGGTCCCAATAAGCTTGAAGAAGTATCTGCCCAAAGAGTTGTACCCATAGCTGTTTCTTCCAGATGACTGGCCAAGCGGCAAATCATTGCTGATCGCCGTCTCTTCAGTGTGGACGAAGAGGTTGTCCTTCACTGTCAGCTCTATCAGGTCAATTACACCAGATGCTACGGCGCTGAGAGCCAGAACACCAATCGCGCTCGCTAGGGCAAACCCCTTCATCTCTATCGATCCGATGCCAGAGAATGGGACTCCCGGAGAGTTGACAGAGCCGTTGGACTTCAGGTTGTGGCTAGTGAATCCATCTTCACCACCGTCCACAGCCGTAGCCCAAGTCATCGATGAGGCTTCACCGTCTATCTGTGGAACTCCACCGAATAGCGTGCTGATCTGACCGGTCTCCACGCCACGATATGCCTCCCTGGCATTGAACCTCTGGACGTCGACCTTGGTTCCAGTAGCGATGCTGAGAGCTGTTCCAGCCCTGGCGATGAGCTCTTCACCGATGCCTGCGAGATTCTTGACGACAAGCTCATCACCTGCATCTGGGGCAGCCATGAACTCGCCAAATCTCCTCTGGATGGTCTGTGTGTTGCCGCTTGACTCTCTCCTTGTCCTGAATGACGCCCCCTGGGAGAATCGATTCGACTTGAGAGAGGCACTGATCTTTGTTGGCACATTCCCGATCTCCTGCTCGGGCTTGTCAGCGTCCTGGAAGGCACCATCAGAAGATTCAACATCGACATTCAAGAGAGAGTGTCCCATGATCTGGGAGTTCTTGTCTATGACTGCCGCTAGCTCTGGATTGTTTGATGAGAGGGAGTTGAAGTTGTTTCTGGCGTCTTCCAAAGCCTGGGACAGGAACGAATTCAGGCTTGCGCTTGAAGACTCATCTGGTATTGGTGGCGTGCCAAGGGAACCAGGAGAAGAGACTACTGGAGGCGTAGTGTTGTCAGAAACGCGATAGTGGTTCTGGCTCGTGACCGTCTTCAGGTACGAGCCGAGCTTCTGGCGTGAGACCTGCTTCAGGTCTGCAGGCTTGTCGACATCGACAAGACCATTTCCGCCAGAGTCTCCCTCTGGAGTATAGTCTGATGTCTTGATCGGACCATCTGCCTGAAATGGGAGAGTTGGACCTGGTGGCGGATAAATGGGCATGCTCTAAATAGGCATCAACTGCCAGATTCGCCGCTGTTGTTGACCTTGTTGTCTAAGTGCTGAACAACCGCAGGGTTTGACATTGCTGTCGAGAACATAGATCCCATCGACTCGCCTACAGCAAATATGCGGTGAAGCATCTGCATCACCTGTGGGCGCTCTTCCTCGGTGACCTGGTCCATCATGCGCTTGACATGTGGATTGCTCAGGAACTGCTCCATAGACTCATTCTTATTCTTGTAGGGAATCATCTCACAGTCCGTCCTCGATCAGTTTATCGTACTTGTTGCCCTTGGTGACGAGGCTCGTCTCAACCATGGTCTTGGCGACATCCTCAGCCTTCATGTTGACCTGTAGGTTGATCGTTATCTGGACTGGCTCTCTGTTAATTTTTATCTGTCCGCCCTTGAGTCCGAGTCCCTCGTTGAAGAACTTCTCAAGATTTGCGATGATGTCTACCGCAGGAGCATTCGAGATCTTCTCCTGCAGCATATTGAACTCGTCTACAGCTTTCGTCACATTAGCGTAGGACATCTGCAGCGCGTCAGTCCTGATTTTTCCAAGGTTCTCTGTGGCGTTTGCCATGTCTTCTCCGAGAGAAGCGCCAGACTTGACTGCCTTGGACACCTTATCGAACAGCGCAGGAGTGGTCTCCAAGACCTTTGTTCCTGCCGCCAGACCTGTTGGCATCGTGAGAGCGCCGGCAGCGTTAATGAGGCTCTGGATCTTTCCGTTGGTGAAGACCTCAAGCAGCCTGTCTAGACCGCGACCACCCTTGGAGTCAACTGTGCCGCCACCCATCGATGAGAGCATGCTCGATAGACCGCCGAGGCTCGTGAAGAGCTTTGACATCGCATCGATCTTCACGACGAACGCCTTCACTTCCTTGGGGTCCTTTCCTATGTCGATCTTCTTCACTTCTGCGATGATGCTTGATATCGCAGGACCGATGGCTCCAATCACCGAAGTCATCGCAGTTCCAAACGCCGCAATCTTGTCTGAAGCCTTCTCGACCAGAGTGGTGGTCTCGCTGCCAAACGTGCCCTTGTCAGTCCCTGTGATTGTATTCATGAGCTCGGGTGGTATCTTTATGCCAGACATCATCTGTCCGACGGCGCCGAGTATCTGGGCGACGGCACCAGCCTTCTTGATGTCGCCCTCTGAGAGGCTCTGCGTCATCTGGACCAGAGTTGTCACCAGGTCTCCCAAACCCTTTGTCATCGTCCGCGCGAGTCCGGTCGCTGCGTTGATTGCCATTGCAGCCTCAGAGGCATCGACCTTGGCGAGCTCGAGTCCTGCCTTGACGATATCTGTGATTGGGGCAAGAGCGCCGACCAGCTGTGCAACGATCGTGACCTTCTTCTCTACCTCGGCTGGGTCGCCAGTCACGACAGTGTTGATATAGCTTAGAGCATCAGCCAGAGTCTTTGTGAGAGACGACATGATGCTATTGACGAGGTTCATTCCATTTTCGATGGCTTCCTTGCCGCCCTTGAGCATCGTTATCAGGCCAATTCCGATGACTGCCACCAATCCCTTGCCGATGACCTCAACGATGTCTTTTATCGTGGGCATCAGTTTTGCAGCTTTAGTTGCTTCTGATTCAGGGATTTGGCTTATAGACTCAACAATCGATATGATCGTTTTGGATATCCTTCCCATTAAGTCTATAGCGTAGTCAAATGCAAATTTTATCATACCGCCTGATGCCGCTAAAGCTATTCCAAGTACTACAGCAATCGGGATTATAGCTCCAATAGCAGCCATTACTCCACCGAGTACAGCAAGGAACGAAGTTGTCTTAGTGAGAGGGACATCGGGAGAAGCATTGATCATGTTTGAAATCTCAAAGCCCACTAATCCCAATCCGGCGGTCATCAGCGCAATTCCTGCAAGGCCTGCCAAAGCAAGGAGGGCTTGCGGGCCAGAGAGAAGAGATCCGATTACGATTGCTGCAACGACTGCCACCATCGCCATAGTGAATACGGCAGACAAGGCTAGCAAGAACTTTAAAGTCTTGCCAAGCGGAATATCAGGAGAAGCATTGATCATATTTGATATTTCTTTGCCAACATATCCAAGAGCAACTGATACTAAGCCAATCGCAAGTAATCCAGGTATTGCTTTACCGACGTCAGAAACGCTGATTTTCTTTGCAGACTCAATTGCTGCCGCGGCAGCTTTCACGGCAAGGTAAACTGCAAGCATGAATCCGACAACCTTGAGCGGGTCTTCAAGCGCAGCGCCACCAGCCTGCATTGCGAGATTTAGGGCACCAGCAAATGGAATTAGAGCTGCAGAGAAAAGAACCGCGAGGCCAGCAAATACCAGGCCCGCGTATGCGAGATCTTTGAGCTTGACGTCTTTGATGCCGTCCGTGAAACCCTGGACTCCCTTTCCTACGCCCTGGCCAAGCTCGCCCAGCGTCTCTGGCAGGGACTTCGCGTCTTGGCCTGCTGCCCCGCCTGCAATTCCGCCAAACATGCCAGTGATCTTGCCGAAGACGCCCTTGAACGCGCCGGCAATCTTGCCGAACGGGATTGCAGATCCGAGGTACTTCAGCATCACAGCACCAAGACCAACACCCATGACAGTCATGATCTTGTTTCCGTACTTCTCCCAGACTACCTTGAACAGATCCATGAGCGTCTGGCCAAGCGAAACTGCCGCATCCTTCAGCTTGGGACCGATATCGGCAAACGCGTTTGCCAGCATCTCACCGAGTCCACCACCCGCGGTCTTTGCAGTCTTCTTGTCCTTCTTCAAGAAGTTCACGAAGCTCTTGATGAGATTGGTAAATCCCTCAATCACGAACTCTAGCAGACCGCCCAAGCCCTTGACGATGGTGACTGCCGTCTTCTTGAGACCGTCTTTTATCGTGGCGCCCATTCCACTGCTACTACCAAACAGCGTATCCTTCAGGTTCGTGAGCAGGTCCTTGACGGCTTTGCGGGGGTCCTTCTTCAGCATCTCCGTGAAGCTCTTGAACGCTGCCTTGACGCCCTCCATACGCTTGCTCATAGCGCCTGGGTCAAAGTAGGCCTTGAGGGCATTGCCGATTCCACTGAGAGCTCCATCGGGGCCTATCATGGTCGCGAGCATCTTGCCGACCTCTCGCCCAGCGTTGAACACGATCTTCATTGACTGACCGACAGCTTTGAGAATTTCCCTCATCTCCTCGCTGTTCATGATGCCCTTCATCATGCCATTCAGGAAGTTGTCGAGGAACCCTCCGCTGGTGAGACCCTCCAACGAGGCTGTCATCTTTTCGATCGACTTTGCGAGCCGGAGGTTCGCCTCCTCTTGGGTTATTGCACCATCTGCCGCCTCTTCTGCGGCAGTCTGGAAGTCGTCTAGATTTACCGCGGCATTCGACGGATCAAGTGCCGCGGCGAGGTTGGTGACATCCATTCCAGAGATGTCAGCGAGGCGCGCCTTCTCCTGGCGGCTCATCTGCTCGAAGGACTTGCCTGTCTCATTGAAGGCGTCTTTGATCATCTGGAGCTTCTCGCCAGGATCAGCC
>Ga0209087_1001522_pt1 | contig 13619 bp, 9 predicted proteins | sample S_130805_EF_Meta_FD_187321 | JGI IMG/M metagenome (GOLD analysis project Ga0209087, IMG submission 187321) | Freshwater microbial communities from Lake Simoncouche, Canada to study carbon cycling - S_130805_EF_MetaG (SPAdes) (version 2) | ecosystem: Environmental > Aquatic > Freshwater > Lake ...
AGCTTCGGCCAGGGCCAGGAGCAGATCCTCCGCTTCGGTCGCGGTCCAGGGGAGGGTTCGCAGGTTGGGCAGCCAGCCGCGGCAGCCGGCCTGAAAGGCCTCCAGGGCGGCGGTGTTGCGGCCCGCCACGGTGATCGAGCCGAAGCCCAGCTGCTCCAGGGCGGCCAGCACCGCAAGGGCACTGCCTCCGCAGCCCAGCACCAGTGCCCGCCGGCCCCGCCAGTCGCCGTCGCGCAGGGGGGCCACAAAGCCCTCCACATCGGTGTTGGTGCCCAGCCAGCCCCCCTGGGGCCGCCGCACCAGGGTGTTCACCGCCCCGAGCCGCTGCGCCAGCGGACTCAGCTCGGCCACCAGGGCGGCAACGGTCCGCTTGTGGGGGATGGTCACGTTGAGACCGCGGCAGTCGAGGGCTTCCAGGGCCGGCACCACCGCCGCCAGATCCGGGGCCGCCACCGGCAGGGCCAGGTAGATCCAGTCGAGGCCCAGGCCCGCCAGGGCCGCGTTGTGCATGGCGGGCGAGAGGGAATGGCGCACGGGATCCCCCAGCACCCCCACCAGGGCGGTGGAGCCCCCGGGGCCCCACCGGGCGGTGGAGGGCCGCTGGAGCGCGTCTCGGTCCTGCTGCGGGTCGGAAGGCGGCAACGGCATGGAGGGTCAGGGAGTGCGGGGGTGGATGGATCGACACGGCCGCAGGGCACCTCCGGCACCGGAGGGTCGGCGGATCGGCGTTGTCGGGAGCCCTTTGAGCTCGGCCAGGTCTGGGTCCGCGTCCGTTTCAGTCCCTGAAACCGTAGTTGGACACTGGCTTTCAGGCCGTCGCCGCCCCGCCAGCGGTTCGGGAACCACGCCTCGCCTTGGGGGAGGGGCCCTGCTGAAGATGCTCTCAGTCCGTTTTTCATCCACTCCAGGAGTTGGGAACCCATGGGAAAGGTTGTTGGTATTGACCTCGGCACCACGAACAGCTGCGTCGCCGTGATGGAGGGCGGCAAGCCCACGGTGATCGCCAACGCCGAAGGGTTCCGCACGACTCCCTCGGTGGTGGCCTACACCAAGAACCAGGACAAACTGGTGGGTCAGATCGCCAAGCGTCAGGCGGTCATGAACCCCGAGAACACCTTCTATTCCGTGAAGCGTTTCATCGGCCGCCGCGTCGATGAGGTGAACGAGGAATCGAAGGAGGTGAGCTATACGGTGGAGAAGGCCGGCTCCAATGTGAAAATCAAGGCCCCGGTGCTCAATAAGCAGTTCGCCCCTGAGGAGATCTCGGCCGAGGTGCTGCGCAAGCTCGCTGAGGACGCCGGCAAGTACCTCGGTGAAACGGTCACCCAGGCGGTGATCACCGTGCCCGCCTACTTCAACGACTCCCAGCGTCAGGCCACCAAGGACGCCGGCAAGATTGCCGGCCTTGAGGTGCTGCGGATCATCAACGAGCCCACTGCGGCAGCCCTGGCTTACGGTCTCGACAAGAAGAGCAATGAGCGCATCCTGGTCTTCGACCTCGGCGGCGGCACCTTTGACGTGTCGGTGCTCGAGGTGGGCGATGGGGTGTTTGAGGTGCTCTCCACCTCCGGCGATACCCACCTGGGCGGTGATGACTTCGACAAGGTGATCGTGGATTACCTGGCCGATTCCTTCAAGGCCAACGAGGGCATCGATCTGCGCAGCGACAAGCAGGCCCTGCAGCGCCTCACCGAAGCGGCCGAGAAGGCCAAGATCGAGCTCTCCAGCGCCACCCAGAGCGAGATCAATCTGCCTTTCATCACCGCCACCCCCGAGGGTCCCAAGCACCTCGATCTCACCCTCACCCGCGCCAAGTTCGAGGAGCTGGCCTCCAAGCTGATCGACCGCTGCCGCGTGCCTGTGGAGCAGGCCCTCAAGGACGCCAAGCTCTCCACCAGCGAGCTCGATGAGATCGTGATGGTGGGTGGTTCCACCCGCATTCCGGCGGTGCTGGAGCTGGTCAAGCGCGTGACCGGCAAGGATCCCAACCAGACCGTGAACCCCGACGAGGTGGTGGCCGTGGGTGCCGCCATCCAGGGTGGTGTGCTGGCCGGCGAGGTGAAGGACATCCTGCTCCTGGATGTCACCCCGCTCTCGCTCGGCGTGGAGACCCTCGGCGGTGTGATGACCAAGATGATCACCCGCAACACCACCATCCCCACCAAGAAGACGGAGACCTACTCCACCGCCGTCGACGGCCAGACCAATGTGGAGATCCACGTGCTCCAGGGCGAGCGCGAGATGGCCAGCGACAACAAGTCGCTCGGCACCTTCCGGCTCGATGGCATCCCGCCGGCCCCCCGTGGCGTGCCCCAGATCGAAGTCACCTTCGACATCGACGCCAACGGCATCCTCAGCGTGACCGCCAAGGACAAGGGCAGCGGCAAGGAGCAGAGCATCTCGATCACCGGCGCCTCCACGCTTTCCGATAACGAAGTGGATCGGATGGTGAAGGATGCCGAGGCCAATGCCACCGCCGACAAGGAGAAGCGCGAGAAGATCGACCTGAAGAATCAGGCGGAAACCCTGATCTATCAGGCCGAGAAGCAGCTCGGCGAACTGGGCGACAAGGTGGCTGCCGACGACAAGGCCAAGGTGGAGGCTTTCACTGCCGACCTCAAGGCTGCCGTTGAGCGCGATGACACCGATGCGATCAAGGCCACGCTGGAGCAACTTCAGCAGGCCCTCTACGCCGCCGGTGCCTCCGTGTATCAGCAGGCCGGTGCCGATGGCGCCGCCTCCGCCGCCTCGGCGGGCAATGGCAACGGCGCCTCTTCTGCAGGCAGCGCCGCCGACGACGTGATCGATGCTGAGTTCACCGAGAGCAAGTGAGCCGGCTGGCGTTATTGCCCAGTGCGATCGCTTGCCTGACTGACACGAGCCCCCCTGGTGGGGGCTTTTTTGTCACTTTCGCCAGTCATCGCCCAGGTCGCGTTTGCTCCATGGGCCGGACGTAGGTGGTGATCGCTCTACCAGTTAACCATCAGCAATTCGTCCTTTGTTGCTCCTGAGGGTCAGGCGATTGCGAATGCTGTAACAACTATGTTGTGAACGATTTGATTTTCATTCTCTGCAGCGCCCAGTCGGCGCTGGCCGGTGCCAGCAAAACGCCATTGCGGTAGTGGCCGCTGAGCAGCAGCAGACCCGGCGCCAGTTCCTCCAGGAGCGGAGCGGGTTGGCCCACGGGTCGGCAGCGGAGCCCCTGCCAGCGGCGATGCTCCTGGGCTTCCGCCAGCCAGGCCGGCGCGGCACCGGCTAACCCCCGCAGGATCTCCAGATGCGAGGGTTCCGCCCTCTGCCCAGGTTCCAGCGTGGCCCCCAGCCAGAAGCGCCGCCCTCCGGGCAGGTCGGGCCGTGGCACCAGGTTGATTCCGCCCCGCACCACGGCCCCGGGCCAGTTCCAGAGGGGATCCCGTTGGATTCGCAGGGTGGGGTGAGGAGCCAGTTCCAATTCCAGGGCCTGGCCGAGCACCGGCTCCATCGCCCTCTTCACACCGAGGGTTTCCAGGATCGATCCGGAGGCCACGCCCGCGCACACCAGAACCCATTCCGCCTCTTCCACGCCGCCACACGCCAGCCTCACTCGCCAGCCCGCGCCCCTGGGTTCCAGCGCCACCGCGCGGCCATTCAGGCGGCCCATCCCTGCCGTGAGGCCATCGCTGGCGAGGGCCCGCAGGGCCACGCCGGGATCCAGTTGCCCGTCGGCCTCCGAGAAGAGGCCGCCCACCGCTTCGGGCCCGATGGGGCTGAGCCGCTCCAGGCTGTCCCTGGTCCAGATCCTCAGGCCCATCCCCTGCCGGATCGGGTCGGCCGCCAGGGCCCTTTGCCGCTCCAGTTCCGCGGGGTCGCCGGCCAGCAGCAGGAGTCCGGGCCTCCAGGGAACGGGGTGACCGCTTGCCTCAAGGATCCGGCGCCAGTGGCCCCAGAGCTCAAGGCCGTGCTGGCGAAGCCTCCAGGCCCGGCCCCGGCTGCGGTGAAACACCCGGGCCATCAGCACCCCCAGGGCAGCCTGGCTGCCGCTGCCGTTGGATACGGGGTCGTCGCCGCTGGTCTGGGCGGTACCGGAGCCGGGATCCACCAGCAGAACCCGGTGGCCGTGCCGCTGCAGCCACCAGGCCGCCGCAAGCCCCACCAGACCGGCTCCCAGCACGATCACGGTGGAGCGCTGAACCCCATGATCACCAAAGCCCTGAAGCCTGGCGGCATCCTCTGCGGGCCCAGGGCCCGGGGCCTGAGCCCGCACGGCTGGGGCAGGGGCGCCGCCTGGATCAGGCCTGATTGAGGGCCACCTTCACCTCCTGGGGCAGCAGCTGGGCATAGAGCCCAAAGCCACTCGCCACCTTGATGTAGGCCTTGCGCAGGGCTTCGCCGTCCTGGAGCCGCGCCGCCTCATCGAGGTCGGCCAGGGAGGCTTTGAGCTCGTTGGCCCGTTGGGTGGCTTCTACCCGCTCGGACGGCAGCAGCAGCCTGTTGATGTAGAGCATTTCGCGGCCCACTTCTTGCATCGGGCCGTGGATCAGGTTGCGGGTGAACACCCAGTTGCGGTTGTTCACGAGTTCGGCCAGATCCGGCAGCCGGTCGCGGGCGGCGAGGAAACCCTCGGCCTGTCGGGTGATGGCGCTGATGGCCTCGGGGGAGAGGGTGGCCGGCGTGCTCGCCCGGCTGCCGCTGCAGGCCGCCACGGAAACGCTCAGCACCAGGGCCAGGAGCAGGGCAGCCAGGCGGCGCAGGAGGCCGGGGCCCTCCAGGGCGGGAGTGGGAGCCGGGGCGGCCAAGCTGGCGGGGCGGACCATGGAACCGATCAGGGCAATGGCGCGACTGTACCCAGGCCGACTCTGGCGGGCATCGCTCCTTAGCCGGTTGCAACAGCACCCCCTACCCCCCGCGCTCAACAGGCGCCTGGCGATTCGGCGGCGGGCACGCTCTTTGGGTGCCCATTCATCGCTCTGATCACAATGGGGCGAGTGTGAAACCGGCCATGGGCTCCCCTTCGGCGATCCTGCAGTTGATCTGTGCCGATCGCCCCGCTCTGGTGAGTGAGCTTTCGGGCTGGGTGGCGGCCAATGGCGGCAACATCCGCCACGCCGACCACCACACCGATGCGGGTGCCGGATTGTTTCTCAGCCGAATCGAATGGGGTCTGGAGGGATTCGGCCTGCCCCGGGCGGCGATCGCCCCGGCCACGGCGGCCCTGGCGGCCCGGCTCGGCGGCGAAGGCCAGCTCCACTTCTCCGATGCCATCGTGAAGGTGGCCATCTTCGTGAGCCGGCAGGACCACTGTCTGGTGGATCTGCTCTGGCGCACCAGGGCTGGCGAGTTGCCGATGGAGGTGGCGCTCGTGGTGAGCAACCATCCCGATCTGGCCGGGGTGGCGGCCGGATTTGGGATTCCCTTCGTGCACCTGCCGGTGCGTGCAGCCAACCGCGCCGAGGCGGAGGCGGCGCAGCTGGAGCTGCTGGCTGCCAACGGCATCGAACTAGTGATCCTCGCCAAATACATGCAGGTGCTGAGCGCCTCCTTCCTGGAGCGCTTCCCTGCCGTGATCAACATCCACCACTCTTTCCTCCCCGCCTTCCAGGGCGCCCAGCCTTATCACCGGGCCTGGGAGCGGGGGGTGAAGCTGATCGGCGCTACGGCCCACTTCGTGACCGAGGAACTCGATGGCGGGCCGATCATCGAGCAGGTCACCATGGCCGTGAGCCACCGCGACGAGGTGGAGGACCTGATCCGCCTTGGCCGCGACACCGAGCGCCTGGCCCTGGCCAGAGCCGTGCGCCTGGTCCTGCGCCGCCAGGTCATGGTCTACCGGGGGCGCACCGCCGTCTTCGCCTGAGGGAGCCACCCGGTGCGATCCTGCAACCAGACCGGATGGCCGCCAGGGAACTGGCCCGCTCCGCCAGCCACCTTCCATTTGCCGCGCCGATTTGATTGCCCATCTGCATGCCCTTGATCGTCGCCTTGTGGCCGAGAGGCCGGCGGCCGCGGCTCCCCTGGGCTGGCGTTGCTTCCAGATCGGTGTGCTCCTGCTGGCCGCCAGTGCCTTTCTCGGCGGCCTGTTCCTGCTGGTGGCCCTGATCCTCGGCAGTCGCGGCCGCCCTCCGCTCCTGGCCAACCGCGCGAACCAGTTGCTTCTGCTGCTGGCCGCCTTGATGGTGCTCGGCTGCTTCGGCGCGTACAGCGGCTGGCTGTCCTGGGTGGGCCTGGGCAACTGGCTGCCCTTCTTCTGGGCCTTCTGGGGCTACCAGCCCTATCTCGCCACCGCGGCGGCCCGTCGCCGGGTGGCCCTGATGCTGGTGGCCGCCACCGTGCCGGTGATCCTCACGGGGCTGGGCCAGCTCTGGTGGGGCTGGCATGGACCCTTTGAGGCCCTGGGCGGCCTCGTGATCTGGCACCTCAAGCCCGGCGGCAATCCGCCTGGCCGTCTGGCGGGCCTGTTCGATTACGCCAACATCGCCGGGTCCTGGTTGGCTCTGGCCTGGCCCCTCCTGTTGGCCGCCCTGCTCCAGCCCCGCCTCGATCCCCGCCGCCGCGCCGTGGTGCTGCTGCTGGTCCTGGGGCTGGTGACGGCCGTGTTTCTCACCGATTCCCGCAATGCCTGGGGTGCCCTGCTGCTGGCCGTGCCCCTGGTGGCGGGTCCATTGAGCTGGGTCTGGTTGCTTCCCCTGCTGGCGCTGGCCGTGGCGGTGATCGCCGCCGCCAGCCTGGTGGGGACGCCGGAGGTCATCCAGGCTCCGGCCCGCGCCCTGGTGCCGGAAGCGGTCTGGGGCCGGCTCAGCGACCTTCATTACGCCGGACAGCGGCCCCAGGAGATCACCCGGCTGGCCCAGTGGCGGGTGGCCCTTGGGTTGATCGCCGAGCGCCCTTGGCTGGGCTGGGGGGCGGCGGCGTTCAGCCTGATCTATCCCCTGCGCACGGGCCATTGGCATGGCCATCCCCACAACCTGCCGATCGATCTGGCCCTGAGCCACGGCGTGCCCGTGGCGCTGCTGCTGGTGGGGTTCGTGCTGGCGCTTCTGATCCGTTCCCTCGGTCCAGCGCTGCTGCGGGGTGGGGTGTTCGATCGCGGCTGGTGGACCGCTGTTCTGGTGCTGGTGGCGCTTCATGCCACCGACATGCCCTTCTATGACAGCCGTATCAATGTGGCGGGCTGGATTCTGCTGGCAGGGTTGCGGGCGATGGTGCGGCCCGATCAGGCCGGGTCCGCTCTGGCGGCCAGGCCGCTCTCCGGCTGAGGCCGGGGCCTACGACGGCCTGCAGACCCTTCCTGCCGTGACCTGGCCCGGGCTCAACCCGGCGGACCATGGCCCCGGGCTGGCTGACTGCTTTCAAGGCGGCCCGTTTCAAGGCGGCCCGATCCGTCCCTCGGCTTCGCCCTGGGGAACGATCACTCCGGCCCCATTGCGGTGGCGCCAGAGGGTCTCGACCTCCAACGGGCCTTTGAGGTGCTGCCAGGGGAGCACTGTGTCCGCTTCCCAGCGTTCATGCACCACCCTCTCCCAGGCTGGCGGGGGCGGCAGCCCGTCGGGCGTCGCGGCGATGGTGTCGCTGTCCCCAGATTGCACGGCCCTGTAGGCCTTCTTCCATCCTCCAAGGCTGGTGTGCGCCCCTCGGGCTGCGGCGATCACCGGCGCGAGTCGTCGGTCGCTGCGGGAGAGGAGGGCCTGGATCACGCTCCAGCCGTAGCTTTCCGGCCTCAGCTCGATGCCCTTGGGTTTGAGGCGCTTGGCCAGCAGCTTGAGCCGTTGCTCGGCCTCCGGCCGCACCCCGTCCCATTGGAAGGGCGTGTGGGCCTTGGGCACGAAGGAGCTCACCCCCAGGGAAAGCCGCAGACCCGGGGTGGCCTTCTTCAGGTCCAGCAGTAGGGAGGCGGTGGCTTCGATGTCGGCCTCCTCCTCGCTCGGAAGACCGGCCATCCCATAGAGCTTCAAGCCAGTGAGCCCCCCTTCGCGGGCGTAGCGGGCCGCGGCGAAGATCTCCTCGGTGGCGAGCTTCTTGTTCACCACCTCCCGCATTCGCTCGCTGCCGCTCTCGATCGCGATCGTGAGCGATTTGCTGCCTCGTTTCGCCAGGATTCGCCCCAGCTGGGGCGTCACCGTGGCGGCCCGCACGGAACTCACGCTCAGCCGCACGCCCTCGAAGCGATCGCCATCGAGCCAGCTCAGCAGTTCGGCGAATTGTGGGTGCTGGGTCACCGAGGCGCCGAGCAGGCCGAGCCGCTGGGTGGCGGCCAGACCCACCTCCACGGCAGGGATCAGGCCGTCCTCCAGGGAGGGGGTGCGGAAGGGCAGGGTGAGGTAGCTGGCTAGGCAGAAGCGGCACAGCTCCGGGCAGCTGCGCACCACCTCCACCATGTGGATCGAGGGCCAGGCTGCCTCCGGGGTGATCACCGTGGAGTGGCTGAGGGTGTTGCCGCGCCAGGTTTGCTTGGCGATCCGCTCGGGGATGCCGGGCTCGGTGGGTTCGATGGCCAGGAGGGTTCCGTCGCCGCTGTAGCGCGGTGCGTAAAGGGATGGCACATACACGCCCTCCACCCGGGCCAGACGCCGTAGCCGTTCGGCCCGGGGCTGCCCCCGGCTGTCGAGCATGGCATCCACAAAGGCCGGCAACAGCTGTTCGCCGTCCCCCAGCAGCACGGCGTCGAGGAAGGGCGCCAAGGGTTCGGGATTGGCCGTGAGCACAGGCCCACCGCCGAACACAATGGGATCGTGATCACCCCGCTGATGGCTCCACAGGGGGATGCGCTCGCCCTCCAGCAGATCGAGCAGCACCGGTCCATCCAGCTCCCAGCTCAGGGAAAGGCCGAAAAGATCGGTGCCACTGCCCCTGGGCCGGTGCGGGGGATCCCCCCGATCGGTGAAGAGCCTGCGTACATCGACATCGGCCCGGCGGGCCAGGCTGGCCCACACCACCTGGAACCCCAGGCTGGTGATGCCCACCGCATAGGTGCTTGGGAAGGCCAGCACCACCCGCAGGGCGTCCGCCGTGGGCTGGGCGGGCTCGAACAGCAGCGTTTCCTGGTCCAGGGATTGGAGGCCGGTGTCACCAGCGTGTCACCGCGGCCATTCGGCGGCCGGCGCATGGTTTCCGCGCTCACCTTCACGCTCACCCGAGCGGCGGAGGCGGAAGGCCAAAAGAAAAGCCCGGCAGTCGCATGACCGCCGGGCTGGCTCGAGCGGAGTCGAGCGTGTGAAGGGTTCAGGCCCCGGTCGCCGCCAGGGCCTACCCCGATTCACTTGGTGAGCAGGGCGCTCAGGGGGCCGATCAGGCCGGTGAGGGCGGAACTGGCCGTGGCGGGGGCGGGGGTGGCGCCCTTGGCGAAAGTGCTGAGCACCAGGTTGGCGGCGGTGTTGATCAGGGGCCACTTGTCGCCGGCAATCGGCTTGATCACCGGGGCAGCGGTGTTCCAGAGGGCCTGGAAGCCGCCCATGGCAGCGACGGCTGCGGCAATGTTGCCGCCCTTCACTTCACCTTCGCTCTTCTTGAGCAGATCGAGCACGGGGGTCACGGCCTGGCCGAGGGCCGCCTGGCCGGTGGCGGTGGCGGCGGTTTTGGCGGCTTCACCGGTGGTGGCGGCGGCATCCTTGGCGGCCTGGCCCACCTGGTCACCCGCCTGGCGGGCGGCTTCCTGGGTGCCGGAGCAGCCGGTGAGAGCCAGGGCGGCCAGGGCGGCAGCGGCGATCGTGGAGCGACGGATGGCGCGGATCGGACGCATTGGAGAAAACAAGCGGCGTTCAGCCTCCTTGTAGGCGGCCTGGGGCGTCCGTCAGGCTTTGTGGGGATCTCGTTACAACCGATACGCCGTTTCAGGGGCCTGGCCGCTGTCGGTGCGGGACTTTCTGCCAAATCTGGATGTTGTGGCTATGTTCTGCAACCAGACAATCCAGCAGCTGAGGAGCTCCATGTCGCGATCCCTGGTAGCCACCGTTCGGAAGCCTGTTTCCTCTGTGGGGAAGCCTGCGGGATGGGGATTCAGCGGCGCCTGGCTGGTGGCGCTCGCTCTGGTGATCCCCGGTTCGCTCGCCCTGGCTTCGCCCGTGCAGGCGGCCACCTCCGGATCCGGCGGCGATGGCGGCGCCGGCGGGGTCTCCTCCCTCGGCAGTGACCCCACGGCTCCCGAGCCCGGCTTCCCGCCCACGGGCGGGCTCGGCGGCAGCGGCGGTGCCGGTGGTGTGGGTGGTTCCGCTGCGGGAGCCCCGGGCGGCAATGGCGGCGTCGGTGGCGATGGTGGCAACTACGGCCAGTCGATACCATCAGCCAAGAAAGGCGATGGCGGTGCGGGCGGTGCCGGCGGTAATGCCGCCAATGGGGTCACGCTGGGTTCCACAGATGTGACCGGGGCCAATGGCGGCGCCGGCGGTGCCGGCGGCCAGGGTGGAACCGCCGTGGTGGGTCAGAGCGGCCCCGGCATCGGCGGCGTGGGCGGTGCGGGCGGCCGCGGTGGTGATGCCATCACCGCCAGCCAGGCCACCCTGGGCATCAGCCAGGTCGGTGGCGATGGCGGCAATGGCGGCGTCGGGGGAGCATCCGGCATCGCGGCCAATGGCGGCGCCGGCGGCCGTGGCGGTAATGGCGGTTCCGGCCTCCTGGCCAGCGGCGGCAATGGCGGAACAGGTGGAGCCGGCGGCTCCGCGGCCGGTGCCCTTGGCGGCGCCGGCGGTGCGGGTGGTGACGCCGGCACCCTCACCTGTGATGGCGCTGCGGTGCTCTGTGCCGGCCAGGCTGGAACCGGCGGCAGCGGCGGTAATGGCTCCGATGCCACCACGGTGGCCGGCGCGGCGGGCGGCAATGGCGGAAGGGGTGGTTCGCTCGGAGCCGCTGCGGGCGCCATCGCCATCGGCAACGCCACTTCGGGCACGAACGGCGCCGATGCCAGCGGTTCGACACCCGGTACGGCTGGGACCAATGGCGGCAACGGGGCCAGCGCCCAGGGCGTCAATGCGATCGCGCTCGGTTCTGCCGATGGCCCGCGCAATGGCGCTGTGGCGGCGGGGCGTGCCGCTGTGGCCATCGGTGCTGCTGATGCCAGCAATGCGGGAGCCCAGGCCCTCGCCAATGGCGATGTGGCGGTCGGCACGGCCGCTGTGGCGCGCTCCGACAGTGGTCCCTTAAAGGCCACGGCAATCGGGTATGGAGCTAGCGCTCAGGTGGCCGGAGGCCTAGCAGTGGGTTCATCTGCGCTTACCAATAACGGCACGGCGGTTGGCACCAGAGCCATTGCAACGGGCGATCTTTCAGGCGCTTTCGGCAATTCAGCGGTCGCCGCCGGCTCCAAAGCCACGGCCTTGGGGGCGGAAGCCTCAGCCAATTTCGCCAACAGCACCGCGATCGGTGCTGGCGCCACCACCACCGCCGCCAACCAGATCACGCTCGGGGTGGGCGGGCCCCTCGCCGTCAGCACCGCCTATTCCCTGCCGGGGCTGGTGCTCCCCGGTGCCGCCTTCGTGGAGAGCCTCAAGCAGGTGGGCACCACCAGCCAGATCCGTTTCACCACCGTGGATGCCTTCGGCACCCTGGGCACCACCACCTTCTCGGTGGCGGACATTCCCAGCGGGGGAGGCGGCGGCACCAGCGGCTGCTCGCCGGCTGCCGATGGATCCTTCGCCTGCGGCAGCGCCCAGGGCTCCCGGCCCGGCGCTGTGGCCAGCGGCACCGGCGTGGCGATCGGTTCAGCCGACGCCAGCCAGCCGGGCGCCGTGGCAAGGGCCTCGGGTGATGTGGCCCTCGGCACCGGCGCGGTGGCCGATTCCACCACCAAGAGCGCCCTCGGCCGGGCCACGGCGATCGGCTACAGGGCACGGGCCCAAGGGGGCGGTGGTGTGGCCCTGGGCTCCAATGCTTTTGCGGGTGATCCGGCCACGGCGGTGGGCACCAATGCCACCGCATCGGGGCAGGATTCCTCGGCCTTCGGCTACAACGCCACCGCTACCGGGGCCCAGAGCGTGGCTGTGGGTGCTGGCTCCCGCGCCTCCGCCACCAATGGCGTTGCGCTCGGTGCTGGGGCGTCGGCCGCGGCCACCAATGGCCTGGCCCTGGGTGCCGGAGCCAGCGTTGCCCCTGGCCTGACCAACAGTGTGGCGATCGGCGCAGGCGCCACCGCCACTGCCGCCAACCAGATCATGCTGGGGGTTGGCACCCCTGGTTCCAGCAGTGTCTACACCCTGCCGGGCTTGGCACCCGCCGGTGCTTTCGTGAATTCCGCCAATCAGAATGGCGGTGAGGTTCGTCTGACAACGGTCGACAACGCTGGCAATCTGGGCACCTCTGATTTTTCGCTCAACAGCCTGACCAACAACCTCTCCTCGATCAATAACAATATCAGCGCCATCAATAATCAAATTTCCCGTATCAATAACGCCCTTGAATCCGTCAATCGTCAGATCATGAGTGTGGGCGCCCTCGCCTCGGCCCTTTCCTCCATCCCCAACATCACCTCCGGTGATCAGCGTTATGGCTGTGGCATCGGCACCGGCGTCTACGGCAGCGGTTTGGCCGGATCCGCCGGCTGTGTGGTCCGTGTCAGTGAGCGGGTGTGGGTTAATGCGGCGGTCGCGGCCACCCGCTACACCGACACCGGCTTCGGGAGCACCCCCTCCATTGCCGGTCGTTTGGGCCTCTTCTTCCAGTGGGGCGGCTCCCAGGCGGCTCCCGCCACCGCCGCTCCTGGTGTGCGGTGATCAGGGCCCTCCTTCGCCTTCCGCTGGCCGCCCCTGCTGTGCTGATGGCGGCCGCTCTGACGGTTCCCGCAGCTGCGGCCACTCCGCTCGCGTTCAGGTTTTCGCCCAGGCAGGCCACTCTGCAGGCTCAGGCTCCGGGGCCTGGCAGCGCAGCCCCTGCCCGGGCTCCTGGCGATCCTTTCCAGACCACGTATCTGCGTGAATGCATGGGTGCAGGAGCCGCCGCCGCCCAGCGGCGGGCCTACTGTCAATGCTCTTACCAGCAGCTTCGCCGCCGTTACACACCCCAGCAGTATGCGCTTCTGGATGGCTGGATCCGAAGCGGGCCCCAGGAGCTCCGCCGTTTTGCCGTGGTGGCCTGGGAGCCTGAATTCGCCTCCTGTCGCCCGCTGCTCCAGGGCGGCTCCGCTGCCCCTGCCCCTCAGCAGGGCCGGCAGCCAGCGGGTCAGCCGTGATTGAGGCCTGGTCTTGATCGCCCCACCGGCTTGGTCATGCCGTGTCTGCAGGGCGATTGCCTCCCCTGCCCTGGCCCTGTTGGTGCTGGGTTCCCATGGGGCGTGGGCGCAATCTCCCAGGCCAGCGCCGGCTTCAGCTCCGCCGGCTCCGGTTCGCGATGGCGTCCCTGCGGCCGTGGGGTCCGGTGCGAGCACGGCGGCCCTTCGCCGCCTCGCCGATCAGCGCTTCGCCTCCGGTTCCATCAATGGTGCGATCCAGATCTGGAGCGGCCTGATCGCGGAACAGCGTGATCTGGAGCCATGCCTGTACAACAGGGCCCAGGCCTATCTGATCCTGGCCCAGTTGCCTCTCGCCCAGCTGGATCTTGATCGCCTGGTGACGCTGCAGCGCCAACGGCCGAATGCCTCCACATTTTTGCTGCGGGGCATCGTGAACAATGAACTCGGCAGGACTGCTCAGGCTCTGGCGGACTTCGACCGGGCGCTGACG
>Ga0209087_1001525_pt1 | contig 13611 bp, 1 predicted proteins | sample S_130805_EF_Meta_FD_187321 | JGI IMG/M metagenome (GOLD analysis project Ga0209087, IMG submission 187321) | Freshwater microbial communities from Lake Simoncouche, Canada to study carbon cycling - S_130805_EF_MetaG (SPAdes) (version 2) | ecosystem: Environmental > Aquatic > Freshwater > Lake ...
CCATGTTTCCTAGTATTCCAACATTTTGAATGACATCCACGTTACCATAATATATCGCATCTGATTGGACGGACAAGTTTCCTAAGATTCCGACGTTTTGAATGACCTCCACGTTACCATAATATAGGGCATCTGATTGGACGGACAAGTTTCCTAAGATTCCAACATTTTGAACAAGGCCCACATTTCCATAATATATCGCATCTGATTGGACGGACAAGTTTCCTAAGATTCCAACATTTTGAACAAGGCCCACATTTCCATAATATATCGCATCTGATTGGACGGACAAGTTTCCTAGTATTCCAACATTTTGAATGACATCCACGTTACCATAATATATCGCATCTGATTGGACGGACAAGTTTCCTAAGATTCCGACATTTTGAATTACATCCACATTTCCATAATATAGTGCGTCTGATTGGACGGCCAAGTTTCCTAGTATTCCAACATTTTGAATGACATCCACGTTACCATAATATAGTGCGTCTGATTGGACGGTCAGGTTACCTAGGATTCCGACGTTCTGAACAACCTCCACGTTACCATAATATATCGCATCTGATTGGACGGACAAGTTACCTAGGATTCCGACATTTTGAACAAGGTCCACATTTCCATAATATATCGCATCTGATTGGACGGTCAAGTTTCCTAGTATTCCAACATTTTGAACAACCTCCACGTTACCATAATATATCGCATCTGATTGGACCGCCAAGTTTCCTAGGATTCCGACATTTTGAACAACGTCCACATTTCCATAATATACTGCGTCTGATTGAACAGATAAGTTACCATTCAATAACATATTATTTGAAACATTTAACGTTCCACTGACATCTAAATCGTATTGTGGTGTTTCTGTTCCAACCCCTACATTACCACCTGTATAATAAATAACGCTACCATTTTGGGTCCATACACCAGTTGATGTATTTTCAAACTTTATTGATTGATGTGGTGTTGCTGTAGGATCAACCGTAATTGAAATACCATTTCCACTAATAAAATTAATCCAGTCTAATCCTTCTGCAGTTAAATATGAACCTGGTGTTGCGTTTCCGTTCACTTCCCAATATTTAAATGTACTATTCATTGCAATAAGGACATTTTCTTCTTCTTGTTGCGTTACAGTAAATCCTGAATCTTGATCAAAAATAATAGATGTAATATTTCCAAATACTGTTCCTTCAGGACCATTTGTTCCAACTCGTATTCTTGCATTACCAGCAGGTCCAACTGGTCCGGTTGGACCTATTTCGCCTATACCAACTGGTCCAGTTGGTCCAGTTGGTCCGGTAGAACCAGTATTTGTTGCATAACCAGATATTCCTCGCGGACCAGTATCACCTGTAGGACCAGTAGGACCTATTCGACCCATTGGTCCAAAATCACCTTGTAATCCTCGTGGTCCTCTTTCGCCAGTTGGACCGGTTGAACCTGTTGGACCTGTATTTGTTGAAAATCCAGGAGGTCCAGTAACACCTGTTGGACCCATTTGACCTATTGGACCGGTTGAACCCGTTGGACCTGTTCTACCTGTATTACCAGTTGGTCCGGATGATCCACTATGTCCAGTTGGTCCGGTTCTACCAGTTGGTCCAGTTGAACCAGATGAACCTGTTGGACCGGTTGGTCCTGTTGGACCAGTTGATCCTGTTGGACCAGTTGATCCTGTATCACCTGTATATCCAGTTGGCCCTGTATCTCCTGTTTCGCCTGTTGATCCTGTATCTCCTGTATGACCTGTATCACCTGTATATCCTGTTGGCCCTGTATCTCCTGTTTCGCCTGTTGATCCTGTATCTCCTGTATGACCTGTATCACCTGTATATCCAGTTGGCCCTGTATCTCCTGTTTCGCCTGTTCATCCTGTGCCACCAGTTGGACCTGTTGTACCTGTGGGACCTGTGGGTCCAGTATCACCTGTTGGTCCAGTAGCACCTGTTGGACCTGTATATCCTGTTGCTCCTGTTAGCGTTGCTTCTCCAGGTATTCCTTGTGGTCCAGTACATCCAGTTGGTCCTGTATATCCTGTTGCTCCTGTTAGCGTTGCTTCTCCAGGTATTCCTTGTGGTCCAGTACATCCAGTTGGCCCTGTTGGTCCTGTTGGTCCTGTATCGCCTGTAATACCAGTATGTCCGGTTGGTCCGGTTCCAATAGGTCCAGTGGGTCCAGTATGTCCGGTTGGTCCAGTAGGTCCGGTTGGTCCTGTCTCACCAGTTGGTCCTGTATCGCCAGTTGGTCCTGTATCACCTGTTGGTCCTGTTGATCCTGTTGGTCCTGTTGATCCTGTTGGACCCGTTGATCCTGTTGGTCCTGTATTACCAGTATATCCGGTTGGACCAGTTTGTCCTGTATTACCAGTAGATCCTGTATTACCAGTAGATCCTGTATTACCAGTAGATCCTGTTGGTCCTGTTGGTCCTGTTGGCCCTGTTGGTCCGGTTTCACCTGTTGGTCCTGTTGGTCCGGTTTCACCGGTTGGTCCTGTTGGTCCTGTCGATCCGGTTGATCCTGTCGTTCCTGTTGACCCCATTGATCCTGTTGAACCCGTTGGTCCGGTTGGTCCGGTTGGCCCGGTTGGTCCTGTTGGTCCTGTAGATCCGGTTGGTCCTGTTGGTCCTGTTGATCCAGTTGATCCGGTTGATCCAGTTGGTCCTGTTGGTCCTGTTGATCCGGTTGATCCAGTTGGTCCTGTTGGTCCTGTTGGTCCTGTTGATCCTGAATGACCGGTTCTTCCAGTTGATCCTATTGATCCTGTTGGACCTGTTGGTCCTGTAGATCCTGTTGATCCTGAATGACCGGTTCTTCCAGTTGATCCGGTAGGTCCGGTTGGTCCGGTTTCACCAGTTGGTCCGGTTTCACCAGTTGGTCCGGTTTCACCAGTTGGTCCGGTTTCACCAGTTGGTCCGGTTTCACCTGTATCACCAGTTGATCCAGTATCACCAGTTGGTCCTGTTAAACCAGTATCTCCTGTCATACCAGTTGGTCCTGTTCCGATTGGTCCGGTACACCCAGTTGGTCCTGTATATCCTGTTGCTCCTGTTAGTGTGGCTTCTCCTGGTATTCCTTGAGGCCCTGTTGGTCCGGTTGGTCCTGTATATCCTGTTGCTCCTGTTAGTGTAGCTTCTCCTGGTATTCCTTGTGGTCCTGTCGGTCCAGTCGGTCCTGTCGGACCCGTTGGTCCTGTATCACCTGTTATTCCTGTTGGACCGGTTGGTCCTGTTCCAATTGGACCTGTTGGACCCGTTGGACCTGTTGGACCTGTTGGACCTGTTGGACCTGTTGGACCTGTTCGACCGGTTGAGCCTGTGGGTCCTGTGGGTCCTGTTGGTCCTGTTGGTCCTGTTGAACCTGTATCACCAGTTGAACCTGTATCACCAGTTGAACCTGTATCACCTGTTGAACCAGTATCACCTGTTGTTCCTGTGTCACCTGTATATCCTGTCTCACCTGTTGATCCTGTGTCACCTGTTAGACCAGTATCACCAGTAGTTCCTGTTGGACCTGTTGGACCTGTTGAACCAGTTGGACCTGTTGGACCTGTTGGACCTGTTGAACCTGTTGGACCTGTTGAACCTGTATTGCCAGTCGACCCTGTTGGTCCGGTTGGTCCGGTTGGTCCGGTTGGTCCCGTTGGTCCGGTTGGTCCGGTTGGTCCGGTTGGTCCGGTTGATCCGGTTGGTCCGGTTGATCCGGTTGATCCGGTTGGACCTGTTGGTCCTGTTGAACCTGTATCACCAGTGGGTCCTGTGGGTCCTGTTGGTCCGGTTGGTCCGGTTGGTCCGGTTGGTCCGGTTGGTCCAGTGGGTCCTGTGGGTCCGGTTGGTCCAGTGGGTCCTGTTGGTCCTGTTGAACCAGTATCTCCTGTCATACCAGTTGGTCCTGTTCCTATTGGTCCTGTACATCCTGTAGGTCCTGTATATCCAGTTGCTCCTGTTAGCGTAGCTTCTCCTGGTATTCCTTGTGGACCGGTTGGTCCAGTTGGACCTGTATATCCTGTTGCTCCTGTTAACGTAGCTTCTCCTGGTATTCCTTGTGGACCTGTGCATCCAGTAGGTCCTGTTGGTCCAGTAGGTCCTGTTTCGCCGGTTGGTCCTGTTTCGCCGGTTGGTCCTGTTTCGCCGGTTGGTCCTGTTCGACCGGTTGGTCCTGTTGATCCCGTATCACCGGTTGTACCAGTTGGTCCTGTACCAATTGGTCCAGTTGGACCCGTTGGACCTGTTGGACCCGTTGGACCCATTGGACCCGTTGAACCAGTATCGCCTGTATGACCAGTAGGCCCAGTAGGTCCTGTTTCGCCTGTAGGTCCTGTTTCGCCGGTTGGTCCCGTTTCACCTGTAGGTCCTGTTTCGCCTGTTGGTCCTGTTTCGCCAGTTGGTCCTGTTGAACCCGTTGAACCGGTATGTCCTGTTGGCCCAGTTGGTCCTGTTGGCCCAGTTGGCCCTGTTGGTCCAGTGGATCCTGTTGAACCGGTATGTCCTGTTGTCCCAGTTGGTCCTGTTGAACCAGTATCGCCTGTTGGACCGGTTGACCCAGTTTGTCCGGTTGGACCTGTTGGTCCAGTGGGTCCTGTTGGCCCTGTAGGTCCTGTTGGTCCTGTTGGTCCTGTTGAACCTGTTGATCCAGATGGTCCTGTTGGTCCTGTATTTCCTGTCATACCAGTTGGTCCTGTTCCAATTGGTCCTGTACACCCAGTTGGTCCTGTATATCCTGTTGCTCCTGTTAGCGTAGCTTCTCCTGGTATTCCTTGTGGCCCGGTTGGCCCAGTTGGCCCTGTATATCCTGTTGCTCCTGTTAACGTAGCTTCTCCTGGTATTCCTTGTGGTCCTGTTGGTCCTGTCGGTCCTGTCGGTCCTGTTGGTCCTGTCGGTCCTGTTGGTCCTGTTTGTCCAGTTGGTCCTGTTCCAAGCGGTCCTGTCGGTCCTGTTGGTCCAGTGGGTCCAGTGGGTCCTGTTGGTCCTGTTGGTCCTGTTGGTCCTGTGGTTCCTGTTGGTCCTGTTGGTCCGGTTGGACCGGTTGAACCGGTTGGTCCTGTTGGGCCTGTTGGTCCTGTTGGTCCTGTTGAACCGGTGGATCCTGTGGAGCCTGTTGGCCCAGTTGGCCCTGTTGGCCCAGTTGGTCCGGTGGTTCCTGTAGGCCCTGTTGGGCCGGTTGAACCGGATGATCCTGTAGGCCCTGTTGGTCCAGTTGGCCCTGTTGGCCCAGTTGGTCCTGTTGAGCCTGTTCGACCAGTTGACCCTGTAGGACCCGTTGGACCAGTTCTACCAGTTTGACCTGTTGACCCAGTGGGTCCCGTTTGACCTGTTGACCCTGTTGGTCCTGTTGATCCAGTTGGTCCAGTGGGTCCAGTTGTTCCTGTATCACCAGTAGGTCCAGTTGATCCTGTATCACCTGTTTCACCGGTTTCTCCTGTTGGTCCAGTATATCCTCTTTCACCGGTAGGCCCAGTTGAACCGGTTGGTCCGGTTGTTCCGGTTGGTCCTGTTGAACCTGTTGACCCAGTTGGTCCAGTTGAACCTGTTGAACCTGTATCTCCTGTCATACCAGTTGGTCCTGTTCCGATTGGTCCGGTACACCCAGTTGGTCCTGTATATCCTGTTGCTCCTGTTAATGTAGCTTCTCCTGGTATTCCTTGAGGACCAGTTGGCCCGGTAGGTCCTGTATATCCTGTTGCTCCTGTTAGTGTAGCTGTTCCTGGTATTCCTTGAGGTCCTGTTGGTCCTGTTGGTCCGGTTGGTCCTGTTGACCCAGTTATACCTGTTCGCCCAGTAGGACCGATTTGTCCTGTTGGACCAGTTGTTCCTGTAAAACCCGTTGGACCTGTTGGACCTGTTGGACCTGTTCTACCTGTTGAACCAGATGAACCGGTTGGTCCAGTAGGTCCAGTTGGACCGGTTGAACCTGTTCTTCCTGTAGGACCTGTTCTTCCTGTTGAACCTGTTGGTCCTGTAGGACCTGTTGGTCCGGTTGGACCAGTTGGACCAGTTGTTCCTGTATCACCAGTTGTTCCTGTATCACCTGTATCACCAGTTGTTCCTGTATCACCTGTTGGACCCGTATCGCCAGTTGTTCCAGTTGTTCCTGTATCACCTGTTGTTCCTGTGTCACCTGTAAGACCAGTATCACCTGTTGGACCTGTATATCCTGTATCACCTGTATCACCAGTAGGCCCGGTTGGACCTGTTGGACCTGTCGGACCTGTTGGACCTGTTGGACCTGTTTTACCAGTTGGCCCAGTAGGTCCTATTGAACCGGGTATTCCTCTCGGACCAGTCGATCCTGTAGACCCTGTTCTACCGGTTGGACCAGTTGGACCAATCCTACCAGTTGGACCAGTATATCCTGTTGCGCCAGTTGATGACGCAGTACCTGGTGTTCCTTGTGGTCCAGTAGGTCCTATTTCTCCTGTACTACCTGTATATCCAGTACATCCTGTATTTGTTGCAAATCCAGGTTCACCTTGTGGACCTGTATGTCCAGTTGGACCTGTTGGACCGGTATCTCCTGTGGACCCTGTATCTCCTGTAGACCCTGTATCTCCTGTGGACCCTGTATCTCCTGTAGACCCTGTATCTCCTGTAGAACCTGTATCGCCTGTATTACCTGTATCTCCTGTAGAACCTGTATCGCCGGTAATTCCTGTTGACCCTGTGTCTCCTGTTGGTCCTGTATCTCCTGTTATACCTGTTGGTCCGGTTTGCCCTGTAGAACCAGTAGGACCTGTTATACCAGTATCTCCTGTTATTCCTGTTGGTCCTGTGGGTCCAGTAGGACCTGTAGTGCCTGTTCTACCAGTATTTCCAGTAGGTCCTGTATGACCAGTAGGACCTGTAGGACCAGTAGGACCTGTTCTACCAGTATTTCCAGTAGGACCGGTATGACCTGTAGGACCTGTAGGACCTGTAGGACCTGTTCTACCAGTATTTCCAGTAGGACCGGTATGACCTGTAGGACCTGTCGGTCCAGTAGGACCTGTTCTACCAGTATTTCCAGTAGGTCCTGTATGACCTGTAGGACCAGTAGGACCTGTAGGACCTGTTCTACCAGTATTTCCAGTAGGTCCTGTATGACCAGTCGGACCTGTAGGACCTGTTGAACCTGTTCGACCAGTCGAACCTGTTGATCCTGTTCCATATGGACCTGTTGGTCCAGTATATCCTGTTGCGCCGGTTAGCGTAGCTGTTCCTGGTATTCCTTGTGGTCCTGTTGGTCCTGTTGGTCCCGTATATCCTGTTGCTCCAGTTAGCGTAGCTTCTCCTGGTATTCCTTGTGGTCCGGTAGGTCCTGTTGGTCCAGTAGGACCCGTATCTCCTGTAATTCCTGTATCTCCTGTTTCACCTGTAGGACCTGTACCAATCGGTCCAGTAGGACCTGTAGGACCAGTTGAACCTGTATCCCCAGTATATCCTGTATCGCCGGTATATCCTGTATCGCCGGTATATCCTGTTGTACCCGTTGATCCTGTATCTCCAGTTATTCCAGTAGGACCTGTATATCCTGTTGGTCCTGTAAAACCTGTAGATCCTGTAGACCCAGTAATTCCAGTTGGTCCTGTTGAACCGGTTGGTCCTGTTGAACCAGTTGGTCCTGTTGGTCCTGTATCTCCAGTTATTCCTGTAGGACCTGTATAACCTGTTGGACCCGTTCGTCCAGTCCACCCTGTTGGTCCTGTAGGACCAGTATTACCTGTTGGACCAGTTCGCCCAGTTGGTCCAGTTGCACCAGTTGGTCCTGTTGGTCCTGTTGGTCCTGTTGGACCCGTTCGCCCAGTAGGACCAGTTGAGCCTGTTGTTCCAGTTGGTCCTGTTGGACCTGTTGGACCTGTTCTTCCGGTTGGACCTGTCGAACCTGTTGGACCTGTATTTCCTGTTGGTCCAGTTTTACCAGTAGGACCAGTAGGACCAGTAGAACCAGTAGAACCAGTAGGACCAGTAGAACCAGTAGGACCAGTAGAACCAGTAGGACCAGTAGAACCAGTAGGACCAGTAGGACCAGTAGGACCAGTAGGACCAGTAGGACCCGTAGGACCTAATGCGCCAGTTATATGAAAAAATACATTTGTAAGTAATATATCTGTTACATTTCCATAACTGCTCATTGCATAAAACGAATATTTATTATCAATACTTCCATTATAGATTGGTGGATTATTTGGAAAATATTCTCTGATAATAGTTATTCCATCAATTATTACATTTACAAATACATTGTCGCAATACATACTCAATGTAACATTTGATTTATTTGATGAAATAAATTCATTTTCTATTTTAATTCCATAAATATATAATGAATATATATTATTATCACCATCATTTGTTATTATAATATAGCATGAATCATAATTATTTATATCACCTTTTAATCCAATTTTAAACTTATCAACGAAATTCAAAAATGGTAAATGAGATACTGTCCAATAAATGCCACTTGACTTATTTTCATATGCTTCCAATGATTCTACCACTTCTACCGTATTTTCAAAATTATAATTATGTAAAACAAAAGAATCCGGTTCAATAATATCAGGATTGCCGAGAACAGATATAAAATGATTAAGTGATTGTCCAACCGGTCCTGTTGGTCCTGTTGGTCCTGTCGGTCCTGTCGGTCCTGTCGGTCCTGTCGGTCCTGTTGATCCGGTTGGCCCGGTTGATCCTGTTGGTCCTGTCGGTCCTGTTTCACCAGTTGGTCCGGTTGGCCCGGTTGGTCCAGTGGGTCCTGTCGGCCCGGTTGATCCTGATGGTCCTGTTTCACCAGTTGGCCCAGTTGGTCCAGTTGGTCCTGTCGGTCCGGTTGATCCAGATGATCCTGATGGTCCGGTTGGTCCTGTTGGTCCGGTTGGTCCAGTGGGCCCAGTTGATCCTGTTGATCCAGTATAACCCATTTGTCCAGTTGGTCCTGTTCTTCCTGTTGCACCAGTATTATTAGAATATCCAGGTGTACCTTGAGGTCCTGTTGGTCCTGTCGGTCCTGTTGGTCCTGTCGGTCCTGTCGGACCTGTTGGTCCTGTTCTTCCAGTAGGTCCAGTGGGTCCGATTTGTCCTGTGGGTCCAGTTTGTCCTGTTGAACCTGTTTTACCAGTTGATCCAGATGTCCCTGTTGGTCCGGTTGGTCCTGTTCCAATTGGTCCTGTTGGTCCAGTTGGTCCTGTTGGTCCTGTTGGTCCTGTATGACCAGTTGGTCCTGTTGGTCCTGTTGGTCCAATAAAACCTTGAGGACCTTGAATTTTTCCAACATCAGTCCAATCTTCTAATACTTGTGGCGAATTAATTGGTGTTACCCATAAATGACCTATATTATCTTCATCTAATATAATATATCCATCTCCAAGTGAAGCGTTTTTTGGTAACAATGATGTGTTATTTAATTTTCCTCTAATTGTAATTGTTCCCGGATTCACGCCACCAATCGTTGAACCACCTGGTAATGACACCGTATCCCCTTGAGCTGATATGCTTGCGTCTCCAATGTATATTGTTTGTGAACTAATATGCGCATCTCTTACATATATTGCGTTAAAACGATGATCCACCGATCCAATATTTATTAAATCATACCCATCTGGAATAATATCTTGATATACAATACCACCAAATCTTCCTTCAGGTCCTGTTGGTCCAGTTGGTCCCGTGTAACCTGTTGAACCAGTTGATCCTGTTCTTCCTGCGTTTTCATCAAAACCCATTTTTCCTTCATATCTCCAAAAACTAATTGCTGGTATAAAATCAATTGGCTTGTAGAATGTTAAGTATCCAGAATTTCCATCAAAATACCATGGTGTCGCACCATTAATTGCTATAGACGTATGTGATGGATCGGCTGAATCTGACACAATTATTGAATATGATCCATCACTATCATGGTTAAACGGTATTGCGTTTATTAATATATTTGTTTCTACAACATCACCTGGGTCTGTTCCTGCATAATAAAAAGCAATTTGGTAATTGACTGCAGATAAAACTACGTTTTCGTAATATGTCATATATTGATATTTTGGGTCTGATGATATATATTTTTTACCACCACTTGCTATTACGGTACCAGTTCCTTTTGGTGGTGCAGGTATAGGCACTGGTTGACCAAATATGTAACTAGAAATAATTTTGCTATTTGAACTACCAATAGCTTCTAAAGTTACAGACTGATTTACATCAGTAAATGGTGCTCCCTGAAATCTTTTAATGACCAGATTATTAACTTGGTCCTGCGTTGGAAACGACGCCATAATATATACAATATAATATTATTATATTATATTGTAAACTTACAATAGTATTATTATTTATACTAGTATATATTTACACTGTTGAAAAAATTTCTTCTATTATACACTCTCTCCTAAAAAAAATATTATACATCATTATTTGGTCGGTATATTATTACTTATTTGATAATATTAACTAACTATATAATGAACATGTTATATGCGTAAAGTTTACATTTACGCTCATTGGTAATCCTACTCTTAAATATATATATAATTTTTTTGCTTCAGAAATATTAAATGACGGTACTGAAGCGTTAATAGTAAGTGTATTATTTGTGAATGTATTACTATACGCAATACTTGAATTTTTACCACCCAACAATGTTCCTGATAAATAATCTGCCAAATTTAACTTACAATAATTTGTACTTGATAAAGCCAATGTTGTACTATTTGCGTCTATCCATAACGAGTTGGTATATGCTGTTGTAAACGTTGTTGGATTATCGTAATCTTCCAATCTATAATAAAATAAAATTGGCTGACCAAATACAGATGGTGTACTATTTGGTGTATCAATATTTGTTTCTACACCCTTCATCATAAATGCAATCTTTGTATAATTTCGCAAATTTATATTACATTTCCAACAAAAAGTAGCAAATCTGTATCCTGTATTCGATATTGTAGAATAGTTTATTGTATTTGTTTGATCGGATGATATACTATACATTCTGTAATCTAAATATCCTTTTATTAATGACCCCTTTGTTCGATATGCTCCATCACATATTTGCAATTCTTGGGTTGCGTCATATCCATCATTATTATTTGATTGTAAGTCCCACGCGTGATTGTATAATATATCAACATATCGAAATGGCGCAGGAACCGGTGTTACATTTGATGGTATATTGCCATTTGCGTCGCCACTCCATACTCTAAATCCCACAATATCACTTAAATTGCTTGCAGTACTATTCCCTACAATTTGAACAGATGTCGGGTATAGACCAATATTGGTAATCAAATTATATGATGGTTGGTCTAATATTGCCGATATACTTGAACTTTGATAAGACGCTGTTGACGCAATTGGATTATACGCAATTGTTGTCATAGATATATCTTTTGCAAATACATTTTTTGAATAATAAATCGGTTGACTTCCACTGTTTACTATTGTAATTTGGTTTGTTAATCCACTACCATTATATGAATCCTCTGTAACATTTGATAATCCAACTTCTATATTATTAGTAGAATATGATAATAGTTGATCTTTATTATAAAAATATTTGCCCATATTACTAACGACAGTTGTTGCGTTTATTATTGATCTTCCGTATAATATCCAAACACCTGATATTTGAACTATATTTGTTGTATTCAGAGAAATATCAAATGAATTAATTATTGGTGAACCTGACAAGTTTTCATAATAGAATTGATAACTACCTGTCGTTTTACTTGATTCAGATTGGTATTGTTCCATTGATATAATCGTTTTTTCATTGGATTCTACAAATACATTTGCCGATTCTATACTTAATATTGTATTTCCCTGTAAGTAAAATCCTCGACACGCATTAGATAATGTTACATGCGAATCTGTTGGCATACTAGTCGATATATTGAACAATGACTTTATTACATTCCCTGGATTTACTGCAGGAAAACCATTGTAAAATACATTTCCAGTATCTAACTCAATACCACCTCTAACTATATTACCGGTAATTCTCAATATGTTATTATTCGTTGATCCTCTATTTACGATTGAGTGAATTGGTGATACAATTGCGTTGCTTGACCAAGGTATTGTCGGTTGTAAAAATAATATATTATTTATTGTCGACCCTGAAATATCACCTGAATTATTATTTCTTACTAGTTTTGCAGAATATGTTGTACCTGGCGATTGCATTGAAAAAGTTCCAAATACTACAGGATTTAAGTATTTTGTATATAAAATAACTGGCGGTGAAATCGCACCATATGTTTCTATACCATCATTCTTTGCAGAAGCATAGAATACATAACTACAATCAGGAAATAAATTTATAATAGTTGCAGTATTTACACTGATTACATTTATTGAATTATCTACTATTGGTCCACCATATCTTATTATAGACCCTGATGTTGAATATGTGTATTTATAATTTTGAATAACTGTTTCATTATCTTGATTATTTAATGTATTCACATAGATAGGTCTAGACGCAGATACATCAACCGTAATCGGTGATCCGTTATTATTATTTTGAACGCTAAATGTTGGTATTCCTGGCGCAGATGGGGGGCCAATTACTATAATAGCTGTCATTGATCCATCAAATAATACTGATGATTTATTAGAATTAAAACTATAATTACCATACCATGCCGTGAATCTATTATCTATTGCGTTTTTAGCCAAATTTGCAAAATTTGCTGAATAATATACGTAAGCATTTCTAAGTGTTCCTTGTTGGTCTTGTGGAAATTGCAGTGTTTTATATCCTGTATCTCTATTTGTATTTGTTAATACAATACCAGTTATATATGTTGTGTTTGCGAGTAAGTTATTATATTTTATTATACGAGAACCACTCATATCTGTTAATATTGGTTGGTCATATATCATATTTCCACTAACTTTTCCTGTCCATGTACATGACAATGTGTGCATTGCTGGTAAATAAATATTCATAAATCCGACATTTACTTGTGTCGGATATGTCCATGGAATATATACGTATTGTCCTTGTGTTACTGTATTCCCAAATATTACCGGTGGCGGAGCATCTATCAAATTTGTAAATACCCATGGATCATTACTCATTGTTGGTGTCGATGTATTCATGCTTACTAACAGTGATGTTGTTGTTGGTTTTGAAAGATTAAAATTCGAACTTGCATCAAATAATACTGTACTTATACTTGTATATGTTGATGTAATTGCTGTTCCCGAAAGTACTCCCCATGTTATATTGGTTCCGCCACCGCCACCGCCTGAACAACAACAATCTAATCCATTTTGGCCATTTTGACCATTTAGACCAGGTGGTCCTTGAATTCCAACAGCACCATCTTTACCATTTTGACCAGCCGGTCCAGTAGGTCCTATATTTCCTTGCGGACCCATTGGACCAATTTGACCGATACCAATTGGCCCTATTGGCCCTGTTGGCCCTGTTGGTCCGGTTGGCCCTGTTGGCCCTGTTGGTCCGGTTGGCCCGGTTGGCCCTGTTGGCCCTGTTTTTCCCGTTGGTCCTGTTGGTCCTGTTGGTCCTGTTGGTCCTGTTGGTCCTGTTGGTCCTGTCGTGCCTGTCGTGCCTGTAGGTCCTGTTGGTCCTGTTGGTCCTGTTGGCCCTGTCGTGCCTGTTGGTCCTGTTGGTCCT
>Ga0209087_1001526_pt1 | contig 13606 bp, 14 predicted proteins | sample S_130805_EF_Meta_FD_187321 | JGI IMG/M metagenome (GOLD analysis project Ga0209087, IMG submission 187321) | Freshwater microbial communities from Lake Simoncouche, Canada to study carbon cycling - S_130805_EF_MetaG (SPAdes) (version 2) | ecosystem: Environmental > Aquatic > Freshwater > Lake ...
TAATCGAAGTTACACCTTCTGGTAAGTCGACTCTGGCAGCTTCGGCGTGGGCCAATGGTGCCCGTATTACCTCAACTGATGTGCTCAATTAGCCATGGTTGAAGCCAGACGTAACACTTTCAAATCTCCCAAGCCAGATGCAGTCCGCTTATTGGTCTATGACATTTTGCGCGAGGTTAACCGATCAGATGGTTACTCAAACTTACTTCTACCTCAGGCGTTAACGGTTACAAATTTTGAGCAGCGCGATAAAGGATTTGCGACCGAACTACTTTACGGAACCTTGCGCATGCAAGGACGCCATGACTACATCGCGAGCCAAGTCTCAGATCGCCCTTGGTCAGAAGTCGATGAAGGAATTGTCGATGTAGTTCGTCTAGGCGCACACCAGCTCTTCGAAATGCGAGTTCCTTCACACGCAGCGGTATCGGCCACGGTGGAGCTTGCCCGTAAAGTGATTGGTGAATCTAAAGCTTCATTTGTAAATGCACTTTTACGCAAGATGAGCGCAAAAAGTTTAGAAGAATGGTTAGAACCGGCTCAACAGATCAAAGATCCGGTCGAGCGTTTAGCAATTATCTATTCACACCCAGAGTGGATTGTCTCGGCCTACTTTGATTTGCTACGCGATTTCGACGAAGTAGAAGCCTTACTTGCGGCAAATAATGTTGCGGCAACTCCAACGATCGTCTGGTGGCCAGGTAGATCTAGCGCGGAAGAATTTATGGAACTTGGCGCCACTGCAACCCGCTATTCCACACATGGTTTCAAGTTTGAGGGAACTCCTGCATCACTGGAGGCGGTGCGTCATCGTCGCGCAGGTATCCAAGATGAAGGCTCCCAATTAGTCGCTGAGATTTTCGCGAAGGTAGTTGCAGAGACTGATGATTGGTTAGATCTATGTGCAGGTCCAGGCGGCAAAGCAGCCCTGCTCTCATCTCTTGCAAAGGAGAGTGGTAAGAAATTTAGCGCCAATGAAGTTTCTCAAGTGCGCGCCAAGTTAGTGGAGCAAGTAATTGGGGGAGCCCGAGTTTTGGTTAGTGATGGCCGAGAGATATCTTCATTGGGAGAAGAGTTCGGTGCGATCTTGGCTGATGTTCCATGTACAGGTTTGGGGGCGCTGCGACGCAGGCCAGAAGTTCGTTGGCGTAGAACTGTTGCGGATCTGCGTGAGTTAACGCAGTTGCAACGTGAGCTAGCCGATGGCGCTATCTCTGTCTTAAAGGATGGTGGATTCTTTGGTTATGCAACTTGTTCACCGCATCTAGCTGAAACCAGCATTGCAGTCAGTGATATTTTACGTAAACACCCAGAGCTAGAGATCGTCGACCTGAAACCGTACCTGCCTGTTCACTTAGAAGGAGCCTTACGCGATAAGTCCCTCTCGCTCTGGACGCATCGCCATGAGACGGATGCGATGTATCTAACGATCTTCCGCAAGAAATTAACGAGTGAGAATTAGGATATAGATATGTCTACCGAGATCCGAATTACCCCAAGTATTTTAAATGCTGATCACGCGCATTTAGACTCGGAGATCGCCAAAGTGGCAGATGTTTCAGATCTGATCCACTTAGATATTATGGATAATCTCTTTGTTCCAAATAAATCATGGGATTTTTCAGAAGCTCAAGCAATTATCAAAGCTTGCCCAGTGCCAATTGATGCTCATCTGATGGTTAATGAGGTAGATCGAATTGGACTCGACTATGCGCACGCAGGGGCAGCAAGCGTCACGATCCATATTGAAGCATCGCAAAAACCATCTGCTACGTTGCAGCGAATTCGAAAGATTGGGGCGCGCGCTGGCTTGGCGCTAAAGCCGGGTACCGAGATCGAAGAATATTCTGATCTATTGAGTGACATTGATATGTTATTGATTATGACGGTTGAACCAGGTTTTGGCGGTCAAAAATTTATGGCGCAGATGATGGATAAGGTGCGGCGATCAAAGAAGTTGATTGGAGATCGACCGATATGGTTGCAGGTCGATGGCGGAATTTCACTTGAAACGATCGCCATTGCTCGTGAGGCAGGAGCCGATACCTTCGTAGCAGGATCTGCAGTGTTTAACGCACCTGAACCGGCTGTAATGGTTGAAACTCTCCGTCATGCAGCAGGAGATCTCTAGTAAACTGTAGCCATGAAATCATTTGATCAGTTGTGGGATGAGCTAGCGGAAAAAGTAGCTAGCGGTGCAACTGATTCGGCCACGGTGGTAGCGGTTAACGCGGGCGTTCATACGATCGGTAAGAAGATCTTGGAAGAAGCCGGTGAAGTCTGGTTGGCAGCTGAACATCAAAGCAATGAAGAGTTGGCGGAGGAGATCAGTCAATTGATCTATCACCTGCAGACTTTGATGTTGGCCCGGGGATTAAATCCCGCAGATATTTATCGTTACCTATAGAAAAGAGAATTCAAGTGTTAAAAATTGCCGTTCCCAATAAGGGATCTCTAGCTGATGCTGCGATCGCTATCTTAAAAGAGGCGGGATATCGCCAACGCGTGGATTCACGTGATCTCGTCTTAACCGATCCTGAAAATAGCGTTGAGTTTTACTATCTACGGCCTCGCGACATCGCGTTGTATGTTGGTTCCGGAGAGCTTGAAGCAGGAATTACGGGACGAGATTTATTGATCGATTCAGGTGCATCTGCCGTGGAGATTCTCGCCTTAGATTTTGGGGGATCCACCTTTCGTTTCGCCGGTCCCGCTGGAACTAATTGGAAGTTAAGCGATATTGCAGGTAAGCGTGTGGCTACGGCATATCCAGGTTTAGTTGAGGATTTCCTTCAGAAGAATAAGATTAAGGCAGATGTTGTCCGCCTTGATGGCGCAGTTGAAAGTAGCGTTCGTTTGGGCGTAGCAGATGTAATTGCCGATGTCGTCAGCACAGGAAACACTTTGCGACAAGCCGGACTGGCGATTTTTGGAGATCCAATACTGCAGAGTGAAGCAATTTTAATTTCACGTAGCGCCCAGAATTTACCAGCAGAGCTGGAGATCATCTTGCGACGCCTGCAGGGAGTTGTGACGGCTCGCCAATATGTACTTCTTGATTACGACATTCCAAAGGTAAGCATCGATAAAGCTTGCGCAATTACACCTGGCTTAGAATCGCCAACGATTTCTCCCTTGCAGAAAGCAGATTGGGTAGCAGTTCGCGCGATGGTTTTGCGTAAAGATACCAACCGCTTAATGGATGAACTTTGGGCGCTAGGTGCCCGCGGTATCTTGGTCACCGATATCCACGCTTGTCGACTATAACTAGTCGGACTCTTCCACTTCTTCGCGAGTAATTCCTAGTAAGTACAGAACTGAATCTAGATACGGCGCAGAAACTGAACTATCGGCAGCTGCGATAACGGCAGGTTTTGCATTAAATGCGATACCAAGACCGGCAATTGCGATCATATCGAGATCGTTGGCACCATCACCAATGGCGATTGTTTGTTCTAGCGCTATTGCGTGCTCGGCGGCGAAATCACGAAGGGCCTGTGCCTTACCAGCGCGATCGATAATCGGGCCAGTTAGCTTTCCAGTTAACTTTCCATCGGTGATCTCTAAATTATTGGCACGCATATGTTCAATGCCGAGTTCCGCCACCAGAGGTGCGATAACTGGTTCAAATCCACCCGATACGAGTGCGACATGATGTCCAAGCTTATGTAAGGTGCGAACTAAAGTACGGGCACCAGGTGTAAGAGTTATATCTTTTTGAACATCCGTAAGAACGGATTCTGGTAGACCTCTCAAGAGCGAAACACGAGCTTTTAAGCTTTCCGCAAAATCTAATTCACCGCGCATCGCAGATTCTGTAATAGCTGCGATCTCCTCGCCCTTATTTGCTTTAGCGCCCAATAGCTCAATGACCTCTTGTTGAATAAGGGTTGAATCGACATCCATTACGACTAGCTTCTTCGCCCAGCGCATCAAACCACCGGGGGAGATCGCCACATCAATAGCGTGCTCTGCAGCGATCGCAGCAAGTTCGGTACGCAACTTACCTATTAGCGCGCCAGAGACCGTGAATTCAATCGCAGTAACTGGGTAACTTGCCGTGCGATGGATTCGCTCAATATTTCCATTATTTAGCGCGATCGTACTTGCAACTACATTTATCGCCTTTGGAGTCAAAGTCTGTGCCAATACAACTACATGGAGCAAGGATTTTTTAGCGGCGATATCGGTAATCGCACTGACTTCAAAGGCCGATGCAATATCAACGCCCAGAGTTTGCGCACAGGTATCTAAGTCAGCCTCGATCGCTTTGGCATGTGCGGGGCTGCAAGAGATTAGTACAGTCAAAATAACGCGGCCCCGAATAACAACCTGTTCAATATCTAAAATGTTCACCGCAAAGGGAGCGAGAGTTTCAAAGAGGGTCTCGGTTATACCCGGCGCATCTACTCCAGAAAGGAGAATTAACCCAGTAAATTGCTCGCTTTTATCGGTAGTTGCCATAACGAGGAGAAGATTAGCGTGAATCACAGGCGATAAGTCAGGGATTTAACCAGATTCGCCAGTGATTACCGCTATCTTTTTCATCTATGGAAAATAAGAACGATCTTATTGTGCTGGCGATGCAGGGTGTAACTGTCACCCGTGGGCAACGCCGGATTTTGGGACCGCTCGATTTTCAAATTCGCAGCGGCGAGAGATGGGTAATTCTTGGGCCTAATGGCGCTGGTAAATCAACGCTCTTAAATATCCTGGCAACGCGCATCTTTCCAACATCGGGCTCAGTAAGAATCTTGGACCAAGAGATGGGAAAAGTAGATCTCTTTGAACTTCGTACGCGCATTGGAATATGCGCCAGTTTGTTAGCAGAAGATATCCCTGATGATGAATTAGTTCGTGACGTTGTATTAACCGCAGCTTACGCAGTCTTGGGGCGTTGGAATGAAGTTTATGATCTATGGGATGAATCTCGCGCAGTTGCACTTCTTACAACCTTCGGCGTTCGTGAGATGGCAGAGCGCCGTTATTACACCTTAAGCGATGGTGAGAAGAAGCGAGTTCAGATTGCTCGTGCGCTGATGGCAGATCCAGAATTGCTCTTACTAGATGAACCGACCGCTGGGCTAGATTTAGGCGGACGTGAAGATTTACTAAGACGCTTTGCCAGTTTCTCAACTGACCCATTAGCACCTGCCAGTATTGTCGTAACTCACCACATTGAAGAGATTCCAGTTGGCACAACACATGCTTTGATCATCAAAGATGGAGCTATCGCTGTTTCAGGTCCAATTGCGGATGTGATTACAACAGAGCACATGAGCGCAGTATTTGGATTAAATATCTCTGTAACCACGGATAAGGGAAGATTCTTCGCCCGTAGCTGATGAAATTCCGTGACCAGCTTCATCCCTCATGGCGCAAGGTACTGGCCGGTGAGCTAGATCTATTAGATGAGATCGAGTCAAAGATTGCCAGCGAGAACTATCTACCGAAACATGACTTGGTGATGCGGGCGCTCTCATCCGATTTCGATAGCGCAAAGGTACTGATTCTTGGGCAGGATCCCTATCCAAATCCGAGCGATCCAGTTGGTTTAGCCTTTTCGATTTCACCAGATCAAAAGAAACTTCCACCGAGCTTAGTGAATATCTTCAAGGAGCTAAATACCGATCTCGGTGTTCGTTTACCCGACCATGGTGATTTATCACCTTGGGCAGAGCAAGGAGTAGTTCTGCTAAATAGAACTTTGACTTGTCGCAGTGGTGAGAGTAATTCACATTCCAAAATTGGCTGGAGTCGCTTTTCTGAAGCATGTGTAAGCGCACTTGCCGGATCTGGTTGCGTAGCAATTTTATGGGGAGCAGGTGCCCAAGAGTTAAGAAACTACTTCCCAGAACGAAAGTTAATTATGTCGCCACATCCAAGTCCGCTCTCGGCCTATCGGGGTTTCTTTGGATCGAAACCTTTCAGTCGAGCCAATGAGGCGCTACTTGCTTCAGGGATAGCCCCTATCGATTGGTCGATATAGGAAACGGCGCCCTACGAAATTAATCGCAGGGCGCCGTTCTTTAGCGACTTTTAACTAACTATCCAACCCATGCATTAATAGGTGAGGACAGGAAGTAGATCATAAAGAGGCCAGAGACAAGTAGAAGTAGCGGATGTACTTCTTTGCCGCGACCTTGGATGTATCGGATGACTACGTGAGTTACGAAGCCGGCGCCGATACCAACTGAGATGTTGTAGGTAAATGGCATCAAGATGATCGTTAAGAAAGCTGGAATTGCGATTCCATAATCTTCCCAATCGATCGCTTTAATCTGAGTCATCATTAAGAAGCCGACAATAACCAAAGCTGGAGTTGCTGCCTCGTAAGGAATGATTGCCACAAGTGGCGCCAAGAATGTTGTTAGCAAGAAACAGATACCGGTTACAACTGAAGCTAAACCAGTACGTGCGCCTTCTCCAACACCTGATGCTGATTCAATGTAGCTAGTGTTAGAGGAGATGCTTCCAGCACCACCTGCAACAGCAGCGATTGAGTCAACCAAGAGGATGCGATCATTATTTGGAATGTTGCCATCTTTATCAACAAGGCCTGCTTCGTGTCCGATTGCAGTAACTGTTCCGACTGTGTCGAAGAAGTCAGAGAGCAATAAGGTAAAGACGATCAGCACAACTGTGATTACAGGGATGCGATCTAGTGAACCGAAGAGGTTAAATTGGCCAAAGAGGCCAAAGTCTGGAGTCGCAACGATCTTCTCAGGCATAGCCGGAACATTTAGCCCCCAGCCCTTTGGATTTACCTCACCGGTTGCGCCGTTGAAGTTAGGCCCAATTTTTAGAGAAGTTTCGACAATAACCGCAGCTATCGTCGCAACGATGATTCCGATAAGAATTGCTCCCTTTACCTTCTTTACCATCAGACCGATAGTAAGAAAGAGACCAAGTGCGAAGATGATGATCGGCCAGCCGACAAGCGTTCCGCCATCGCCTAACGTCACCGGCACTGGGCCAGAAGGTGTCTTACGGACGAATCCGGCATCTACCAAACCAATTAGCGCAATAAATAGTCCGATACCAACTGAGATAGCGATCTTTAATTGCGCAGGTACTGCCTTGAAGACAGCAGTTCTAAATCCGGTGAGAACTAATACTGTGATGATCAAACCTTCTAACACCACAAGTCCCATGGCATCTGCCCAAGTCATCTTGGATGCGATACCAACGGCAACGAAGGTGTTTAGTCCTAGTCCGGTTGCCAGAGCAAGCGGATAATTTCCGACTACACCCATCAGAATGGTTAAAAGGCCAGCCATGAGAGCTGTCATTGCAGCAACGAGTGCGAGATTAGGTGCATCTCCGCCGCCGATAAATTTTCCATCTGCATCTTTGGCAAGACCGATGATTAGTGGATTAAGCGCCACGATATAAGCCATAGTGAAGAATGTGACGATTCCGCCGCGTACTTCCCTAGCTACTGTGGAGCCACGTTGCGATATTTTGAAATAGCTATCGAGCATGACATACCTTCCTAATTTTGTTAACGGGGGTGGTTGCGACCCCGTGTGAAATGACGGCTCACAGACCGAGGGAATAAGAGGATCTAAGCGGATTTAGTAGTTACTTAGAGGTAAGGCGCGCGACGACCCCGAATGAAATTGCGACAGATTGACCAATGAGGAGCGCAAAGAGCGCAGTTCCTAGCCCAATCTTGCCGCCCAGTAGTCCGCCGATGATCAGGACAGTTACCTCGATCGCCATGCGAACACGGCCAACACGAACGCCGGTGCGATTGTGAATACCGGTCATAGCGCCATCGCGCGGACCGGGTCCGAGTCCGCAAGTTATATAAAGGGCGGAACCGACGCCGACGAGAGCAATGCCTAAAAGGGCCGAGATTAATCCACCAATGAATGTGTGTTGCAGTGGAAAACGATCAACACCAAATTGAATAGCGGCAGAAATAATTACGATATTTGCCAGCGTTCCAAAGCCGGGGCGTTCACGAAGTGGAATCCAAATCAGAAGAACAAAGCATCCGGTGAAAAAGGTCGCCCAACCAAGGGTTAGTCCTGATTTAAGACTTAATCCTTGTGCAAATACCGTCCAAGGGGCGTTACCCAGATTCGATTGAACTACTAGGGCATCGCCGAATCCGAAGATAGCCAGACCGAAAAAGAGGATCAGTACGCGAGAAAGAGATAGATCCCAACGATGCTTGGCCCGCCAAGGTGTAATCGGCACGGTCTTATGTGGACGCAGGTGAGCTATCAGCGAGTTAAATCTTGAACCTTTTTCCATTTAGGGAGTTTATAGTAATCGTTGCAATTTATATCCTCTATTGTTACCGCTATGTTCGTAGGCTTTGGCACAACTGTAAATATTGCAACTATTATCGTTGGCTCTTCCCTTGGCGTTCTAGTCGGTGCTCGCATGTCACTGCGAACCAGAACTCTTATTACTGAAGCACTTGGCCTAATCACCCTCTTGGGAGCAGTAAGTGCGCTAGCGCCTATGTGGGGTGAGAGATTCATTTCTTCACTTCCAAAAGGTTGGCCAATGCTTGCCATCCTTGGATCCTTACTTATCGGCGGGTTAATTGGTTCGGCGCTAAATCTTGAATCTAAATTAGATTCGCTGGGGGAGAGCTTACGTAAGAAATTTCGTGCCCATGAAGAGAGCACATTTGTAGAAGGATTTGTTTCAGCTTCATTGCTCTTTGCAATCGGGCCACTAGCAATCTTGGGTTCTATCAGTGATGGCATGTCGACCGGTATTGATCAATTGCTTTTAAAATCTAGCCTCGACTTCTTTGCCGCCATGGCCTTTGCAGCAAGCCTCGGTTGGGGAGTTGCCGCATCTGCAATTCCAGTTGGTATTTACCAAGGCGCTTGGACCCTAATTGGATTAGCACTGGGGAATATTCTCAGTGGTTACCAGGTAGATGCGATGACAATTACAGGTGGCCTAATGCTGGTCTGCATCGGATTAAGACTTCTGAAAATAAAAGATATCGCCGTCGGTAATCTACTGCCGGCTCTCTTTATCGCTCCAGTCTTAGTTCTGGCTTTGCACTCTTTCCTTTAAGGAAATTAGAAGGTAGTAGCGTCGATTACGAAGCGATATTTAACATCGCTTGCAACAGTTCGCTCGTAGGCTGCGTTGATGTAATCAGCCTTAACAACTTCAACATCGCTGACGATATTGTGCTTACCGCAGAAATCGAGCATCTCTTGCATCTCTGGGATGCCACCGATCATCGATCCCGATAATGAGCGTCGTGCTGGCAAGAGCGATCCAACTTCAACCGCATAAGGCTTTCCAGGCAGGCCAATTACAACAAGAGTGCCATCCACGTTGAGCATCTCTAGGTACTTATTGATATCTAGCTCTGCGCTAACAGTGTTTAGGATCAAGTCAAAGTGCTTGATGTACTTCTTATTGAAATCCGCCTCTTTTGTAGAAACAAAGTGATGAGCGCCCATAGCTTTTGCATCGGCCTCTTTAGAGGGTGAATGTGAAAAGACAGTTACATCAGCGCCCATGGCGACTGCGAATTTAACTCCCATATGGCCAAGACCACCAAGACCCATAACGGCAACCTTTTTACCAGGTGCAGCTTTCCAATGTTTAATTGGTGAGTACAAGGTAATTCCAGCACATAGCAAAGGTGCGACGCCATCTAGTGGAAGATTTTCTGGAATAGAGACTGCGTAATCTTCATTGATCACCATGATGTTTGAGTAGCCACCCATGGCAGGTGTCTTTCCGTCGCGCTCTAACTGGTTATAGGTTCCAGTCATACCTTCGATGCAATACTGCTGCAAACCCTTTAAGCAAGATGGGCATTTGCGGCAGGAGTCGACAAATACGCCAACGCCGATGCGATCGCCAACCTTAAATTTACTGACTGAAGAACCAACTTGTGAAACTATTCCGGCGATTTCGTGTCCTGGAACCATAGGAAAGAGGGCTGAGCCCCATTCTTCGCGGACTTGGTGGATATCAGAGTGGCAAATTCCAGAGTATTTAATATCAAGAGCAACATCATGTGCGCCGAGATCACGACGTTCAAACTCCCACGGGGTCATCTGTGCATTTGCCTTCATTGCTGCGTATCCACGTACCTTCATTTTCAATCTCCTTTGGCGCTGTTGTCTTTTGAACTGTCTTTTGAACTGTCTTCTTCTGGGGTAAAGGGTAAGGGCATTGGTGAGGTGTGTCCTGCGCGAGATGCGCGGGCAGTTACTTGGCGCATGTGGTGGCGGCGACAGAGAACTTCATACGCGATCTCAGCACCTGGTGCCACATCTCCGACTACTACTTGTTCGCCCTCGGTGACCATAACGCCACCTAAAGTTCTAGCGTTATGGGTAGCGCGAGATCCGCACCAACAGAGCGCTTCAACCTGCAGAGTATTTACTCGATCTGCCAGTTCTACTAAGCGCGCAGAGCCTGGAAACAACTTAGTTCGAAAATCAGCAAGAATGCCAAATGCGAATACATCGATTCCAAGTCCATCAACAATCTTGGCTAGCCCTTCGATTTGTTCCGGCTGATAAAACTGTGCTTCGTCACAAATTATGTAATCAATACGATCACCGAGTGATAAACGCTCAACAACTAAGCGATGGATATCTAAATCTGTGTCAACTTCGATTGCGGCACTTTGCAACCCCAGTCGTGAGGAAATGACCCCGCTACCTGCACGGTCTTTGCTGGTAAAGATCAAGCCAGTGCGTCCGCGGCTCTTATGGTTGTGGGCGGTCTGTAAGGCGAGAGTGGATTTACCGCTATCCATAGTTCCGCAGTAATAAATTAGCTCAGCCACAGGCGGCATCCTGCCACTTTTTCGCAGTTTGCGCAGATGTCACCATTACAAGATTCCCAGATCAGCTAAGACGCCTTCAACTTCTAACGCTAGCGATCGGCTCATCTCAACGCTGATGTGTGAGGCGTCGCGGTAGGCGACTACACCATTGACAATAGCTGGACAGGTGGCGTTGCATAACCAAGGTGTCGGATTTACTTTGATGAAATTTCCCGCAATTGCAGGATCTGATCTTTCACTGTCATCGCATTTATCTCCACCTTTAGATGCCAGGCAGTTAGGGATATCTCTCGTTGGATGAGGGGTATCGGAGATATAGATCAAATTCTTCGATGCGCCAACGAGATGTCCGTAAGCAGTTAATTGGCCATCTGCCCACCACCTTTCACGCGATCCCAAACCATCTGGAACGTCGAAATGTTGGAATCCACTTAATATTACGGCGTCAGGTTTTAATTCTTGAATACGCTTTAAAGTGTTCACTCTCCACTTGAAGCAATCGGCATTTTTATAGGCGCCCATTTCGACCTTTTTAACTTCCGGTGCCGGACAGGCAGACTTGGTTAAGCTTATTAACTTAAAGCTTCGTTCATTGGCTAGCTTTTCCAACGCTGGAAACCATTGTGCGGCGTGTGAATCTCCGTAAAGAACAATAGTTTTAGAAGAATTTTTATCACCATAGGTGCAGTCACCAGATTTAACCTCGCCATTATTTACATGGCAATCATCTAGATAGACCTGTGGTTTCTGCATAACCGAGGCGATCGATATCGATTTACCATTTTTGAGAGTTATCGAACTATTATCGGTAGAAAGAATTGCAAAAGCCGCTAGCGTGCAGAGAGCGGTGGCCATAACTGATGACCTAAAGACTGTTCTTGATGAGAAAGATCTTGCTGCTATTGGTTTCTCGAGATAACGATGGGTTAAGTCAGCCGCTAAAGCGGTGAGGAGAATAAAGAAGATACGTTCCAAAAGCGTCAACGGGCGACCAAAGCGAGTGCTAGGAAGAACTAAGAGCGGCCAGTGCCATAGATAGAACGGATATGAAATTTCACCAAGCCACTGCACCACTCGCAATTTGGAGAGATCGTTGAGGATGGGGGGCCAAAATGCGATCCCTGCGATCATGAGCGCAGTGCCGATAGTCGGCAATAGCGCGTTATATCCAGGAAATGCCGTTCGCTCAGAGAAGGCAATGACAGAGATAGCTAAGGCGAAGAGTCCTAACCAAACTGAGAGCGTTTTTACAAGAGTGCGTCTTGCGTTGAAACTATCTGGAATAAACAGAAGTAACGCCCCGATACCTAACTCCCAAGCTCTGGTCGGTAGGGAGTAGAAAGCCCAAATTGGATTTACGACGGTAAGAAAGAGTGAGAGCACGAAAGAGAGAATCGTTGTAATCGCAATTCCCACAGCCATTAACCTGCGCCGACCAATTCGCCAGAGCGTAAAAACTATAACTGGCCAGAAGATATAGAACTGTTCTTCCACGGCTAAGGACCAGTAATGAATTACCGGAGATGGTGTGGCATTTAGATTCTGATAATCGTTCTGCCACCACGCAAATAGATAGTTAGAAACATATAGAGATGCGGCCAGTATGTCTCTTCCTAAAGCACCTCTTACAGTTGGGGGTAGAACTAGCCAAGCAGATAACGCCGTGAGGGCAAGGACGCTAAGGGAGGCTGGCAGAAGTCGTTTAGCACGGCGTAGATAAAAGGTGCGATAGCCAAAGGTATTTTTAAGGCTAACTTCTTTGATGATCAGACCAGTGATCAGATATCCAGAGATAACGTAGAAGATATCTACGCCTATAAAACCACCGGGGGAGAGCTTTGCGTGGAAGAGAACGACCAGCAACGCTGCTAGGGCGCGTAAGGCCTGTATCTGATGGATCTTAGGTTTAGAACTCACGCATGGGCCAAAGTGATAATTTCGATATCTGGATAGATTTCATTAATTCGCTTACGACCTTCTAGAAAATCTATTTCAAAAAGGACAACTACTTTGTTAACAATGGCTCCACATTTACGAGCCAATTCAATTGCCGCAATTAAAGTCCCACCAGTTGCTAGGACGTCGTCCACGATTAAGACACGTTCGCCACTTTGAAAAGAATCGATATGTACTTCTATCTCATCATCACCATATTCCAGACCGTACTTAGCGCCGAAAGTCTTATGGGGTAGCTTGCCGCTTTTACGAAAAGGGACGAATCCCTTTTCTGTTCGAGCCGATAGAGCCGCTGCCAAGATAAAACCACGGGCTTCGATACCGGCTATAACATCTATCTGGTTTGACGATTTCTCCATCTCTGAAATGACAGCAGAGAAAGCGCTGGCGCTAGAGAGCACAGGGGTAATATCTAAGAAAATAATTCCGGGTTTCGGAAAATCGGGAATTTCACGTACTAGTTTTAGCGCGCTGTTGAAGTCCATAACCCGCCAATTCCACCACAAAATGCGTGTCCGAGAGGGGACTTGAACCCCTAAGCCCTTGCGGGCACTAACACCTCAAGCTAGCGCGTCTGCCAATTCCGCCACCCGGACGAGTGCGTCGCCAACGATAGCAACGGTCTGGGCTTGTAGGCAAAGTGAACGATTTTCTACCAGCGAGAAAGTCTAGGTAATCGAGCTAGGCAACCACATATCTCCTGATTTAGTGGAGAATGGGCAGATGAGTAACGGGGCAGTCAGCGATCGCACAACGGTAGAAGATGATGCAATAAATATTTGTCAGGAATTAATTCGCATTCCTAGCGTTAATTTCGGGGAAGGTCGCGGCGATGAGTCAGCCGTCGCTGCATAC
>Ga0209087_1001530_pt1 | contig 13592 bp, 21 predicted proteins | sample S_130805_EF_Meta_FD_187321 | JGI IMG/M metagenome (GOLD analysis project Ga0209087, IMG submission 187321) | Freshwater microbial communities from Lake Simoncouche, Canada to study carbon cycling - S_130805_EF_MetaG (SPAdes) (version 2) | ecosystem: Environmental > Aquatic > Freshwater > Lake ...
CGAGAGCCTGAATTACAAATCCTTCACGCTGTACGATACGTTGAACACCGCTATCGAGGAAATTTCTGCGGTGCTCTCAGGCACAGTGATCGAAGAGGATGGTACTGATGTTTAGGTACTGGCTACTCTTCGGGATAAAGAGAGGGTGGATAAGTTCACCTTACTGTGCCACACACGATGGCAACTATGACTATATGACTGATGAAGAGAGAGAAGAATGGGATGGTGGTGGCGATCCCTGCCACGTAACTATATCCGTGTTACAATAATCTTGCCCTCCTTTCGGAAGCCTAGCCCTCACCGTTACCTCTTTCCGGTGGGGGTTAGTGCTTTATCCACCGTTACTGTAGAACCCTGGACCCTTGAAGGTGACGGCAGGAGAGGACCAGATGCGAGACATAGAACTATGGCAGTCGGTGCAGATAGGCTCAATGACCTCAGCGTGGATAGACTGCTCGATCTCTCTAGTGCTACCGCAGTCACACTTGAAGGCATAGATCATTGCAGCTCCTTCTCAATGGCACGAATAGTTCCACACGGATAATTTGGGCCTTCATCACAACCACGACAAAGTAATCCGTAATTTTTAGATTCATACGGTGTGTGGTATTCCACTACTGCACGCAAGGCTTGTGATTGTTTAATGAGGGAATCGCCATCAACAGACCACGTTACACCCTCAAACTTGGCTCCGATATCTATCTTTGCCAGCAATTCATCGTGAGTCATAGCTTTACCGCCTCTTCAACGCTTAAATACCCTACCAACTTATCAACCTTAGACTTGTTAGCAAACTCTGAGGTGGCAGGCATACGATGAGTAACCCACTCTGGCTCTGGTATATCCATCAGATCAAAGGAATAGATACCAAGCGGAGTGGAGTTAATATAGAAAGGGATAAGGTCACGCTCAGCAGACTGAGTGATGAGCTTGCGATACTTCATCTCTTCAATGAGCAGTGTGTCATAGTGTGTATAGCGACACTTGAGTTCGATGTAGTGTCCGGCCTTAGCACTGATGCAGTCAAAGGAATCATAGATGCCAGGACTACGCTCTAGGTCAGGGTACATACTCTCTTTGAGATGGTCAAATAGTTCTTGTTCTTTCATCGCCACGGTGTCTCTCCGCCCAGTTCATCTTGCAATCTACGCAGTGAGTTACTACATCTGCGATCAGCAGTAGATACTGCACACTCTAGGAAGGCAGCGATCTGCTGCAAGGTAGCGTTATCGTAGTGACGCATACGCAGTACAGTCTGATCCTTCTGGTCTAGTTTAAGATAACACTTCTTAATATCTATTAGGCTAGCAAGCAGGTTGCCACCTTCTGCTGGGCTTGATGATCCTCGTGGCTGACCATCATTAATCATCTCCTGCATCTGCTCTAACACTGTGCCATCTACGATGGATGAGATAACAAAGGGTAGTAGCTGACCAAGGGTAAAGGTCTGATAATAAACTTCATCGTTGGTCTGATAGCCAGACTTGTTAGCCTTCTCCTTACGTGCATAGCGTTCGACTGCACGCTTCATCTGCCAAGCGATACGGCTTTGGTTATGTTCTAACTCTTTAGGATCTTCAACGCTCATCTGCTCAGTGATGTAGGCATTACGCGTAACAGCCCACGCTATACACTCCTGAGTAACATCTTCCTTCTCCACCCAATGCTTGTAGCGCCGGTGGACTGCATAAGAAACAGAAGATGCTAACTCATAGACAATCGGATGCAGCTCAGTCACAATCAGTAACTTCAACCTCTGGCCATACGCCATCTAGGACCATCATCGCAATAGCAGAGTAGTTCAATAGATCAAGGAATGAATCACGCAAAGACTCATTACTAGGCTGCACGCCTGAGTCAAGCAGATTATTGATGCGAGCTATCTTGTCCCACATACGTACACGCAGACCATTAAGTGGTCCACCTGGTGAGTGAGCAATATTCTTTGGGCCGTAGTCGTGATGCTTACGAATGAGTAAGTTACCTGCTGTATCCATAATACGCCAGACATCAGTAGCAAACTCAGGGTTTACCTTGTCTGTATAGGGCGCAGTAGAACTGTCTCTGTTTCCGTATTGATCTCTAGGATCTGGAAGCCCATATGCTGCAAAGTCTGTATCATCTGTTGCCATTCGTCTCTACTCATCCTTTCGGTTCGCCCACTAGCAGGGTTCTGGTGGCATCTGCCCCATATGCTAAGTAGTGATCGTTAATATCCATACCAGGTGGTAGTGTAACAATAGTTGAGTTTAATATCTCGTTAGCGACACGCTTAGCAAAGTCAGCTCCTGGGTTACTGCCATCTTCTTTAATATCGTTATCGCCTACAACAAAGATAGTTTCATAGCCAGTAAATAGCTTAGGAAAGTGTGGCTTCCAAGACTGTACGCCAGGAACGCCTACTGCTGGTATACCTAGCATCCCACTGGTGATGACTGCATCTAGTTCACCTTCGCAGATAACTATATAGGGCGATAGTGGTATCACATCTGAGACATTGTAAAGGTGTGCCTTCTGCCCAGTAGGAGATCCATACTTAGGCTTGCCGTCATCTATACGCCTGAACTTAAAGCCTACGCAACTGCCACCTGCGGTGATGTAAGGGATAGAGATCCATCCTTCATACATCTCGTGACCATTCATCGGATCGGTCACTGTGCCTAACTGGAACTTAGCTGCTACAAGTTCAGAGATCCCACGTTCGTCTAGTGCGACTAGAGTTTCCGGACTTACCTCTTGAGCGTATCGTTGCGCCGCTTCCAGTAGCAATTTCGACTGCGCGTTTGAGGCCATCTCTAAACTCCAAGTTCTCTATGATGCAGACTATGTTCACTGCATTACCACCCTTACCGCAGGTGTGGCAGAAGTATAAATTCTTATACGTATTCATTACTGCAGACCTGCGTGTGTCACTATGCAAGCAACACTTGACCGATACATTCTGTCCTTCTCGTACTTCCCCACCAAAGTAGGTAACGATTGGACCTATGGGGATTGAGTTTGCATCAGTGGAACTGGAACTCCCTCGGTCTTTACCCAACCTTGACCAGTCTTGTGCTGGCATACGCATCCTTCACACTTCTCGTGCCAGTGTGTGGCACGCTTGAGATGGTTCAGTGAGTTCTCCTCACCAGCTTTGATGCAGTTATCGCAGATCATTCTTCTTCTGTCTCTTCTGTTTCTTCTTCGACTGGTACAACTTCTGGTACGAGTATCTCTGATGTAGTGATATCACCCTGTGGTACTGGCATTTGTTTCTCCTTTAACCATTGTGCTAGGTCCTGAATAACCCAGGCTTGATCTATTGAAGCGTTGCGACGCTTAACTACAACATAAGACAGTGGCACTTCCCCAATACCACGAGCTTTAGCATAGTTAAGCGCCTCAACTTGTGCTTCTCTCCAGAACTCAGGCAACGAAAGAGTTGCTCGGTTCTTGAGTTCAAGGATGAAAGTCTGTCCCGCGATAACAGTAACGATATCGCCCTCATCCTTTGCCCCAGCTTTAGTCAGACGTTCTGCAATGGCACCCATCTTACGTAGCCACTTCATTACATCTGTCTCAAACTGAGAACCCTTAGTCTTGTTGTACTGACTCATCTACCAATACAACCTTGTTGATCTTATAGATGACGTTGCCTTCTTCATCCTTGACTAGCTCGACAATACCAGATTGAAGCAGAGCACCAACGAAGTTGGTGAGGTCTACCTTGATTGCATCAACGTCTGTACGCAGTGCCTCGATCTTAAGATTCTCTCGGTACTTATTTGATAACTCTTCTTCAGCCATTTAATTCCCTATCTATTGTTGGACTATGTAGTCGCCTTGGTAGTTATTTATTACATCGTTTCTTAGCATAACACCCCACGCATTTTTATCAGATATCTGACAAGCAGCATAGTTAACAAATAGTGTTACGTAATCCTTACCATCTGCAGCGTGTGGTCCAAAACGGTTCTTTACTGCAGCTACCTTCAACTCACCATTGGTTGGGTCATAGCCCAGCGTTAGGATCAGCGCCGGTAGTTGACTTACCTTGCCGTGAATGGCACGTCTAGCAGGTGGATTAGATGGTGATCCATACTCACTCTGCTCAGATACGTGGTGTAGTACCAGTACGCAGGCTTCAGTCTTACGTGCCATATCGTGGAGTTCCATCATTATCGCACGCAAGCCAGCCCACTCATTGTCAGTCTCTGCTGCAACATTCATTAAGTTGTCTATAACAATCAGTTCTGGAGCGTGGCCATAGAGTTCTACATATGCCCTAATCTCTAACTCGATATCATCTAGCGATGGCGACGAATCAAAGACCCACTTGATATGTTCTAGTTTTCCAAAGTATCTATCGTAGTAGTTCTTATCCTTAGATAAGTTTGACTCTACCGATATCTGTGAGTGACCAGAGGCAACAGATGCTGCTCTCATCATCACAGTTGTAGTATCAGTATCTGCTGAGAAGAAGAGCGTTGGTACATCTGCCTTCATCGCATAGACAAGAGCAAACATAGACTTACCAGCGTTAGGAGCAGCAGCTACCATACAGACCTGTCCTCGCCGGAACTTAATCTGTTTGAGTGCTAACCCCTGCCACACGTCAGGAAGTGGTGTTGCTTTGGTAAGCACTCCACTCCAAGCGCGTGATAAGTCAAGCAACGCTTCCTCCCTCTAATGCTATCCGTCGTTTACGTCTAATTATCCTGCGTTCGCCTTCAGCGATTCCTCCCCAAATGCCGTGACTTTCATTCTGTATTCCCCACTCAGCACACTCTGCTTTATGTGGACATCTTCGACAGATTGATTTAGCCATAACCATCTCGGTAGTGTTAGAACTTCCAGCTTCCTTTTCAGGAAACCAGAAGTCGCCACCGACTGTAGCGCAAGCAGGGTTCTCATAGAACCGAGGCTCGCGCACCGATCATCGAACCCAGATAGTGTCGCACTTGTCTGTTGCACCCTTTGGTGCAGCACACATATAGCCCTTCCAAGGTCCTTTGCTTGATGTTCCCTCACGAAATGCCATCACTCCGTGACGACAGACATTGTTTGAATCTGATGCAGGAGCAACTGGTGTTGCATTAAATGATGCAGCAACTGATGCAACTGTTGGTGCTGGTGCGCTAGCACCTAGCTCGACGCCGGTTGACTTAATATTGAGTGCGTTCATAGCAAGATCTGCTAGTCCTGCTTCTAGTTCTGCAACTGATGCAGCATAAAGATTGATAAGTGTTCCATCAGATAACTTGTAGTTAACTTGGAACTTTGTTCCTTCTGTAGCCATTTACTTTCCTCCACTTGGTTTGATGTTTAGCCTTGCAGTTTCTTCACCGATACTTACTGGGACATAACCAATAAGTTCTTTGATCTTATCTTTGTCAACTGTCTCACGACCTTTGATCTTTGTCCAACTGATTTCAATACCACTGGCAGTAACGCCAACGGTTCCCTCGAAAGAAGATTTAACTGAATCTCTTTCAGCTTCCAACTCTTTAATCTTACGATCTAATTGTAGAAAGTGCAGAGCGTTCTTGTCAATCTGCTCGTCCTCAATGACTATCTCACTCAGGACGATACGTTCTTTTTTTAAGCCAACACAACCCATCTGACCTGATGCGTCATAGTACTGGCAGTAGTGCTTGCAGAATGATTCATCTTTCTCAGGCTCTGGAGCTGACTCCATTGCCTTGACTTGAGTTAACCACTCCAAAGCCTCTAGTGCAACATCTTCATCGTAGGGTTCTGAGTGAACCTTGACATCCTTCTCAGCACCATCACGAGCTATAGCAACAAGGTTGACAGTGTTGACTGTATGACCATTCTGCGCCAACAGATAGCCATAGATCTGCACCTGCCAACGTTGCTGTTTTGTTGGGAAGTAAGAAAGGTTCTTGACCTTACTTGTCTTCCAATCCACAACTGCGCCGGTGCTAGGTATAAATAGATCCACGTGTGCTTTCATATCACCGTGTTCTACTGCAGTCTCGACGAGGTAGTCCTTGCCATCTGGATCTAAGTGACCGATAGCCTCTTCGATTGCAGCGTGGATAGCAGTACCCATAATTGCAGCCAGCTTAGACTGGTTATCGTTAGTCTCTGGTTGTCCGTTTAATCGGTACCAGACCTTACGACGGCAGCCACCAATTTCTGATGGACCTACCTGCGTTTGAGTACTGCGATCACGACTGGCATCCTTAGCGTGGAGCACTGTCAGTAGCAGTTCTTTAGGATCTGTAATCATTTATCATCTCTATATTGTAGGAAAGCATCGAAGGCATAAGCGCAAACGAAACCAAGCAGTAATCCAAATAAAAATCCAAGCATTGTTTATCCTTTCTCTTGAGTAACTAATTGAATCGGAGGACAGGTATTGACGTCAAGCACCGACGCGATCTTTATTGCCCTTTCTGCTACCACCTTAGACATCAGCAGAGACTTATACGATCCTGGCTTGAGCGAGTAGAGATAACCCAAGGCAAATGCTCCACCACTACCGGCTGCAAAGAGTCCACGTTCACTAGCGTTGAAGGATAGATCTGATCCGATAGAAAATAACATCCCATCGAAGGCGATGAGATAGGCAAAGCTGGCTTCCTTATCGGATGGATCGTATCCATTATCCTTAAAGGCAGTGTAGATACTTGGCAGTATCTTCTTGCCCATCCACTCAACAGGATCATAGTTCTTATACGTTGGTGGTTTCCAATTAAAGGCAAGGATATCTCCAGGTCGTGAATCGCCCGTGATACCTAACAGGTAATCACCCACGTGAACGATCTTCGGAGTCTGCGTAGATATGATGCGCTGATCGTTATCGGTGATCTGACTATCAGAGGCCATCACTACGAAATCAGATCCTTGAATACCTACCAGAGTTGTCATTGGCAGATCATATCACGGCGTGTCGTAAGACACACTCTTATCGGGTGTGTGTACAATATGAGCCGTAGGCGAATAACGGCAGGCGGCCCTCATCGGGCCGAGAAGTAGGGAGGCCCGATACTATGTTGCTCCGTCTACTCTCCCTGCAGAAATTCATAGGCAGAAACAAGACCTACAATGGCCTTCCTAAGCCTTTTGGAGCCGATCTCAGGGGTCTAGGACCCGTCCACGCGTGTACCTGTGGATGCACTGTCTTCAACATTATGGCAGCCTTTGAGGACTATGACATAGCTTGGTGGCATCTTGACGGAACCTGCGCTAACTGCGGAAATCTGGTAACAATTCCCTGCCCTGTAGACAATCCAGAAGGACTCTGATAATTTAATAGCAGTGGGGAAATGTAAGTACCCACGAGTGCTGGACTAAACCTCTGCAGACTTCGCGGCCTGCAGGGGTTTCGTTCTTTTCTGGCATAAAAAAAGAAGCCCCCCACCCAGGATTTCTCCTGAGCAGGGGGCCATTGCCTCGCGCTTATGGGCTAATTACTTAGCACCACGACCAAACTCTGCTGCCTTTGGGTCTAGTGCCTTGAGCAATGGACCTGCAATAGCGGCTACTCCTGCTGCTGCTAGAGCTTTTGGATCTGTAACTCCAGCAAGGTATAGCGCTATTACTGACGCTACTCCTGCACGAAGATATGTTGCGAGCATTGATTTCATCTTTGCGTTCATTTGTTCTCCTTCTTCTTAGGTAAAGGCTTAACTGCTGCCTTCACTTTGTTGATGGCCTTTGGCTGGGGCAGCCAAGGGAACCAAGGAGAAGTATCGTTACCGCACTCTTCCTTGATCGAAATATGTAGGTGATGATTGTGCTTATTTGGACCGGTGTAGTCACGTTCACCCTTTTCTTCAGACCAGATCTTTCCCTTGAATATCAGGTACTTAACTCGTGGGTCTTTCTGCAACTCTAGGTAGATCACCGAACAAGCAACACCCTGTCCTGGATCGGTAGTTAGATCTACTGCAAAACCTGAGTTGTGATCTGAGTTTGGGTTCTGACTTACGTGTGCTGGGCTAGGTAGCAATCCATCTGATGCCTTATTGCGCTTAGGCCAGTGTGCTGTAGCCTGACGTAGCACTGCGATAGCAGCAGGTGTTGCCTTCTTTGCTAATGGGATCATAGTTCCTTCTTCTGTATCAGTATCTGGTAGAGGATTTCTACCTTCTCTTCTAAACGGATGACTGAATCCTTGAGTGAACTGCCAGAGTTAGGCTTGAGTTCATTGAGGTAGTGCTTTACTAGCCATTTAACGGCGCCAACAAAGCCACCGATGATTGTCAGTACAGCAACAGCTACAGTTGCATAGTCTTGTGCCTGCATTAGATTGTCCTAATCGTAACTAGAAGTGTGCCGCCAAATCCAGAAAACCTTTTATCCTCTGGAGTCTTATTCATAAAGTCCATCTCTTCGATGATGCCTAGGTAGTCTTCACCAGTTCTAAGATCTTGGACTCGAATGGTGTCACCAACATTTTCAATGGCTTCTAGTTGAGACATACGCTGATAGGCAGATCCTTCAAAGCCAATCTCATTACCAAACTTGTCGCTCTCGTGGTCATAGCAGAAGACTGGGTATTGGATCAGGCGCTGACGTGGGACTGCTGGTAGTGACTTCAACTGATAACCAGTAAAGAGTGGTCCCTTAGAAGCATCAGTGCTTGATCTAACCAAAGTAAACTTAAATCCTAGATACTCTTGCGAAGTAGTTGGGTAGTTCACGTTGATCTCAGGAACAGTTGTTCCTTGTGAGAATGTACCGATGTTGTATGTGTTATCCCTTGAGTCAATAGATTCAAGAGCAATACCGCCATTGGCTGTATCAATACGAGCTTGTAGCAGTTTGTAGATCTTAGTCTCAAGTGTGTTGTAACGGATATAACCGGTACGTAGGTAGCCAGTTGCTACTAATGTAGTTGTAGACTCAGCCCAAATATTATTTCCTGTGCTAAATGCTGCTCGATCTGAGTTACCAAAGAAGGCTACTTGGGATGCAGTTGCGCTAGTTCCAGCAGCGACAAGGTCCCAAGCCCAAGGAAAATACAGAGCGTTAGCGATGACAGTTGTAGACAGGTCAGTGCGTACTAGACCTGCTTCTCCATCTATAAGGGTAGAGATATAGGCAAAACTGTCCCTGAAAGCAATGGCAGTACAGGCGGCATCTCTAAAGAGAAGCGGTCCATACTGGATATCTCCAGTTGCATCAGCAACGCCTACTCTAAAGCCTAGGCTAGTTGCAAGGATGGCATATGTACCAAGGTAGACATCAAAGTCATTGATGCGTTCACCGCTTGGCATATCAATAATTACAGTAGGTGTCTCTAACGTTGGAAAGCCTAAAGCATTTGGGGTTGCAGCATCTAGGCCGATCTTATAGACAGATGATGAGGTTCCGTTTGGATCATAGCCTGAGATGTAGATAGCCTGTGGTCCTTCAGAGATACTTGACCACACCCAAGATGAGTTAGGATGGGTATACAAAGCAGTAGGTAGCGCAGTTGAGGCACTAGCATTAGCATTAAGTTCGTAGATAGCAGGACCAATAGCAACGATAAGGCGCTGCTTTACATAGCGGATAGTGGCACGAGTAGTGCTAGCTGCTAAGTAGATCTCAGTATCGCTAGTTGATCCAGAGATATTACCTCGGTGAACTGTTGAACCATTAACAAAGAAGTATTGCTTACCGTTAGTTGTTACGCTGTAGATAGTAGATGCTGTACCAGTCTGCGTATAAGTACTTGAACTTCCACCAGTTGTAATCTTCTTGAGTGCTGATCCATCTGTAATAATGATGCAGTCATTGGTGCCATCATTGACACCGATCATCTGAGCAGGTGCTGATCCTGAATAGAAACTGGCGGTGTCGTTAAGTAGAGTTGCCTGTCCTCTAGTCCAGACATCTATACCTTTAGACTCTGTGTACTGAAAGCGCAGTGACTCTTCTTGGATAGGTTCAAAATACTTAATCCCCGCTCCTAAGTGGAACGAGGATTGAGATCTAACCCACCAGCCGGTGAGCGTTTGCTCACCAGGTTCACGCGTCTGGTCAATCTGTTGCTTGCGATACTGCGCTGTTACACGACGGTAAGGTTGCTCATCGGATGCTGCAAGAAAGAACGGCAACCCTGAAAAGGCTACTTCGTAGGCTGGCCCAGTTGGAATATAGGCGGTAGATCCTGCAGGGTTGGAGAGTACATAGGGGATTCCCTCAGTGATATCGTCGCTATATGGCATTACTTGGCCTCCGAATATTTATTAAGATACTCAATAGCAGATTGAAGTATCTCTGGATTGTCTTTGAAATTGCCTAGTGCAACGTTGCAGTTGTGACATAACACGCCTCTTGGTTGTGAAGAATCGTGATCGTGGTCAGCGTGAAACGCTCCACGTCCACCTGCATTTGGACTTTTGCAGATAGCACAAACTTGACCCTGCTCATCAAATCTTTCATTAAACAGATCAGGCGGGAAGTTGTACTGCTTCTTTCTGTTCCAACTTAATCTTGTAGCGCTTACTTTATCTTGGTTATCCTTGCGATACTTCTTAAAGCGTGGTGCTTCACATTCTTTGCAGGCATACCGATAGCCTCTTTTAGATGACGCCTCCTTGAAGAAGGAAGATGCAGGTTTGTATTCATTGCATTTATTACACTGCATATCGCCGTATGGCACTGTGACTCCTTAATTGTTTGTAAGTGCTGCAATCTCTTCACTTGATAGACCAAGTGCTGTCAACTTTGCCTGAGCAGATTCCTTAGCCTCTGCCTTAGCTGCTGCCTTGGCTGCCTCTTCAGCTTCCATTGCTGCAATAGCATTGTTAACTTCTTCTTGAGTAGGAGTTGTAATACCTTCAGTACGCCAAGCGATTGTAGAGATATCATCATTGACCATAGAAAAGTCTGCGTCTGGATACATATATCGGATTGCTTCAAAATTTTTCATACTAGGATCTCCATTGCTGAAATTTGGACTGATTGACCACCTGGGTTTGCTGAGAAAGTTGCTGCACCAACAATGTTATTGATCTGCATTTTGTATGTTGTCGCACTTGTTGTAGCAGGTGAGTCCACATATTGAATTGAATATGGACTATAGGCAGCGGTATTGACACCGCCTCCACTTGGATAGTAGCCACCCACAAAAGCTGTTTGGAGTGATGTTGAGGCTCGTAGTAATTGTACATAACCGCTGAAATAAACAGAACTGCTGCCACTTGATCCAACTGTTCCAAAGGATGAGACAACAAGAATCTTGCTAGTTGATGAAGTTGGGGTAATTGTTACTGACAACCCACTGACGTCAATCCATCCAGAACCTGCAGTATTGGTAATGTTAGTAGTAGTTGCAGTAACCACTTGACCGATACGAGGAGTTGCTGAGACTGTAGCCCAAGCCAAGCCTCTAGTCTGTGAACTATCTGCAGTCAATACCTGACCGTTAGTTCCCACCGCTACTCGTCCTACTACTCCAGCAGCAGATGCAGCATAGATATCACCCTTAGCGGTTAGAGTATCTGGCTGAACTGCAGTGTTAAAGTAGATAAGATCAGATGATGTAAGTACGTGCTTGATAGTTGCACCAGCGCTGTGAGCAATACCAGATACTCCTGGAGTTCCTGTTCCTGCTTGTCCTCGACTGATGGTTAGTGTGTCACCAGATACGCCGGTTACATAAACGATCTCTTCATTGATGGTATCTACATCTATTGCAACGGTAAAGATATCTACGTTACCAGGAGCAAGTGTTACGCCACCTAGCAAGGCAGTAGCAGCAGCAACTGATGGAAGAACCATAGTAGTTGCAGTAGTATTTATACCACTGTTAAGCGTTGTCTCAACGCTAATGCTTGAATATTTTCTAGTCATTTATCTGCCTCACTTGGTATAATGGATTCTTATTGGGAACTTGTCTTGCAACTTCTCTGCTTCTTCTTGAAGTCTTGCTTGGTACAGAGCGTAGATATAACGAGATGAGGCAACGCCTGCTGTGCTTGGAATCTTGGTATCGTTAAGGTCAGCTTCTGCTGAACTTAAGTTAATACGACCAGCATCTACATAAGATAGCAATTTGTAGCAGGCTCCTAGGATTACTACCTCGACAGATGATGCAGGCAAGCCTGTTACATCTGCGTAGTCATCTGTATTGTTATCTAAAGTATTAGCAGTAGTTGTATAATAAACCTGTACTGTTCTACCAGGCTGAATGTTCTCATAAATGTTTACTGTGTTTGTTGTGTTAAATGCTGCAATGTTAGCCATTGGATCTGCACGCCAACGATTTATAGGTAGCCATTCAAGGCTTGAACCTGTTGTCTGCCAAGACATATAAAGGATTGATTCAAGATCATCAGGTAGCGGATAGGTTGTCTGGCTTGCATTAAAGGTAAAGGTAGTTGAAGATACTGCCCAGAGCTTAGGAAAGAGGCCATTGATTACATCGTTGATAGCCTTCTTAATCATTGTTCGTGGGAAAGTTGGAGTAAGAGTGATCTGTGCATACTGGCTGTGAGGTGCAGGGGAAGTTCCCTGGTATCCTCGACCAAATCCTGGAGCTGCATTAAGCGTGCTGCTTGTCTGGCTAAAGTTATCAATCCAGATGAGTTCATCATCAATTTCGATAATACCTTTAGCTAGGTTGGCAGATGAGCCAATCTGAATAGCCGTTGCTGTTGTATTGATAGCAGATGTTAGGTATGTGATTCTATCTTGACGCAGGGTGTAACCTGCTAGAGATGAGCGAACCTCATCAACCATATCATTTAGTGTTGGCATTATTTCCTTTCATACCAGCCATCTCCCCATAGAGTTAGCAGTCTTGCAAAGTATTGCTCGTATTGTGGTGCAATAGCATCTAATGAATACAACGCTACTGCTCTCTTATGTATTGCTACTGGGTCTAAGTCCTTGACCCATTCTGTTGCTGCTGCAAATTCCATTGCATTTCTGCAACGGTATCCAGTAACTCCATTGGGGTTAGTCTCTGTGAAGGCTCCCCAGTCTGTGGTAATTGTTGGAGTTCCGCAGGCTTGCGCCTCGATCACCACATTACCAAAAGGTTCTATGTAAAGCGTTGGAGCAAATAGGGCAATAGCACCGCCCATTAACTTTGCTCGTTGCTCTGGTCCTACTGGTCCTACCCATTCACCATATTCAATGTTAGATTTACCAGGACCGGCTAAGATAAGTTTTACGCCTAGCTCTTTGCAGACTTGCTGAGCAATGATGATGCCCTTGCGATCTACCATACGACCTACGTAGAGGTAGTAGTCTTCCTTTTTCTCTTGTAGCGGGAACATCTCTGGCTCTAAGTAACCAGGTATTACCGCATCATAGAAGTTACCATTTACTGATGTCGGATCTTTATACATTGCATAGATGCTGTGCATCCAAGCGTAAGACTCAAAGACTCTGTACTTGCTAAAGACTCCACCGTAGCCCACGCCAAACTCGACGCTCATATAATCTGGATAAGCATCTGCGATAGGCTTCTGTGAAGCACCACCAATAAGACAGATAAAGTCTTTTTTCTGCAGGCGCTTGCCTAGTTCGTAGATAGCGTTCTGATTAAAGATCTGCCAATGAGGTAGCCCATTATCAAATGCAGCTTCGGTATAGTGTTTATCACCGAGTGCTTCTTCTTGCTGTTCTTTAGTGATGCA
>Ga0209087_1001531_pt1 | contig 13590 bp, 13 predicted proteins | sample S_130805_EF_Meta_FD_187321 | JGI IMG/M metagenome (GOLD analysis project Ga0209087, IMG submission 187321) | Freshwater microbial communities from Lake Simoncouche, Canada to study carbon cycling - S_130805_EF_MetaG (SPAdes) (version 2) | ecosystem: Environmental > Aquatic > Freshwater > Lake ...
TTCTTTAAGTTCTATTTGTGCAACTACGCCAAACTCATCTCCACCAAGGCGAGCAATCTGTGCTCCAGTTGGAAGCACCCGAGTAAATCTATTTGCTACCTGCCTAAGTAGTTGATCTCCAGCTTCATGACCTAAGGTGTCATTAATCTTTTTAAAACCATCTAAATCAAGTAAAAAGATATAGCCATTCTTTAATTGATTAAGTTGCATTAGAAAGTTACGCCGATTTGATAATCCAGTTAGTTCATCTGTGCGGGCAAGTATTCGTTCAGTTCCAGCAGTATTTGCCTCAGTTAACGCAAAACTCATTCGGATAAAGGCAAGTGCGATAGTGATAAAACCGGGTAATAAAATAAAACTTGGAAAGTATCCAGGCTTTAACGCTGCAACTCCAAGTAAGCAGGTGCTTGAAATCAAAGCAATCGTTGCACTGTATGAAGAGATTTTGTCTGAGAACTTACTCTCTGGTGATAAATACGATAGGGATATAGAAATTAGTAGTAGTCCTATTATCCAACCATCATCAGTAACTGAACCAAATTTATATGTGGAATTAAGGGATGACCAAATAAAAAATAAGTCTGATAAAGCAAATGATAGTAAACCACCGGATAGTAGTAGCGATCGAATGGAAATTGGCGTTAACAAAACATAAACGAGCACCATCGCCAATATAACTATGTCACCTACTGGATAGAGTATTGAAATAAATACTGAGAAGGCCGATCCTTCAAAGCTGATCATTGCTGGCTTTAATAAAAACGCGGCTAAAACACTGGTAAAGCCAACGGCAATAATTACTGAATCTAATAATTCAAGAGCTGAAATTGATCTTTTGTGGGTAAAACTTCTGATCACTCCTAGAAATATTAATGGATAAAAAAGTGAATAACATATATCAGAAGCACTCTCTGATATTTTCAAATCAAAAAATGAGTTCCAAGTAGAAAAAAAAGAACCCATACTCCAAATAGAACAAGCCAGTCCAATTGTTATCGCCGATATGCGATCTGTTATAACTGGTGCATTAAATGCGATTACCGCAGAGAGAAGGCCGACGAGGTTGAAGCCAATCAAATCGATTAAAATGTTAGGGTCTGGAAAAACTAACCGAGATACCAGGTGAATTATTACGATTCCAGCAATTATCCACTTTAAGATGGTGTACCTTTGCGGACTCTGCATGGTTAATAATAAAATAGCCACGCAAAATTGAAAAGTGTTTTAGGAAAGGTCAAGATGTCTACATTTTCCAGGCGTGGTTTTATTTGTGGCACGGCAGCATTAGCGGCGATGGCAACGGTTCCAGCGATTGCAGCAACCGGAATTAAGACATTACCAAATGGAAAAACTGAAATAGATTTGGCAACAAATGCCTCACTTGCTTCTGTTGGCGCAGTTGTTGAGCTAGATACACAAAAGTATGGAAAAGTTGCAGTAGTTCGCACATCTAAATCTGCTAATGGGTTCTCAGTTATTAGTTTGTCTTGTCCTCATGCTGGGGCAATTGTTAAGCAAAGTAATGGTGGTTGGGTATGCCCACCTCCCCGCGGTCATGGTTCAGAGTTTGCTCTTAACGGAAATTTGAAGGTTGGACCAGCAGCTTCTGCTTTGAAAGCAATTAAATTTACTGCAACAAGTAAAAAATTAACTATTGCCTAGCGCTGCTTACGCCTTACATTAATTCCAGCTTTACGAACAATTGGTCGTGGGGCAACTCTTGCAATCGTGCTTAAAATTAAATACTGCCAGCCTGGAATACAAATTGCTTTGCCAGCTTTTGCATCCTTCCAAGATTTTGCAACAACTTGATCGGAGCTAAGCCACATAAAGTTAGGTAGTCCGTTCATACGCATCTTTCCTCGTTGGTGAAACTCTGTTCTAGTAAAACCAGGACATAGGGCTGAGATTTTAATATTTGTACGGCTTAATTCAGTATTTAAATACTCAGAGAAAACTGTTAAATAAGATTTTGCCGCGCTATATGTGCCACCGGCAATCCAGCTTGCCACACTACTTACATTTACTATTACTCCGCTGTCCCGCTTTAGCATTTGAGGTAGCACTGCATGGGTAAGACGCATTGGCGCAGTAACTAAAACATCAAGAAGCTCTTGTTCCTTCTTAATTTCACTATCGGCAAAGCTTTGTTTAATCCCAAAGCCAGCATTATTTATCAAGACTTCAATCGGCTTTGCTTTACTAGATAGGCGTTTTTCAACCTTAGCCAATTGAGCCGGTTTTGTTAAATCAGCCTGCAGTGTTTCAACCTTGATTTTGTAGGCTTTATTTAACTCTTTAGCGTATGCATTTAATCTAGATAGATCTCTAGCGACAAGTACTAGATCAAATTTCTCTTTTGCAAGTAACTTTGCATATGTAGCGCCAATACCGGATGTTGCTCCAGTAACTAGAGCGGTAGCCATTACTTAATAATCCCCGAAGTATCTTCATCACGGATGTTCCATGAAGTCCCATACTCTTCTAATAAATCTAAGAACGGCTTGGATTCAAACCACTCTGGACCATTAACGCCCAGTGGCTTCCAAATACCTTTTTGGATTAACTCCATGGCGATTACTGGGTTAATTGCTGTCTGCCAAACAACTGCTTGATCGCCGTACTCTTTCATCGACCATGCATTATCAATTACATTATAAATATAACAAGCCTTTGGATTTCCTTGTTTATCTAAACCTTTTATTAATGCACCAGCACAAGTCTTACCACGCATACGTTCGCCTAAAGTTCCAGGATCTGGCAATGAAGCTGTTAGTAGATCTCGAGGAGAAACACTTACGCCCTGCACATCAACAGTTTCTTTTCTATCCATACCAAGCATGTTGATTGTTTTTAATATTGTGATGAACTCAGCGCCTAAGCCGTATTTAAAGTTAACTTTTTTTGCATCAATCTTTTGTGGAATTAGGACTACCTCTTCGTGCTCCACGTTTACGCACTCAACTGGTCCGATACCTTCTGGGAAATCAAATATCTCAAGCTCTGAGAATGGCGTAGTTGTGTACCAACCGCGACCATCTTCCCAAACCAATGGTGGGTTTAAGCACTCTTCAATTGTGGTCCAGATCGAAAATGACGGTGCAAAGTCATAGCCTTCAACTCTTAGGTTAGAACCATCCAAAATTGTGCAGGAATCAATCCGGCTAAATAAATGTTCGCTGGCGTACTTGGCAAAAATATCACTCATACCTGGCTCAACACCCATACCGATTAAGGCATAGATCTTTCGCTCATCCCAGTTAAAGTCACGAGCAAATTGCTCATCGCCTAACTTCACGCCAGTTTCGGTATATGGATAGTGAGGGTGTTTGCGGGAAAGTGACATCGCCATATCGATGTAATTAGTATTTTCAATTTCACATGCTAAAAATATTGGCATAACAAAACGTGGATCAACTGCGTTGATTACAACATCTACATCGGCTTTACGGATTAACTCTCGGATATCTTCAAGCTCAGCAGCATTAACCATGGCCGCAGAAAAACGGGGATCTTTAACGCGCGCGACAGCCTCTTCAGCTCTTGCAAGGGTGCGGTCAGCTATCACCATTGATTCAATAAATGAACGACGTGATGCGATATTAGCTATCGCTCTACCAACTCCACCGGCGCCTATAACGAGGGCCTTCATGATTTCAACTCCAAACGAATTAATGCGAGTCTAGCCGAACGGTAATTTAATACCAAATCTACGCATGTTTAATCTATTGTTTTCTATTATTAATGAATTAAATTAGAATTAACCTATTAAAGAAATTTAAAATTAAATATTGTCCCCGTAGCTCAGTGGATAGAGCAACCGCCTCCTAAGCGGTAGGTCGCAGGTTCAACTCCCGCCGGGGACGCAAATAATTTAATTAATGATTAATTGTAAAACGTTTCATTGCTTTTGGTGCCCACCAATTACGTTCACCAAACAAACGCATTAGTGCGGGTACCAGCAATGCTCTTACTAATGATGCATCAAGCAAGATTGCAAATGCAACACCAAAACCAAGCATCTTTATTGATGTCACACCACTTAACATAAATGATGAGAATACGATTGCAAGTAAACCAGCGGCTGCGGTAATAATTCTGGCTGAGCGCTGCAATCCGGTAGCGACTGATTCAATATTTGATTTACCGGCATCATGTTCTTCTTTAATTCGAGATAGTAGGAATACTTCGTAGTCCATAGATAACCCAAAGGCAACAACAGCAACCAAGATAATTGATCCGGTATCTACCGACCCTGTAACAGTGAAATCACCAACTAACCACTTCAAATGCCCATCAACAAATATCCAAGTTATAACGCCAAGAGTGGCACCTAGTGAAAGGATATTTAAAATAATCGCTTTAATTGGCAAGATAATTGAACCAGTAAAAGCAAAGAGCAAAACTAACACGCCAATTGCAATCCAAAGTAGTGCCCAAGGCATTGTCTTTGCGATTCCGATTTGTGTATCTGCGTAATCAGCAGCAACACCGCCAATTAAAGTACCTTCGGGTGCTCTTATTTTCCTAATCTCTTTGATTAATTCTTCAGCTGCCGGTGTTCTAGGGCTCATAGAATGTATTGCGGTTACTCGAACATCATCACCAGAAACCTGTGAATCTCCAATTCGAACTATGCCAGGAACTTTTGCAATCTCAGTTGTGTACTGATTAATTTGCGTACCCATTAGTGCACCTTTTGGCACAATAATTTCAATTGGATTTCCTTCTTGCCCAGGAAAGCGGTCTGAAATAATTTTAGCCGCCGCCGCAGCAGGATTACTTGCTGGCAAAACTCTTGAATCAACCTGAGAAAAAACAATATTTTTTACTGGTGCAGCAAGCACAGTTAAAACTATTAAAGAAAGCATTACAACTGCAATTGGGCGTCGCATAACAAATCGAGCGGTTTGAGCCCATCTGCCATCTTCCTTAGGAGTTATTGAACTTCTGCGAACAACACCTTTATCTAAACGATGACCCAAAATTGCAAGTAAGGCAGGTAATGCAACTAATGCACCTAGAACAGCCATTATTACAACGGTTACGCCGGCGTATCCAAAAGATTTAAGAAACATCTGCGGAAATAGCATCAAAGCGGCCAACGTAATAACAATTGTTATGCCTGAGTAATAAACAGTTTTACCAGCTGTTGCCACGGTTCTTTTAATTGCCTCATCAACAGAGCGGCCATTATGAAGTTCTTCTCTGAATCTATTTACAATTAAAAGCGAGTAATCAATACCTAGCCCAAGTCCTAAACCAGTAATTAGATTTAATGCAAAAACGCTTACTCCAGTAAATAGAGTCAATAGATACATAATCAGGAAAGAACCTAGAATTGCTGAAACCCCGACGAGTAATGGCATTGCACTTGCTACAAGTGCACCGAAGACAAATGCGAGCAATATAAAGGTTAGTGGAATTGAAATAGATTCAGCTAAGGCTAAATCTTTTGAAATTTTAGTATTAATAGCGTGAGCAAAAACGCCAGTACCACTTGCATAGATTTTAAGATCTCCATACTTTCCATCATATTTTGCCTGGATCTGCTTGCCTAAAGATTGAACTTTATCCCAATCAATACTCTGGCTATAAATAAATAGAAAAGCAGATTTACTATCTGAACTTTTAAGTGAAGGTGCACCTCCGGCGGACCAGTAAGAAAGTGTTGATTCAACACCAGGCTCTGATTTAATTTCACCTTCTAGTTTTGTTGCCGAAGCAATTGCATTTGGATTGGTAATTCCATCTTTAGTCTCTACAACAAGTACTACTGCAGGATCTTTAACCTTAAACACATCAGTTAGATAGTCAAATACTTTCATTGAGTCACTCTTTGGGTCGGAGTAACCGCCACTTTCTAATTTACCAAACACCGCAGAACCGATAGTTCCAGCTAAAATTATTGCAATTAAATAAATTCCAAAGATAAGTTTCTTTTTGGCAACAACCGCTGAGCCTAATTTTTCAAACATTTTCGCCCCATTACTACGATTTATATTTTAAAGGTAGACTTATATTCTAATGACAAGCGGTGAAAATACTAAAAAAGATGACGGTTCAAATATAAGTGAACCTAGTCACCCTCTTCTACCGAAAATCACAAATGATGAGATCGACTTAGAGATTGATTCCAGCAGAGATGATGAAATTACTAGGGATAAACCACCCCACCATAATTAAGTTTACTTAATCCTTTTTTTCTGGCGTCGCCTTTTTATCAGAATTTATCGCAGGTTTGCTTTCACTCTTTGAAGCTGGCGTTGATCTTGAATCTGTTTTATAGAATCCACTTCCCTTAAAGACTATTCCCACGTTGTTGTAAACCTTACGCACTTCGCCTTTGCATTTTGGGCATTGCTCAATTGCGGCATCAGTGAATGACTGGACCGCTTCAAAGGAGTATTCACACTCATTACAGAGGTACTCATAGGTTGGCATAGGAGATAATCTTAAGGAGGTGGCAAGATTAGGGCTAACCGAGAGGAAGAAGGTAGGCAATGAAGCGTGCGATTCATTTATTAACCGTAATTTTTCTAACCTTTATCTCTACCTCGCCAGCTTTAGCTACATCAATTGTTAACACATCACCAACTGCGGGCTCAGTCTTAAGTGTTTCACCAACCGCGGTTACTGTAAAAGCAAATGCAAATCTTTTAGTGGGCGCAAATGATTTAACAGTTACTGATCCAAATGGCACCCGGGTCGATGATGGTTCAGTTCAAATTCAAGGCGCTGTTCTTATGGTTGGTTTGAAAGCATTAAAAAATTCTGGTCTTTATACAGTTAATTACACATTAGTGGCAATTGATGATGCACCAATTAATGGCTCATTTACATTTTTATATAACGCCCCAGATGAAATGGCCTTACCTACCCCAAGTCCAACTGACACTGCGTTAGCAACCACTACTAATGCAAATCATGTTACTGATATTTTTGTAATTGCATTAATGGTTTTTGCGTTTGTACTTTTAATATTTTTATCAAGATATGCAAAACAAACCTTCAATACACCAACCAAGCCTCGTAAGGCCTCGAAGCGTCCAAGCACTAGCAAAAAATTTATTAAATAATTGGGTGCATAGTTGATTGAAATTCTCTCACCTATATCCAAAGGATTAATGCAGTTAGCTGGCGTGCTTAGCATCGGGCTTTTGCTTTCAATTTGTTTTCTTGATACAGATATTAAAGGTGCAGTTAATGATACAAAATTAGTAAAAAAAGCAAAGAGCTTAATTTTAGCTTGGCTGCTTTCAATATTTTTATTTATATTGGTACAGATTGCTTATTTACTCGAACAACCCTTTTTATCATCATTTGATTCAACAGTAATTAGATCATATTTAACCCAAACCTCAATTGGTAAAAGTTACTTAATTCAAATCATCGGTCTTGCAATTATTCTGGCGATACCAATAAAAAGGATTCTCACTACTTATTTTTTATTGTTAGTATCTTTAATTGTAATAATTGCACCAGTTTTTCAAAGTCATGGCAGTTCAGCTGGCAACCATGGCCTAGCAATTGGGGCATTGGTAGTCCATGTAATTGCAATCAGCTTTTGGGTCGGTGGATTATTTGGCCTGACACAATTAAATAAAACGCAAAAGCTGATAGCACTACCTAGATTTAGTGAAATTGCGCTTTGGAGTGCAATCACGGTTGCGGTATCTGGAGCAGCCACTGCATGGACCAGATTAGACAGCATCGCATCTTGGCAAAGTAAATATGGAGTTATCACTTTATTTAAAATATTTTTAACAATAATTCTTATTGGCTTTGGTGCAATACACCGTAGATGGATTATTAAATCTGATTATCCTTCAGTATTTAGGTTAATTACTGCCGAAATAATCGTAATGTTTGTAACGATTTTTGTTGGAAGCTGGCTCTCAACCGTTGCGCCTCCGGATAAAAAAATAATTTCAACTCCAGCATTGTTGATTACGGGTATTCCTATGCCAGAAGCGCCAACGCTTTCTCGAGTGTTACTTGCATATGATGCAGATGGTTTGATGTTGGCACTGCTTATCCTTTCTGTTGCTTTATATATAAAAGGAGTAGTAAAACTTAGTAGGCGTGGTGATAAGTGGCCAATTGGTAGGACGTTTGCATTTGCTTTGGGAATTAGCGCAGTTGATTTTGCAACCAGCGGTGGGCTTGGAGTTTATTCACACTTTGCATTTGCCAATCACATGCTGGCGCATATGGTGCTTGGAATGATCGCACCAATAGGAATTGTCTTAGGCGCACCAATTACATTAGCTCTGCGAACACTGCCATCTGGCCGGAATAAAGATGAGATAGGAATCCGTGGCGCATTTATAACCTTACTTCATTCAAAGATTGCAAATTTTTATACAAATCCGGTGGTAGCACTTGCCATATTTGATGGGTCATTATTTGCACTTTATTTCACACCTTTATTCAAGAATTTAATGGAAGGCCACAGTGGTCATTTCTTTATGTCATTACATTTTTTACTGGTAGGAATACTATTTTTCCAAGTAATAATTGGTATAGACCCAATGCCACGTAAAGTACCTCACCTTGTTAAAATCATAATAATCTTTGCAGCAATGAGTATTCATGCGTTTTTCTCAGTCTCATTAATGTCTGCTTCAACTTTAATTGATGGTGGATATTTTGCATCGCTGCAAAGGCCATGGGCTACTGATCTATTAGTTGATCAAAAATTAGGTGGGGCGATTGGTTGGGCAATGGGGGAGATTCCAATCTTGCTTGCCTTAGTAGCTACCTTCATCCAGTGGTTAAAGGAAGACAAAAAAGAGGCCGGAAGAATTGATCGGGCTGCCGACCGTGCTGCGGCTATGGGTGAAGATGACGAACTTGCTCAGTACAACCGCTACCTAAGTAAATTAAACCAACGAGACACGAACCAATAGAATTAATCCATGTCAATGAATTCAGATATGCCAGCATTGTTTGGTGATGAATACCAAGCACTTCGCGAAAGCGTTTCCGCACTTGCTGCTAAAAAAATTGCTCCATTTGCACATGATGTTGATGAGAATTCCCGTTACCCGCAAGAAGCAGCAGATGCATTGCAAGCAGCTGGACTTGCTGCCGCACATGTACCAGTTGAGTTTGGTGGACAAGGTGCGGACGCACTAGCAGCAGTAATAATTATTGAAGAGGTTGCTCGAGTTTGCGGTGCATCATCATTAATACCAGCGGTAAACAAATTAGGTTCTGTGCCATTAATGATTGCCGGTAATGCCGAGCAAAGGAAAAAGTATTTAACACAATTAGCTGCTGGTAAAGGTTTTTCCTATTGTTTATCAGAATCTGAGGCTGGCTCTGATGCTGCCGCAATGAAAACTAAAGCAGTCAAAGATGGTGATAGTTGGATAATTTCTGGCAGTAAAAAATGGATTTCAAATGCAGGCGTATCAGAGTTTTACACGGTTCTTGCTTCTACCGACCTAAGTAAAGGTGCAAAAGGAATTTCTGCATTTATTGTAGAAAAATCTGATCCAGGTGTTTCATTTGGTGCTCATGAAAAAAAGATGGGATTTCGCGGTTCACCCACCCGCGAGGTTTATTTTGATAATGTAAAAATCAATGATGACCGCAGGCTAGGTGAAATTGGAACTGGGTTTTCACTTGCAATGAAAACATTAGATCACACACGAATTACTATCGCTGCACAAGCACTTGGCATTGCACAAGGTGCATTTGATATTGCAAAGAAATATGCTCATGAGCGCCAGCAATTTGGTAAACCTATTTTTGATTTTCAAGCTATTCAATTTATGTTGGCAGATATGGCAATGCAGATTGAGGCTGCTCGCCAATTAACATATGCCGCAGCTATTAAAAGTGAGCGAGGTGAGAGTGACCTGACTTTCTTCTCAGCGGCAAGCAAGTGTTTTGCAACTGATGTAGCAATGAAGGTAACAACAGATGCAGTTCAGGTTCTAGGTGGCTATGGATATGTCAGTGATTACCCAGTAGAGCGAATGATGCGCGATGCTAAGTTAACTCAGATTTATGAGGGCACTAACCAAATTCAACGAATAGTAATGGCGCGAAATTTAGATACTTTAACTAACTAAAATCTAACAATTATTTCTGGCGTCGCCGCCGCATTAACCTTTTGATCATGTTCTTCAACCGGCAATAATTCACTAGTTAACTCACCACGGTGGAGTAAGGCAATTTTCCAGGCTTTAGATTTTGCAAGTGCTCGATCGTAAGAACCACCACCTTGACCTAATCGACTGCCAGTTCTATCAGCATGTAATGCTGGCACAATAATTACTCCAAGCTCTACATTTTCAGCATTGCCGATCGGCTCGTAACTTTTGCCATTCTTTTTTAATTTATCTTGTGACCCATCCCATAACACCCACTCAATAGCATTATTTTTTAACAACCTGGGTAGGAATAGCTTCTTGCCTGCTGCAATTAATTTTTTGTTTAAATCACTAGTTTCAGGTTCAAATTCATATGAGATATATGAGGCAATGTTTTTAACATCTTTTATTTCACTTGCATTGAGAATATGTAGCCAGCTTTCATTTGTAAATCGATCCTGACGCTCTTTGCGATACTGCTTACGCAGTTGTGCTTTATTTTCCTTATTACCCATGCCCCTTACCTTAATTTATGGTGGGGGCGAAGTAGGGTTTAGGTATGGAAGAAGCGATCTCTGTCGAGCAACTACTTGAGCGTCTACTTGGCTTAAGCACGCCGCTATCCGCTCTAGATCTGCCGTTACTTGATGCGCATGGAGCCACTTTGGCTAGCGATCTATTAGTAGATGACAAGGTCGTGATTAAAAGTGGACAACGAGTTGGCTCAACACAGATAGCACTAGCTGCCTCTTTAGGTTTAGATCGTCTGCCATGTCGACCACATCCTCGGGTAGTAATAATCAGTGCTGGTGATGACTTAGTTGAACCCGGAAGCACATTAGCTAGTGATGAAGATGAGTATGAGAGTAATTCCTGGTTCTTAACTACCTTTGTTAGAGAAGCTGGAGCCCATGCATTTCGCGTCCATATAATCGCTGAAACAAGTGAGCAGCTACAAGCAATTATTGAGGACCAGTTAGTAAGAGCAGATTTAATAGTTATAAGTGGAGAATCTAAAGATGAATCTTTTGATCTGATTACTTCGGTAATATCTAAGTTGGGTGAAATAACCACTGTTACACCAAATCTTGCTGAAAGCGGAAAGCATAATTATGGATTAATTGGTCCAGATAAAACTCCAGTTGTTACTTTGCCGGGTGACCCAATAGGTAATTACCTTTCAGCAGAGCTATTTATTAGACCGATGATTTTAAAAATGCTTGCAAAATCTGAGATTTATCGACCAGGCAAGAAAGCTAAGTTAAGCAAAGCGGTAAGTTCAACTCCAGGTAAAAGTAGTTATGTAAGAGCGGCCATTAATGAAGATGGCCAAGCAGTAGCACTTACCCACCAAGATTTAATTTCCACTCTCTCAAACGCCACATGCCTGATCTCGTTAGGCGAAAAAATTGAAAAAGTTGCAGCTGGTGAATCTGTTAACTTAGTAATGATTAATCAGGTTCAATCATGAGAAAGTTAGTCGATCAAGAACTAACACTAAAGGCAATCAGATTTAGAGATAAAGCTCAATGGGATTCTGTTAGAGCGGTTAATCGGGATTGGCTTTCACCTTGGGAAGCAACTAGACCAAACATCGATCACAATTCTCCACTTCCTTCTTATTATGGAATGGTGATGCAACTTAATAAGGAAATGAAAGCACTTAGATCTATTTCCCTTGGAATTTGGTTAAAAGAAAATAATGAGCAGATTTTAATTGGCCAGATAACACTTGGCGGAATAATTTTTGGCGCAATGCGAGGGGCTCATATTGGCTATTGGGTTGATCAAAGATTTTCTAATCGTGGGTATACCACCCGAGCAGTTAAATTACTCACAAAATTTGGTTTTGAAAATCTTAGATTGCACCGAATTGAAATTAATTTGCGACCAGAAAATGAGGCATCAAAAAAGGTTGCGATAAAAGCTGGATATTTGCTGGAAGGTGCTAGAAATAAATACCTGCATATTGCTGGTGATTGGCGTGATCACATAACTTTCGTAAAGGAAAACCCAGAAATTAAATAAAAGATAAGTCGGACATACCTACCCAATTCCCATCAAACCTAAGCCCAAACATTTATTGTTGTGCTTTATGGGTTCCGGTTTTATCTACTTAATCATCATGGGAATGTGGGCTGCCTACTTCCTGCCGCAATGGTTAAGTAATCATGAAGAAAATTCCGGTAAAGCAATTGAAAGATACAAAAATGCAATGCAAGTAGTTGCTGAAAATAACGGAGCAATTCAGAGTGAGACTAAAACCGAAGATCAAAATAGGATTTTCTTACAACGCAGATTAATTTTTGGTTCACTTTTTTCACTTTACTTACTTTCGCTAATTTGTGCAGCTGTTGGATTTCTTGCTTTAACAACAACACTTGTACCTCTTTCTGCAACATTAATTTATTTTGTAAATGTTCGAAAGCAAGTTGTCGCATCCCAACTTAAGAGTCGCAGACTTAAAGCAATTGCAAAAATTACTAACACAAAGATTCCAACTACAGTTATTCCAGAGCAGGTTAAAGAAAAAGGTTCCAATGAACATTGGGTTCCGTTTTCTGAGCGCGAAGAAATTACAGGTGTAGTAGTACTTCCAAAAGATCGTAAAGGTTGGCAACCTACTCAAATACCTAAACCGGTTTATACAACTTCAGCTAAAGCTATTCCAAGTAAAAGAATTATTGATTTAACAACAACGGGTCAATGGAGTGCCGAACAGGAGCGAATCAAAGCGCTTTCCGGTCGCGATGATGATTTCTTTGACCAAGCATCAGTCATTGATCTTAACGAGGATGGAATTGCAGTAAACGAATAGTTAAATCCAACTATTAAGCCACATTCTAGATATCCACTGACTATATGGGATTTCAATTCCGAGTAATATTGGTAAAAAGTAAATAAAGTTAAGTGCAACCAGTGCTAGAAATATAATTATTTGTTTTCGGTAATCACCATATTTAAGTGCCCAATTAAATGCGTAAATCAAAGCTAATATCAAAAAAGGCAAAATACTTATTGCGTAGAAGTAAAAAGTAGTGCGGCCTTGAATTAAAAACCAAGGTAGGTATGTCCCGGCAATTCCAGCCAGAATTAGAGTTGAGATTCGATCTCGGTGTGACACAAAGAATCCAAATGTAAGTGCAATTGCAAGAATTCCAGCCCACCAAAGAATCGGTGTACCAATCGCTAAAATTTCCTGCGAACAGCTACTAACTCCACAGCCGTTAGGGGTTTCATAAAAGAATGAGGTTGGCCGGCCAAGAATTAGCCAACTCCATGGGTTTGCAGCGTATGAATGTGTTTCGGCCAAGCTTCGATGAAAACCTAAAATTGCTATGTGGTATTTCCATAAAGAAGTGAAAACATTTGAGCCTGATTGTCTATCCCAGCCACCACTTGTAAAAATCCAACCACTCCAAGAAATTAAATATATTAGTGATGGTAGAAAAATAAATTGAGCAGAGCGCTTAAGCCATTTTAC
>Ga0209087_1001533_pt1 | contig 13587 bp, 13 predicted proteins | sample S_130805_EF_Meta_FD_187321 | JGI IMG/M metagenome (GOLD analysis project Ga0209087, IMG submission 187321) | Freshwater microbial communities from Lake Simoncouche, Canada to study carbon cycling - S_130805_EF_MetaG (SPAdes) (version 2) | ecosystem: Environmental > Aquatic > Freshwater > Lake ...
GGGTACCCGATTGGGTCGCGGCGGGGGACATTATGACCGGGCTTTGTCGCGCCGAGGTCGGAGTTCAAAAGTGGTGGGTATGTTCTTTGGGCAGCAGGAAGTCGAGGATTTGCCTCAAGAACCGCACGATATCCCTCTCCCCTCTGTGGTGACGGAAAAGGGATGGAGAAAGTTCTAATGAAAGACAGCGAGAAGCCGTTTTTAGATCATTTGGAGGATCTGCGAGGGGTAATTCTGAAATGTGCGGCTGCGATAGGGGCTGGTTCGATTTTCGGGGTGATGAGCATCGGTCGTGTGATGGAAATCCTACGCTGGCCTCTGACGCAGGCGCAGGAGGGTCTGGCGCAGCCGGCTCCGAGCACCTTATTAGCGCTCCAGGTGACCGATCCAATGACGGTGACACTGCAGATCGGAATCGGGGCTGGAATTCTTCTGTCCCTCCCACTGGTTCTATTCTTTCTCGGACAATATCTTTTGCCAGCTCTCGATGTAAGGGAGCGCGGTTTGTTGCTTCCGATCTTTTTGGTGGGGACAGTTCTTTTTTTGGGAGGGGCACTTTTCTGTTATTTCTTGGTTCTGCCAAGAGCATTGCGTTTCTTTCAGGATTTCAACCGCTGGTTGGGGTTGGAGACCAGTTGGACCATGACGAGTTACACCGATTTTGCTCTCCAGATGCTGGTCGGCTTCGGTCTCTCTTTTGAGCTTCCCCTAATCATGGTCATTTTAGCGCGTCTCGGGATTCTCGAGCAAAAGGTGGTTTCGGAGCACCGACGACATGCAGTGGTGGCCTTGTTAGTGCTGGCGGCCTGCGTCACTCCAACAGCTGATCCTTTTAACCTGGGTCTAATGTTTGTGCCCTTGTACGCACTTTTTGAGCTTGGATTGGCGGGGATGGGTTGGGCTGAACGACAATCTCGAAAACAGAGCGATTCCCTGAGTCACTCTTAGATTTTAATTGTTATTGGGCCGATGAGTTTTTAGAAAAGCTCATCGCTATGGATTGGAATAAGCGTTCGGACAGAATCAATCGGCTTAAGGAAAAAGAAAGCTTTCGGGCTGTTATTATGCCTTTGAGTTACTGGGGCGCTGGACTTGGATTTGTGGCCTTACTTTGGGAAGGAATTGTAAAAATCGATGGAGGCCTTTGTCATTCGACGGTTCTTGTACCCGCAGCTTCTTTCTTTGCCCTTCCGCTCCCGCTTGTCTTTTACCGGTTTTTACGCGGACACTTCAATAAACGACTTTTTGCTTAATCTTGTCTTTCGGGATTCTCCTACGACTCAAATTGGGGCAGGATATTAGGGTATGCCTTCCGTTTTCTTAAAAACTTACGGGTGCCAGATGAATGAGCGGGATACCGAACAGGTGGCACGCCAACTCATGGATCGCGGTTATCAGCGTGCAAAAACTGAGAGGGAAGCGGACGTTATTTTGCTCAACACGTGTAGCGTTCGCGATCTGGCGGAGAAAAAGGCTCTTCGAAAAATGAGCAATCTAAAAGCCCTTCGAAAAAAGAATCCGGGCGTGGTTTTGGGTTTTCTTGGTTGCATGGCCCAACGAAAAGGGGAGTCCTTGGAGAGGGAGATGAAAGGTCTGGATCTCGTTGTCGGAACCCAAAAATTCCACCGGGTAGCGGATCTGGTGATGGAGGCACGGGAGGCACGTTTGGGGGGTCGACCCAGGTTCTTTGCCGATGTGGGTGAGGAGGAGGGGTCGGAAAAGACGATTCGGGATCATGTCCTGATTCCGAAGCAGGTCACTGCCTTTGTTTCCGTTATGCAGGGGTGCGACATGCACTGCTCCTTCTGCATTGTCCCGACGACGCGAGGGAAGGAGAGGTCCCGTCCGATTGCGGAGATCGTTACTGAGGTTCGGAGCCTTGTGGAAAAGGGTATTCGGGAGGTCACGTTGCTGGGTCAGATCGTGAATATGTACGGACGGAGGGAAATTCCCTCGGTGCGCGGGAAAAGCGCCTTTGTTCAGTTGTTGGAGGAGTTGCAGGGTGTGGATGGGTTGGAGCGCATTCGTTTTACCTCGCCACATCCTCGTGGAATGAAAGAGGATCTGATTGGTTGCTATGGGAGGTTGAGCAAGCTGTGCGAGCATCTTCATTTGCCTGTGCAGTCTGGTTCCAATCGTCTTCTAAAAGAAATGGGACGTGGTTATACCGTCGAGCAGTATAAAGACATCATCGATAAGGTTCGCAAAGCCTGCCCCGGCATTGGAATTACTACAGATGTGATTGTGGGATATCCTGGAGAAACGGAGGAAGAGTTTCAGCAAACCTACCGTTTGATGGAGCAGGTGGAGTTTGATAACGGTTTTATTTTTCGGTATTCGCAGCGGGATGGGACTCGGGCGGCCAAGAGCCAGGAGCCCGAAGTTGCGGAGAGCGTGAAAGAGGCTTGGAACAGAGCTTTGCTCGATTTACTGGATCGTCAGGTTGCAGTGAGCGCACCCAAGCGTGTGGGCACACTTACGGAAATTTTAGTGGAGGGCCCCAGCAAAACAAACGAGAGTCGTCTAACTGGCCGTTCGAGGCAAAACCGACCCGTAGTTTTTGATGGGGGGGCACGTCACTTGGGGCAGTTGCTGACTGTGCGAATTGTGGAATCGACAGGATTTACCGATTATGCAGACCCTGCCATTCTGAATTAGTACTTATGATCTACTCTTTTTCACTTTCGCAGGTGTCTGTGTGGGCGGGGCTGGGACTGCTTCTTAGCCACGGATGGGGCCTGTTGGATTATCGGCAGGCCAGCCAGTGGATTCGTAGCTTTCCAAGAGGAGATGGGTTCGGAGGGTTGCTTTTGGCTTTGGCCACGGGATGGTCGGCATGGCTAGCGGGGACGATCAACCTGATGGAATATACGCGTTTTCGGCCGCTTTTTGTTTTAGGAGTGATTGGATTAGGAGTCACCAGTTGGCTGCACGTTCGGGAATTTATTGCGGTTCGATCTTTGGGAATTCTTTTCCTTCTAGCTGGTGATGTTTTTTTAGATGCGGCCTTCCTTCGTAACGATTCAGCACGATTATTGGTCGTTTCGTATGCCTATCTCATCATCGTTGAGGGAATGGTGATGGTGGGCGCGCCTTATCTTTTGAGGGATGCGATTGATTTAGGATTGGCAACTCCTGGGAGAGGGAGATTTTTTATGGCGTTGGGAGCCATTTTTGGTGTGGTTCTATTGGGGCTTGGCCTTTTTGTATATTGAATCGGCGGGCCGGTAGGTCCTTTTTGAAATGAAGATCCTTGTTTTGCGCGGCGGCGCATTGGGAGACTTTTTACTCACGCTACCTGCGGTGGCAGGGATCAGGGAGAAGTGGCCTGATGCGGTCATTGAGATGGTCGTCGGAAAGAAATTTGGAGAGTTAGTAGTAGGTGAAGGAGCGATCCAAGCGGTTCGACCCATCGACCAACCTGGACTGGCTAGTTTCTATGCGAAAGGGGGCAAACTGGATGCGGAGTGGTCGGATTACTTCACAGAGTTTGATCTGACGATTTCATATCTTTTTGATCCAGATGAGATCTTTTTTACGAATTGGAAGAGGGCAGGTGGGACAGGGGAGTTTATATCCCACGATCCTAGGAATCCCAAGGAGGTGGCATGGAAACATTTAGCCGAGCCTGTTAGGAGGTTGGGGGCTAACGCGGGTGATCCCGGTCGATTGTTTGGGGGGAAATTAAAGGGGGGTATAAAAACCCAACGGAAGAAACCTTCATGGGTCATTCATGCAGGTAGCGGTGGGGCTAAGAAGAACTGGCCCATCCAGGATTGGGTTAAGGAGCTTGAGGTATTGGCTCGAAAGCATGACTTTGCGGTGACTTGGTTAGCCGGAGAGGCGGAGGTGGGATTGGAGGGGCAGCTTCATGAATTCTGGAAAAGAAGGGATCATCGCTGGGCCAAAAACCTGACTCTTCCTGAAGTATTTCATCAACTACAGAGTTCGGATCTGTATTTAGGGCATGACAGTGGAATCAGTCACTTAGCAGGTTGGAGTGGAGCCAAGTGTGGAATTCTTTTTGGCCCGACGGATCCTGCCTTGTGGGCACCCCACGGGGAAAGGGTTCGTTGCTGGAGTGGTGGGGGAAGATGGCCTAGAGAGGGAGAGTGGGCTGAGTGGGTTGATACGATGGTTGCGAATTAGGTCGACGCCATCGATTGGCCTGCGATCCAGCCCGTGGTCCAAGCGGATTGAAAATTGTAACCTCCCGTAATGCCGTCGATATCGAGAGCTTCTCCAGCGAAGTAGAGATTCGGTACAACGCGACTTTGCATGGTTTTAGTCTCAATTTCTTTTAAGGGGATGCCACCGCAAGTGACGAACTCTTCCTTATTCATGCTTTTGCCCGTGATCTGGAGTTTGGTGGCGGCGAGGACTTGAACAAGGCGATTTGCGGATTCGCGACTTAACTTCGACCAACGATCTTCCGGAGTGATTCCAGCAAGGAGGGCAAGCTTCTCCCAAAGGCGCGAGGGCAGGTTAGCACCTTTGGACTTTAGAACCATTTGGGCTCCGATGGTTTCCCTGCGGTCTTGAATTTCACGGAGAATCTCGTCGGGCGATGAGTGAGGAAGCCAGTTGATCAGTAGCGGAAAATTATAGTTGAGGGAGTGGAGGGGGCGAGCACCCCATGCGGAAAGACGTAGGATGGCGGGGCCGCTTAGGCCTGAGTGAGTGATCAGAAGAGGACCGGGCTCACGCAGATCGGTTTCGGGTACAGAAACCTCAACTGAATCGAGTGAGAGACCTGCGAGTTCGTTCAGCCAAGGTTGATCAATATGAAAAGTAAATAGGGAGGGAACAGGTGGGGAGAGAGTATGGCCGAGGGCAGTACAAGGGTGGGATTCTGGGCGACATCCTCCGGCTGCCCAAAGGAAACGGTCGGACTCCATCGTGGAACCTGAGGTTAGGCGAAGCGTGAAACCTCCATCAGGAGATCTCTGAAGTGATTGGACTCCGTGTTCCGTGAGGATCTTTACTTTGGCTTTTTGCGAAGCTTGGGTCAGGCAGTCGATGATGGTTTGGGAGGAGTCGGTGGTGGGAAACATTCGTCCATCTGACTCGGTTTTAAGTCTAATGCCGCGGGATTGAAACCAGTTGACCGTCTCAGTTGGGCCGAATCGTGTGAGTGGGCCGATGAGGGCACGGCCACCGCGGGGGTAGCGGGTGGACAGTTCGCGAGGATCAAAGCAGGCGTGGGTGACATTGCATCGACCTCCGCCTGAGATGCGGACTTTGGAGAGAAGGTGAGGAGTTTTTTCAAGGAGGAGGACTTGTGCCCGGGGATTTAGCTCTGCCGCCGAGATTGAGGCAAAAAAGCCGGCTGCGCCGCCACCGGCAATAATGATGCGGGGGGAGTTCATTTTTGTTCGAGTGACCAAGAAACGGCTTGGGTCAGGGCGTGAGGGCCGTCACCACCGAGTTCCGAATCGATCTGCTCTAATCGACGAATGAGATCGAGGACATCTTTGCGATCCATAGGCCCACCAGCGGGTTGGCAGAAGTGAGTTCGGCAACCGAAGGGGCGGGATTCATAAATGAGGCACTTTTGGGTCTTGGTTTGGAGAAAGGGGCAGGAGCCGTCGGTAGGTTGGGGTAGCTCTTTCCGGCCGGAAGCACGGAGGCCGTGGGCAGCAAGGAGGGCTTCGCCGCGGGTTAGTTGAGGGGTTTTCCCAGTAAGCTTAAATTGGCAGCATTCGGTTCGGCGGATGCAGTCCCGCTGGACGGGTCTCTGGGCAAGATCTGCATAGACGCTACGTATGCTGGCAAGGGCTGCTTTCAAGAAAGTTATCCTATAGGGCAAAGGGGGTTGGGGAAAAGGCAGGGCTGGTAGATCGGCGGGGGGATGGCAGGAAGATAGTATGCAAATTGCGGTCATTGGAGCGGGAATCAGCGGGCTCGTGTGTGCCCGGAAACTGGCAGAGGCAGGTCATCGGGTTGTTGTACTAGAGAAGTCGCGAAGTTTGGGGGGTCGGTGTGCCACAAGAAAGTTTGGGGAGCATCTGGTTGATACCGGAGCCCAATATTTCACGTTGAGGGATGCAGAAATTCGGAGCGAGGTGGAGCAGTTGGCGGGTGGCCAACTCAAAAAAATAGAAAAACCGATTCTTTCGGAAAATCAGATTTATCGGGCGGGGGAAGAAAGATTTTATTTGGCGAATGGCAACAATCGGCTGGGTTCCCTTTTGGCTGAAGGATTGGATGTGAGGAAGGAGTGCGAAGCTGGACGTGTAGTTCAAGAGGGGAAGAGGTGGAAGGTGTTGGGGGAAGAGTATCATGCGGTCGTCAGTTCCGCTCCATGGCCACAGAGTGCGGCTCTTTTCGGAATGAGAGAGAGTGAGGTTGCCTTTGAGCCTAACCTGACAGCTTGCTTTGAATATTTGATCCCGTGGGATGGGTCGAAGTATGCGACTTTCGATTCGACGGGCCAGGAGCCTTTGGCTTGGGTGGGCTGTGAGAACGCGAAGGAGGGGCGAATCCAAGGCGGAAAGAGTGTGTATGTGATTCAAGCATCTACGGCCTACAGCCAGAAGTTTTTAGAAAAAGATCCTTCAGAGTGGTTGAAAGATCTTTCGGAACGATTGGAGAAGAGTTGGGGGCTGAGCCCGGACAATAGGGGTATGACCTTTGGGCATCGCTGGCGTTATGCAAGAAGGGGTCGTGGTACCGAGAAGACCTCTGCTTTGGCTGATGGGCTTTATTTGTGTGGAGACTCGGTCTCAGATTCGAGAGTTGAGTCGGTCTGGAAGAGTGGAATCGAGGTGGCAGAGAAGCTTCTCGCGAGAGGTGGGCTTTAGAAAAGCGAGCCGGAGACGGGGATTGAACCCGTGACCCTCTGTTTACGAAACAGATGCTCTACCACTGAGCTACTCCGGCGAGAGGGTGATTCTATGACAGGAAAAGGGGTGGAGACAAACCCTGCTTGTTGTCGCAAAGGGGTGTTGGAAAAGTTGGAAATTTGAGGCATTCTTGTACCTTTATGTCCAACGCACATCCCGTCTACATGGACTGTAATGCAACGACTCCGCTCGAGCCGGAAGTGGGGAAGTTGATTCGGCACTTTTTTGAAGAGGAGTATGGGAACGAGGGGAGTCGAACCCATGCATTTGGGGAGCGCGCCAAGACAGCGGTCAACCAAGCCAGGGATCGGATTGCCCAGTTGATGGACTCAAAGAGTGAGGAGGTGATTTTCACCAGTGGTGCGACGGAAAGTAACAACATGGCGATTCTGGGGTTGGCACAGTGGGGGCGGAGTCACGGCAAAACCCATATCGTCAGCAGCCGGATCGAGCACAAGGCGGTTTTGGAGCCGATCGAGATGCTTGCGAAAGACGGGTTTGAGGTGGATTGGGTGGCGCCAGAGAAGAGCGGGCGAGTCGATGCAGCAAAACTGTTGCAACGTGTCCGGCCTTCGACGCTGCTGGTTTCCCTAATGCACGCAAACAATGAAACAGGGGTGATTCAACCGATTGTGGAAGTGGCTGAGGGGTTGGCGGATCATCCGGCTTGGTTTCACGTGGATGCTGCGCAAACCTTTGGAAAACTGGTTGAACCCTTAAAGAATCATCGAGTCGACCTGATCAGTGCGAGCGGTCACAAGATTTACGGTCCGAAGGGGGTAGGGGCATTGATTGTCCGGCATCGAAAAAAACAGAAGACCCCGCTGATGCCATTGGTATATGGGGGGGGACAGGAGCAGGGGCTCAGGCCCGGGACTTTGCCGGTTCCTTTAGTAGCTGGTTTGGGTCTGGCCGCAGAATTGGGGGAGAAGGAGCACGGGGCTCGGGAAAAGAAGTGTCGCGATTTTCGAAAAAAGTTTCTCCAGGCGATCGCTCCGTTGAATCCGAAAATTCATGGTGAGGAGGGGCAGATCCTTCCGCATACCGCCAACATTTCCTTCCCTGGGATCAGTGCAGAAGAAGCGATGGTCAGAATCCGCGATCTGGTAGCGGTTTCGAATGGTTCTGCTTGCACATCGGCCAGCTATCAACCGAGTCATGTCTTGAAGGCGATGGGACTCGAAAAGGATGAGATCGTGGGGGCGTTAAGATTCTCTTGGTGTCATCTCACCCCGGAACCGAATTGGGAAGGGATGGTGGCGAAGCTGCTGAAGTAAGGAGGGAACGGATCCCTTAAAGAAAGAGGGACAACCGGCCATTCGAAAAAGATAGGGGGGTTGGTGTTGGAGAGACACGGCAGCGCGGGTGTCCCTGAAGTTCTTTGGCCAGATCCTCGCTCACAAAAATCTTCTCCAGGTGAAGAGTATTTGGAATGAACATCCAGCGGTTATTTCCAAAACGTTCACTAATTTTCTCGATGAGCTCTTCATCATCCTTGAGGGTGCAGGGAATGGCCATCCGCTGCATGTCGCCGGTGGTGAAGGCGTTGATAAAGGTTTTCTTCTCGTCGATCGAATCGCGGAGTTGGCGTGTAATAAAATCGGAAAGACCAACCCCGAGGGCATTGCCTTGGGCTTGTGCAGAAAGTCCGAGGGTAGCGATGATCTTGATTTTCGGTTGTGTCAGGTCCTCATATCCGTGAACCCCCCGCCTTCCGATCACATTGGTATCCATGCCAGTACCGCTATACGTTTTTCCAATTTCATCGACGATGAGGACATTCAGATCCTGGCATGGGAGAGCAGGAAAGTAGTGGCGATGCCGTGCGAGTAAGGTGGGCTCCTTAGTTAGAATCTGATCGCCCGGGAGGGCATGAACTTCGGCCGTGGCATCAAATCCATCCTCCAAGATTGCCAAGCCGGCGAAAATCTTCCCGGACTGGACGAGGAGAGAGCCCATCTCTTCCAAGATGCGAGGCATGCGGTCGGGTCGGGCAGAGTGGAAGGTTTCAGCGGAGCGAATCTTTCCCATCCCTACAACCATCATTTTCGAGAGACCGCTTTGAACAGGTCCCGAGAAGCAGGTGTGAAGTTTGATTCGGTTTAGGACAAGTACTCCTGCGGATTCGTAGCAGTGGCGATCCATCCATACATCCCCTGAATCAACCGTTCCGAGTTTGACGCAATCCATGCTGGAGCGGATTTCGAGTCCGGTGCTAGCAGGGGTAAGACCGAGAGACTCGACCATCTTCTGTTGGCCAGCTGCAGTGGCACCGTTGTGGGACCCCATCGCGGGGACGAGAAACGGCTTAGCGCCGTGTGCGCGGAGCCAGTCCCCTGCGGCCTTGGTAATGGCTACCAGATTGGAAATTCCCCGACTCCCCGCGGTAATGGCTACCTCGCCTTGGGGTGGTTCTTTTCCCATCTTGTCCAGAGCCCGATGGACCTCGTGGGCTATGTTCTGAAGCGGGGCAGAGACGAGCTGTTGATCGACTTGGAAAACGTCCATGGACCAATTCATAGGCCGATTTTTCTTTGGTACGAGTTGCTTTTAAGAGGGCGAAAGATGGATGTTTAAGGGGATCTCTGCCCCGATCAAATCATCGAAGTGAGGAGTTATGTTTCGGATGGGACGCCGACTTCCATGCCAAGATTGCGGGCGAGGCGGATCGCATCTGCGGGTAGGGGGGGGCGGTGGCCTTTGATTTCCTGAAGATCGGTTAGGTTCATCCGATTCCTTAAAAGGCCGACCATCGAACCGTGTTCCCCTTGATTCAGTGCAAGAACGGCGAATTCCCCCATGCGGGTTGCTAAAAAACGGTCTGAAAATGTAGGGGGTGAGCCTCGTTGAAGGTGGCCGAGAACCGTAAGACGAACCTCCTGGTCTAACTTGTTTTTTCCTGCATCCAGAAGACGATTCATAAAATCCTGGCCCGAAGAGGCGCCCTCGGCTACGACCACAACGCTGTTGTTGTGGCGACGAAGACGGCGGCGAGTGAGATTTTCAATGATCTTGTCCATGTCGTACCGAAACTCGGGAATGACTGCGATTTGGGAGCCAGAGGCAATGGCGCTCATGAGAGCAAGGTAGCCGTGATTGCGACCCATCACTTCGACAACGAAGCAGCGGTTGTGGGATGCTGCGGTGGCTTTGATCATATCGATCAAGTGAACTACGGTGTTCAGGCAGGAGTCGACCCCGATTGACATTTCGGTTCCCGAGAGGTCGTTATCGATCGAGCAGGGAAGACCCAGAACACGAAACCCGAGTTTGGAGAGGGCGGCGGCACCTGCGAGGGAGCCATCCCCACCAAGAACGAGAAGGGCCTGGATATTTTCTTTTTTCAGAATGTCGATGGCTTGGAGCTGGGATTTCTCCTCCTTGAAGTGGAGGCATCGGCTGGTCGAAAGAATCGTTCCCGCGTCGCGAATCCGGCCGCTGACCTCAATGACGCCCAAGGGCATAAACTCCTTGTCGAATATGCCTTGGTATCCGTTCTGAATTCCAACCACTTCAATGCCTAGATTGACCCCCGTACGCACGATGGAGCGTATGGCTGGGTTCATTCCAGGGGAGTCGCCACCTGAGGTAATTACGCCAATGCGCTTTAGCATAAACAAAAGATATTGGGGAGATGGCCCAAAAAAGCGAGATTGGAATCGGTTTTCCAAAAGGGAGTGAATGGACTATATTGTAACGATGTCAACGAGTGCCAAAACGGTCGAAACGCCCAAGCTGATGAACCTCCGTGTTCGGGAGGTGAGGCCTCTGATCTCCCCTGCGCAGTTGCGGCGGGAAATTCCGCTTGGATCGATTTCGGAAAAGACAGTTCGGGAATCTCGTCAAGAGGTGGAGGCTGTGATGGAGGGAAAGGATACGCGTCCTTTGGTGATTTTAGGACCATGCTCCATCCATGATCGGAAAGCGGCTTTGGAGTATGCTGGGCGGATTCATAAGATGAGAGAGGAGTTGGGAGATCGGCTTCTTCTTGTTATGCGGGTTTATTTTGAGAAACCTCGGACTACCGTTGGCTGGAAGGGCTTGATCAATGATCCTGGTTTGGACGGAACACTAGATCTCGAAGGCGGGTTGAAAGCGGGTCGTAGGCTTTTGTCCGAGATTAATGAAATGGGAGTACCTGCTGGGACTGAGTTTTTAGATCCTGTGGTTCCACAGTATTTGGCAGATTTGGTCACGTGGGCGGCCATTGGAGCAAGGACGACGGAGAGTCAGACGCATCGTGAAATGGCCAGTGGGCTATCGATGCCTGTCGGCTTTAAAAATGGAACGGATGGAAGCCTGCAAGTTGCGGTTGACGCGATGTTGTCGGCTCAAGCCCCACATGCCTTTGTTGGAATCGACGCGGATGGAGCCACGAGTGTGATCCGAACGATTGGAAACCGATCGACCCACCTGGTTCTGCGCGGGGGACGGGATAAGACCAATTACGACCCCTCCAGTTTGGAAGCGGCACGGGTGTCCCTCAAGAAGCATAAGTTGCCTGAGAGGTTGATGGTGGATTGTAGTCATGCGAATTCAGGGAAAGAGGCAACCAAGCAGGAGACGGCTTGGAAAAGTGTGGTCGAGCAAAAGAAAGGGGGCAGTCCCGGGATTTTGGGTTTGATGCTGGAGAGTCATTTGCGTGAGGGTCGACAGGATATTCCAGCGGAGGGGCCAAAAGGACTTCAGTACGGCATTTCGATTACGGATGCGTGCATGGGTTGGGAGCAAACTGAGGCTCTCCTGCGCTGGGCTGCAAAGTAAGCAGGGATTGGCCGAAAAGGCTTTTGGGATTACTATCGGCGTTTGAAGAAAGAGCCAAAAATTGAGTCGGCGACGGTGCGGGCGCAGTACGCCCAGCATGTCGTTCCTTCGTATAAAAGATCGGCTACAGCGCCCGTTTTGGTTCGGGGCAAGGGGTCGAGAGTCTGGGATGCAGATGGAAAAGAGTATTTAGACTTTGGAAGTGGTATTGCGGTGAACTGTTTGGGGCATGCGCACCCCAGGTTGGCGGAAGTTATGCGGAGGCAGGGGGAGGAGCTGGTGCATGTTTCCAATATATTTTTCCATCCGAAACAGGCGGAGTTGGCGGCTGCTTTGGTCGAGAGGACGGGCCCAGGAAAGATGTTTTTTTGTAACAGCGGGGCTGAGGCGAATGAGGGAATGGTGAAGGCAGCGAGAAAAGCGGGCTCGGGGGAGGGGCGATATGAGGTGATTACCGCTTTGAACTCATTTCATGGGAGAACATTGGGAATGATTGCCGCGTCGGGTCAGGAGAGGTTGCGGGAGGGATTTGGTCCCGTGATGCCCGGGTTTGTTTATGTACCCTTTAATGATCTGGCTGCTGTGGAAAAGGCGATCGGTCCCAAGACAGCTGCCGTGATGGTGGAAGGAATTCAAGGAGAGGGAGGGGTGATTCCTGCCGCGGCGGACTACCTGCTGGGATTAAGGAAATTGACGATGGAGAATGGTGTGAGTCTGCTTATGGATTCTGTTCAGTGCGGGCATTATCGGACGGGTCGTTTCCAAAGCTACGAGTTGATCCTTGAGAAAGCCGGCAAAAAGGAGAAGTTTTTGCCAGATGCTGTTTCGATGGCCAAGAGCTTGGGGGCAGGATTTCCCATCGGTGCGGTCTGGTTTGGCGAAAAACTCAAGGATGTGCTCGGCCCCGGAAGCCATGCGACGACATATGGGGGGACGGCCTTGGCCTGTGCGGTGGCGCTCGAAATTTTGAAAATTATCGAGGAGGAGAAGCTGGCAGAGAATATTGCAGCACGGGGAGAGGAGTTGAAGAGGGGGTTGGCCCAACTCTCGGGAAAAGGTTGGGTAGGGGAGGTGAGGGGATATGGAGGAATGGTGGGGGTGACGGTGAGGGGGAGGACTCATGGAGAGGTGGCGGAGGCTTTGGCCCAACAGGGGTTGCTCGTCGTGCCTGCAGGTTCAGATGTTCTTCGGTTCTTGGCTCCATACAATGTAAGTGTGGCTGAGATTGAGGAAGCTGTTCGAAAGGTGGAGGCAACCCTATGAGACATCTTTTAAAATTGGCTGGAATGAGAGAGGCGGAGGGGCGGGAGATTCTGCGACTTGCTGCGAAGGCAAAAAAAGCCAGGGGAAAGAAAAGTTCATCTAAAGGTCCTTTGGCCGGACAGATATGGGCCCTGATCTTCACCAAAGCTTCGACGAGGACGCGGGTTTCATTTGAGGTTGCGATACGGGAGTTGGGCGGGGTGCCGAGTTTTCTGAGTGCGGCTGAAATTCAACTGGGGAGGGGGGAGTTGGTTCGGGATACGGCTAGGGTGATGGGCAGGATGGTGCATGGGGCGGTGATTCGGACCTTTGCTCAAGGGGATGTTGAGGAGTTTGCTGAATTTGCGAAAATCCCAACGATCAACGCCCTCACAGACGACGAGCATCCTTGTCAAATTCTGAGCGATATTTTCACCATTGAGGAGAAGCGGGGTTCGATTCGGGGTAAGAAAGTTGCTTTCATCGGCGATGCGGCGTGCAACGTGCCGAGATCTTGGGCAGAGGCAGCGGAGATCTTTGATTTTCATTTGGTTTGTGGCGCGCCGAAAGAGTTTCGACCTCCTAGGACGGGAAAGCATGTGAGTTGGACCGAGGATCCGAAAGAGGCCGCTAGGGATGCAGATGTGCTGTACACAGACGTGTGGGTGTCCATGGGGAAGGAGTCGGAGTCGGCCGAGAGAGAGAGGATTTTTGCGCCATATCAGATCGATCGGAA
>Ga0209087_1001537_pt1 | contig 13579 bp, 13 predicted proteins | sample S_130805_EF_Meta_FD_187321 | JGI IMG/M metagenome (GOLD analysis project Ga0209087, IMG submission 187321) | Freshwater microbial communities from Lake Simoncouche, Canada to study carbon cycling - S_130805_EF_MetaG (SPAdes) (version 2) | ecosystem: Environmental > Aquatic > Freshwater > Lake ...
TGCAGGTGCTCCTCTTGAACATGTAGTTGCTCAAGGTTAAATTGCAATCGTGAGAATTGATTCGCACCACCATCTATGGGACCTGTCTATCCGCCCGCAAGAGTGGATGGTTGGCGATGGCATGGAGCCTGTATCGCGCGACTTCAACACCGATGATCTGCGCAGTGCAATTGCCGGTACTGGAATTGAAAAGACTGTCTTGGTTCATGCAACTACTACACATGATGAAACTTATGAGTTACTTGAGATTGCGAAAACAGATTCCACAGTGATCGCTGTCGTGGGTTGGCTGCAGATTGATTCACCTGATGCAATCGCAGAGTGTGAGAAATATCTTCAAGCACACGGTGGTAGTTATCTCAAAGGTATCCGTGATGTTGCGCAAGACTTACCTGACTCCAACTACTTAGCTAAGCCGCAATCGATTGCAACTGTGCAACAGCTGGGCAAGATGGGTCTGACCTATGACATTCTTACTAAAACACCAGAGCTGAAAGCTGCCATCGAATTGGTGAGAGCTTGTCCTGATGTGCAATTTGTTCTTGACCATATTTCAAAGCCATATATTGCACAGCAAGAATTTGAACCTTGGAAATCTCTCATCACAGAACTTGCAGCATTTGAGAATGTTTCATGCAAGATCTCTGGAATGGTGACAGAAGCTCAATGGAATACATGGCAGTCGGGCGATTTTGCTCCCTATGTGGAACACATCATTACAAGCTTTACCCCACAGCGGCTGATGTTTGGCTCTGATTGGCCGGTAGCGCTTTTGGCTGCTACCTCTTATCCAGATGTTGTTCATCTAGCCCAGGGGCTGACTACGCAATTTACTGCACGCGAGAATGAGCTTTTCTGGCGTGAAAACGCCCTATCCGCCTACAAGATAACGAAGTGGTAACAATCGCCTAAACCGGCTGGTGTTTCATGACTTCCTGTTGAAGGTATCGCGCCTCCCCCCTAGGATTTCCACACAGCAATTCCGCTGCTTTTAAAGGGGTAACACATGAAGAAAGGTCTCATCACAGTTGCTGCACTATCAGCACTGGCGCTCGTAACTGGAACAGCAACTCCAGTTTCAGCTGCAGACAAGACTCTTAAGATCGAATTGATCTCAAAGGGAGAAACGCACCAATTTTGGCAGGCAGTAAAGAAGGGCGCTGAAGATCAGGCTGCAAAGATGAATGCAACTATTCACTTCCAAGGCCCAGCTGCAGAAACAATGATCGATAAGCAACTCGAAATGCTTGATGCAGCAATTGCACTTAAGCCAGATGCAATCGGTTACGCAGCACTCGGTACAACACAGTCACTTTCACACCTCAAGGCTGCTAAGGCTGCAGGAATCCCTGTTTACATGTTCGATACAGCTGCAAGCTGCGACGGTGGAGTTCCAAAGCTTGGTCCAATGTCTGACTGCGCACTTGGCGTTGCATACACAAATTCAACAGCTGCTGGTTCACTAGCTGCTGACTGGATGGCTAAGTTGGTTGGTAACAAGGGTAAGGTTTTGGTTGTCGGTCACTCACAGACAAACCAGACTGGTATCGACCGTGCAAACGGCTTTATCAACCGCATGAAGGCTAAGTACAAGGGCATCACACTTCTTACACCTCAGTACGCTGAAGGTGGAGACGCTCTTAAGGCACAGGAAATCGTTTCAGCAGCACTCGTTGCTAACAAGGATCTCAAGGGTGTCTACGGAACTAACGAAGGTGTTTCAATCGGTGCTGGTCAGGCATTCAAGGCTGCAAAGCTTAAGAATGGCGCAGTTAAGTTGATCGGATTTGACTCAGGAAAGCAGCAGATGGCAAACATCAAGTCTGGTCTCCAGTCAGGTGCAATCACACAGAGCCCAATGGGTATCGGTGCAAAGACTGTCGAAGCACTTGTGAACTACGTTCGCAACAAGACAGTTCCAAAGAACCTTATCGATACAGGTTTCTACTACTACGATAAGGCAAACATCGCCGATCCAAAGATCGCTGGTAACCTCTACGAATAAGTCTTCATTGACTCATTTGTAAGATAATTAAGGCATGGTGGTCGGGAGCAATCTCGGCCACCATGCTTTATTATCAGGACTCATTCGTGAAGAAGAATTAACTTTTTGGGGTAAAAATGGCATCAATGCAGCTCTTATCAATCTCAGGGATCAGCAAAGAGTTTCCTGGTGTTAAGGCGCTTAACAACGTTCACTTCGATCTTAACGAAGGTGAAGTTCATGCCATTGTCGGTGAAAACGGTGCCGGTAAATCAACTCTGATGAAGATCCTTTCAGGTATCTACAAGAAGGACTCTGGAGAGATTTCTTATAAGGGTAAGTCAGTCAATATTCCCAACCCATTCGAAGCTCAGAAGCTTGGTATCAGCATCATCCACCAAGAGCTCAACCTCATGCCACATCTGACTGTTGCTGAAAATATCTTTATTGGGCGCGAAGATCGCTTCCCTGGTGGAGTCTTTCTAGATAACAGGAAATTAGTTGAGGCTGCAACAGCACTTCTTGCAGAGCTAGGTTTAGTACTTGATCCCAATGACATCGTTGGCGAACTCACTATTGCAAAGCAACAGATGGTTGAGATTGCAAAGGCAGTCTCCTATCGCGGATCAGTCATCATCATGGATGAACCAACTTCATCATTGACTCCAGCAGAGACAGATGCACTTTTTAAGATTATTCGTTCACTAAAAGCTGCCGGCAAAGGCGTTGTCTATATCTCTCACCGCCTCGAAGAGCTTGAAAAAATCACAGATCGCATCACAGTCTTGCGCGATGGCGAGTATGTAAAGACTCTAAAGACATCAGAGACAAATATTCCTGAAGTTATCTCACTTATGGTGGGCCGTAAGGTAGAGCAGGATCAGCGTCCCGTGAATCGCTCCATTGGAAGTGAGATTGTTCTACAAGTGAAGGGGCTTTCAGATTTGCACCTTCTCAAAGATATCTCCTTCGATCTTCATAAAGGTGAGATTCTCGGCTTTGCAGGACTTATGGGAGCAGGGCGCACCGAACTTGCTCGCGCAATCATGGGAGCAGATCCAAAGACATCGGGCACAATCATTTTAAATGGCACAGAAGTGAAGATTAAGCAGCCTTCTGATGCCGTTGCAGCAGGTATTGGATACCTGTCTGAAGATCGTAAGCGATTTGGTCTTCTTCTCAATCAGGATGTCACCTTCAATGTGATTCTCTCTTCTATTCCGCGCTTTTCAAACAAGTTCGGTTTCCTCAAAGTGAAGTCGGCAGCTGGCATCGCCCGCGATGTCATCGCTCAGCTTCGAGTGCGCACACCTTCTGAGCGCCAATTCCTCAAGAACCTCTCTGGTGGAAATCAGCAGAAAGTTGTTATCGCAAAGTGGCTTACACGCGATTGCGAAGTCCTAATCTTCGATGAACCCACACGCGGAATCGATGTGGGGGCAAAGGATGAAATCTATCGTCTTCTCACCGGCTTGGCAGAACAAGGAAAATCAATCATCATGATCTCTTCCGAGCTTCCAGAAGTTTTACGTCTCTCTGATCGCATCGCGGTGATGTGTGATGGTCGTTTAACAGGAATTATTGATAATAAAGATGCCAACCAGAACGTCATCATGGAACTTGCCACCAAGTTCAGCGAATCATTTACGACAGCTAACTAATACGGGAAAAGAGAGATACATGTCAGAAGCAACTAACGTGGGCACAAAGGCCGAAGGTAGCAACAAGGTCACAGCCTTTATTCGCCGAGAAATCGGGCGAGTAACAGCACTTGCCAGCCTCGTCGTTATCTTTACCTTCTTCACCGTAATGCGCCCAGTCTTTGCCTCATGGGCAAATGTCTCTGGTGGAATCTTGATGTCGACGACGGTCATTGGCCTGATGGCAATCGGCGTTACCTTCGTCATCATCACTGGCGGTATTGATCTTTCCGTTGGAACTTCGATGGCTCTGGTTGCAGTAATCACCGGTAAGACTGTGATGGCTATGCACCTAAATGTCTGGAGTGGAATTCTTCTTGGAATGATCGTGGGAACAATTCTGGGTGCAATCAACGGCCTTCTTATTACAGTTCTTAAATTGCCTCCATTTATTGCAACTCTTGCAACGATGAAGGGTGCTCAAGGTTTAGCGCTGATTACTTCAGATTTGAAGCCAATTCTCTTTACGACAGATGTAAAGGGCTGGGACTCCATCGCACAAGGAAATATCATCCCGAATCTTCCTAATGCAGTATTGATTCTCCTTGTCTCAGCTGTTGTGGCATCCATCATTCTTAACAAGACAGTCCTCGGGCGCTACACATTTGCAATCGGTTCTAACACAGAAGCAACAAAACTCTCTGGTGTGAAGGTCAACCGTTGGCTCATTGCCGTCTATGCGCTCTGTGGATTCTTTGTGGGACTTGCAGCTGTTGTAATGACATCTCGCCTGGGTTCTGCGCAACCAGACCTTGGGCTTGGTTACGAGCTCGAAGCAATCGCTGCCGTCATCATCGGCGGAACATCACTTCTTGGTGGTAAGGGAACAATCTCTGGAACCATCATCGGAGCCCTGATCATGTCAGTTCTCATCAACGGTCTTCGTATTCTCGAACTTCAGCAGGAATGGCAGTACGTCGTAGTAGGCGCAGTCATTCTCCTTGCAGTGTATGGAGATAACGTCCGACGTCGCCGTGCGGGTGAAACCTCGCACTAACGCTTACATCTTGCGAGGGCTTCACACTGGACCTACCCTTGGCTCATTCTAAAAAAGGTGGTTGAGATGAAGTACAAGTCCGTTAAAGGATTACTCAAGAATGATGAGTCCCTCATCCCTGTAAATTTCATTGATAAGCTTGAAGATATTCTCCACGGCTTTCTAGGAATTGTCCTATTTATCATTTCAATTCTGGCTGCCGGTTACACCTTACAACGCTTGATTCAAACGCGCCCATTCTTTCCGCTTGGAATGATCCAGGCGATCAATGACATCCTCTTTGTTGTCATCATCCTTGAGATCATGCGCACCGTTATCGTGCGCTTTACTGATGGAATTTTCCAACTCGATAACTTCCTCATCATTGGAGTTATCGCAGCTGTCCGACACATTCTCACAGTTGGTGCATCACTGACAATGCAAGAGCAGAAGTCAACAGAGTATTTCAACCGGGCACTGACAGAGATGGGTGTTAACACCGGAATTGTTTTAGCACTCGTATTTGCACTATTTCTATCTCGCGCAGCGCGCAAACCTGGCGCAAAAAATTAGGTCATCGACCTCATTAATTTGAGGTCGTACTGGTGGCGGGTGAAGGATTTGAACCTTCGAAGGCAGAGCCGGGGGATTTACAGTCCCCTCCCATTGGCCGCTCGGGCAACCCGCCAGGGTCATACAAGTCTTACGGCGCTTTGGTAAGTGCGAGCGGCAAACGATACCTTAGGCACTTGAACTTTGAAAATCACAAGATTAACCACAAGGGAGAGCCACAGATATGGCTGATAGCAGTTTTGACGTAGTCTCAAAGATCGACCGCATGGAGCTAGATAACGCTATAAATCAGGCTATCCGCGAGATTGATACCCGCTTTGATTTTAAGAACACTGGCGCAAAGATTGAACTCTCAGGAGATAAGTTAGCTATCGAGGCTGACACCGAAGAGCGCGCAAAGGCAACCCTTGATGTCGTTAAAGATAAGTTGATTAAGCGTGGCGTTTCACTTAAGCACCTTGATGCTGGTGAGCCACAGCTCTCAGGAAAGATCTACAAGATTGCATGCACCATGAAAGAGGGCATCTCAACTGAGAATGCCAAGAAAATCGCTAAGTTCTTGCGTGATGAAGGTGCAAAGTCAATTAAGACTCAGATTCAAGGTGATGAACTACGTGTGACATCTAAGAGCCGTGATGATCTGCAAGAGGCAATTGAGCAGATTAAAAATGGCAAATTTGAATTTGCAGTTCAATTTGTAAACTTCCGATAAGTGGCAAAAAACCGGAGTGAGTATTCACTAGGGCTTCTCTTTGGCTTTAGTGCATACGTTTTGTGGGGGCTATTTCCACTTTATTGGCCGCTATTGGAACCAGCTAACCCTTGGGAAATTGTTGCCCACCGCGCTGTGTGGACACTGGTCTTCTGTGCGATTGTTCTAGCAATCTCCAAGCAAATTCATTCCACCATCGCAATCCTAAAGAGCCCCAAGAAAGTAATTGGATTACTTGCCACCACTGTTCTTATCTCTATCAACTGGATCACTTACATCTGGGCAACCAACAATGGACATGTGGTTGAGGCAGCTCTTGGTTACTACATCAACCCACTCATCATCATTGCATTTGGTGTAGTTCTTCTTCGCGAGAAGATGCGACCACTGCAGTGGCTCGCAGTAGGTATTGCAGCTATTGGCGTTGGAATCCTTACCTATGATTACGGTCGTCTTCCCTGGGTTGCAATCTCTCTCGCGCTCTCATGGGGCACCTACGGCCTTGTGAAGAAGAAGTTAGATCTTGGCGCACTCGATGGACTTGCAATTGAAACTCTTATCTCACTCATCCCCTATGGCTTCTATCTCCTCTATCTTGGCCACAATGGCACAGGACAGTTTGGCCATAAGCCCCTTCTTACAATTCTTCTCATTAGCGCAGGTGCAATCACTGCTATTCCACTCTTACTCTTTAACGGCTCAACTACTCGCCTGCCCTATAGCACCATAGGATTACTGCAATACATCACTCCCACAATTCAATTCTCGATTGGTGTGTGGCTACGCCATGAAGATATGCCGACTGCGCGCTGGATTGGCTTTATCGTGATCTGGTTTGCGCTTGCTGCTTTAGGTACTGATCTAGTGCGATCAAGCAGAACGGTCGACAATAGCGTCGCACAAGGAAAATAGCGCACCTGTCACATCATTGACTGGAAGTGGTCCAAGTGCTGTACGCGCATCACGTGCAATGTTCTGTAACTGAGTTCGTGATTCATCCAGGGCGCTATGCCCACGCAGAGTCTGAAGGACCTGAGCAACAACCTTTTCATCCTTAATCGGAGCTTTCAGCAGCTTAATCAGATCGCGATCTTCAGAACGCTTTGATTTCATGACGTTGAGAGTGACAAGTGTCGGCACTCCTTCACGCAGATCAGTACCCGGAGTCTTACCCGACTGGTGAGATTCACTTGCAATATCAATCACATCATCTGCTAACTGGAATGCGATACCAATCTTTTCTCCAAAGACTGTCAGCGTCTCTTTCACATCTGTCGGAGCACCTGAAACCATGGCTCCAAATCGCGCACTTGCTGCAATCAAAGAACCAGTTTTATCTGCCACCACTTGTAAGTAATGCTCGAGAGGATCTTCACCATTTTGTGGTCCTTGTGTCTCCATGATCTGGCCAATGACAAGGCGTTCAAATGTGGATGCCTGCAGGCGAACGGCTTCAGGTCCAATATCTGCAAGGAGTGCTGACACCTTTGCAAAGAGGTAATCACCGGTAAGGATTGCAACGGTATTACCCCAGCGACTATTGGCGCTCTCTACTCCACGTCGTAGCTTTGCTTCATCCATCACATCATCGTGATAGAGAGTTGCCACGTGAGTAAGTTCGCAGACAACTGCCGATTCGATAATGCCGAATTTATTCTTATCGCCATAGTGAGAGGCAAGAAGAGTGAGCAACGGTCGTAGTCGCTTTCCACCGGCTGCCACAAGGTGGCGCGAAGTCTCCTCCACCAAGGGGTAATCACCTTGGATATGGCTAAGGAGAAGGCTCTCAACCTGTGCCATCCCTGCAGAAAGTTCTACCTCTAATTCAGGAGCAAGTCCTGGTATTCCAAGCTTTGTCATTAGCGAATGAAGAAAGCAGTTGATTCAATAAAGTTGATAAGCGGTGCAGGAAATACACCGAGAATCACAGTAATCGCAGAAGTTACTGCAATCGTTATGGTGGTCAGAGCTGATGGAATGACAACGCTTGTGCCATCTTCAACAGGATCTTTAAAGAACATTAGAACAATGACGCGGATATAGAAGAAGGCAGCAATTGCTGATGAGAGCACACCAGAAATCAAGATCCATGTGCTTCCTGATTCATATGCAGCTGAGAAGATTGAAAACTTTCCAATGAAGCCAGATGTCAAAGGAATTCCGGCGAATGCGAGTAGGAAGAATGCAAAGACTGATGCAACAAGCGGTGAACGCTTACCAAGGCCACTCCAACGGTTAAGGTCTGTGACCTCACCTGATGAATCACGCACGAGAGTGACAACTCCGAATGCTCCAACGGTTGCTATGCCATAGGCAAAGAGATAGAAGATAGAGGCATCAAGGCCTGACTTACTCAAGGCAATAACGCCTGCAAGAAGGAATCCTGCATGAGCGATAGATGAGTAAGCGAGCATGCGCTTAACATCACGCTGTGTAATGGCGACGACTGATCCAAAGACCATCGTGACGATTGCAATCAAAACTAGCGCTGGCTTCCACTGCCATTGCGCATTTGCAAATGAAACATAGAAGATGCGAAGAATTGCACCAAATGCGGCAACCTTTGTTGCAGCTGCCATAAAGCCTGTAATTGCTGTGGGTGCGCCTTGATAGACATCAGGTGACCATGCATGGAATGGAACGGCTCCCACTTTGAAGAGAAGGCCCACAGAGATAAATGCGATTCCAAGAAGCAAGAAGACATCGTTTCCTGAACCACCAATGACACTGGATTGGATACCAACAAAAGTGACAGAGCCTGAATACCCATAGAGATAGGCAACGCCAAAGAGGAAGAAGGCAGATGAGAATGCACCGAGTAAGAAGTACTTCAGCGCTGACTCCTGTGACATCAAACGACGGCGACGAGATAGTCCTGCCATCAGATAGAGAGGCAACGAGAGCATCTCAAGGGCTACAAAGAGAGTGATGAGATCTGTTGAGACCGGAAAGAGCAACATTCCAGCCACAGCAAAGAGAGTCAGTGGATACACCTCAGTCACGCGAAGGTCGAGCTGCAGTGATTCGCGTTCTTCGTGGGATCCAGGAACTGCAGCAGCAAGTGCTGTGAAGTTCTCTTGATCTGCAATAAGAAAGACTGAAAGAAGAGCAATGATCAGGATTGAGCCTTGGAGTAGAACTCCAGCACCATCAAAGGCCACAGAGCCCATGGCAGCATCGACAGATGCTTGATTGCGAACTCGCACAAGAGCTGCAAAGGCGGTAACCAATGAAGCGACTGTGATGAAGAGTTGAGATGTGTGACGAGATGCTCGAGGCGCAAATGCTTCAACGAGCACTCCAATGAGGGCACCACCCAAGACAATTAAAATAGGAGCAAGCTGTGCGTAATTCAGTACTGGGGCTGTGAATTGCATTTACTTGCCTGCGCTCTCTGAAGGAACTGGATCAGTGAAACCCTGTGACTCGATGACATGTGCCGATGCTGGGTTAATAACGCTAAGAAGCGGTGAAGGATAGAAACCCAGAACCACAATCACAGCAATCACGGGTGCGATAGCAATCTTCTCGCGAAGGTTGAGATCAGTAAGGTTTTCATTTCCTGGTGTTGTTGGGCCATGAAGCGCCTTCTGCACGGGAATCAAGATGTAGAGAGCTGCAAGAACAATGCCGAATGTGGCAATGACTGCAGCTACTGGATAGCGAGTGTATGTACCAACAAGAACGAGGAATTCACTGACGAAGCTTGAAAGGCCGGGAAGAGCAAGGGAAGACATTCCTGCAATAAAGAATGACCATGCCATCACAGGTGTGACGCGCTGCAAGCCACCGAAGTCTGCAATCGTTGAGGAACCACGGCGAGAGATCATCCAGCCTGCCACCAAGAAGAGAGCAGCAGTTGAGAAGCCATGATTGAACATATAGAGAGTTGCACCGCTATGACCCTGTGTGGTCATAGCGAAGATTCCCATGGTGATAAAGCCAAAGTGTGAGATCGATGTGTAGGCAATCAAGCGCTTGATATCACGAGCGCCGATAGCAAGGAATGCGCCATAGAGAATTGAGATGACTGCAAATACCAAGATGACAGGAGTAAATGTCTTTGATGCGTCAGGAAAGAGCGCAAGACAGAAGCGAATCATTCCAAATGTTCCAACCTTGTCGAGAACACCAAGAAGTAGAACAGATGTGCCAGGTGTTGCAGCGGCTGCTGCATCAGGAAGCCAAGTGTGAAGTGGCCAGACTGGAGCCTTAATGGCAAATGCGATGAAGAAGCCTAGGAAGAGCAGGTTCTGCGTCGTTGAGCTCATGTAGTTATGCATCTCAGAGAGCTTTGTAATATCAAAGGTATGCCCACCATGGGTGCCAGAGATGACATACAAGCCAATGATGGATGCAAGCATCAAAAGTCCACCAAAGAGGCTATAGAGCAAGAACTTAACGGCAGCTGCTGCGCGTTCTCCACTGCCATAACCACCGATAAGGAAGTAGACAGGAATTAACATCGCTTCAAAGAAGACGTAGAACAAGAAGACATCTGTTGCTGCAAATACGCCAATCATCATTGTTTCAAGAACAAGGATAAGAATATAGAAGACCTTGGCTGACCATCGTCCACCTTCAGATTCATTCCACCCTGCAAGAACAACAATCGGTGTGAGAAGAACTGACATCAGGATCAGAACGAGAGCAAGACCATCAACACCCACTGCGTAATTGATTCCAAAAGATGGAATCCACTCAAGTGATTGAACAAATTGGAAGGCGGTATTTGCTGACTCAAATTTGAACCAAGCCATAACACCAGAGATAGCAACGAGTAAGGTCGTTCCCAGTGCTGCCTGCTTAATGCGAAGAACTTGATCAGTTGGAATAACTGCAATAAGGAGTGAACCCAGTAGTGGAAGCAACATCATGCTTGTCAGCGCGTTCATTGTGTGACCACCCAGATTCCAGAAATCAAAACGATTGCACCGATGAGAATGAGCGCTGCATAGCTGCGAGCGAAACCTGTCTGAGTCTGGCGTAGGACTGCGCCTGCACCGAGTGCTGTGCGACCGACTCCTCGAACTGCGCCGTCGACTACTTTGTCATCTGCCTTTACTAAGAGAGATGTCAGTGCCTGTCCTGGGCGCATAAAGGCTGCTTCGTTAAATGAATCCTGCATCAAATCCTTGCGTGCGATGCGAGTGAAGATTGAAACATCCTGTGGAGCTGTAGCGTCGACTTCTGAAAGCTGATACTTCATCACAGCAATTGCCACACCTACCGCAACTGCAAATAACGCAAGCCCTGAAACTACAGCTGGCTGCAAGAGCATCTCTTCATGCTCAGCATGTTCACCGACAACAGGCGATAGCCAGTTCACAAGTGCGTGACCGCGAGTAAAGAGGAATCCTGTTGTGACAGATCCAATTGCAAGGATTGCCATAGGAAGCCACATCAACCACGGAGATTCATGTGGGTGCTGGTTCTCTTCCCAACGCTCTTTACTTGTAAAGGTAAGGATCATGACGCGAGTCATGTAGAAAGCTGTAATGGCGGCGCCAAGAAGTGCGGTGGAACCAAGAAGAATTCCCTTGACTCCCCCAGCATTAAATGCAGTTTCGATAATGGCATCCTTGGAGTAGAAACCAGCAAACGGTGGAACTCCGATAATTGCAAGGTAGCCGAGTCCAAATGTGGCAAAGGTAATTGGCATAAATTTACGAAGCGCACCATAACGGCGCATATCTACTTGATCGTTCATGCCGTGCATGACAGAACCTGCACCCAAGAACATTCCTGCCTTAAAGAAACCGTGTGTCAGCAAGTGCATGATGGCAAATGCATACCCTGCAGGTCCAAGGCCTGCACCGAGGATCATGTAACCAATCTGAGACATAGTCGATGCTGCAAGTGCCTTCTTGATGTCATCTTTAGCAGTACCAACCAACGCTCCGAACATCAAAGTAATTGCACCGACGATAACAACGAGTAGTTGTGCGGTAGGGGCTGCATCGAAAACAAAGTTAGAACGAACGATGAGATAAACACCTGCTGTCACCATTGTCGCTGCGTGGATCAGTGCTGATACTGGAGTTGGACCAGCCATCGCATCGCCAAGCCATGCCTGCAATGGGAACTGCGCAGACTTTCCTGTTGCTGCAACGAGCAACATAATTCCAATAGCTGTCAGCGCTGCCTTAGAAGCAGTATGTGATGCCTCTTCAACGCCGCTAAAGGAGACTGTGCCAAGAGTTGCAAATGCGATCATGATGGCAAAGGAGAGTCCCATGTCGCCAATACGGTTCATCACAAATGCCTTCTTAGAAGCAGTTGCATAGGCAGGCTTCTGGTTCCAGAAACCAATGAGAAGGTAGGAAGCAAGACCCACGCCTTCCCAGCCAACATAGAGGTTGAGATATGAGTTCCCAAGAACGAGCAAGAGCATCGCTGCAATAAAGAGGTTTAAGTATGCAAAGAAGCGACGTCGGTTCTCATCGTGTGACATATAGGAAATTGAGTAGATATGAATCAGAGTTCCAACGCCAGTAATAAGCAGGACAAAGCAGATAGAGAGCTGATCGAGCAAGAGCCCTGCATCAACATTAAATGTTCCTACGTTGATCCATGAGAAAAGCTTCTGTGTAACAGCGCGCTCCTCCGTCGGACGAGAAAGCATCTGTGAAAGTTGGTAGAGGCCCACAAAGAATGAACTTGCAGAGAGGGCAGTAGCAAGCAGGTGCCCCCACTTGTCAGCCCGTCGTCCTGCAAGAAGTAGAAGCGTTGCACCAAAGAGAGGCAGTGCGATGAGATAAACCAGTGAAGTTGATGTTGTCATCGTTATCGCTTCAACAAACTAGCATCATCGATTGATGCTGATCGGCGTGAGCGGTAGATAGTCACGATGATGGCAAGGCCGACTACAACTTCACAGGCAGCCACAACCATCGTAAAGAAGGCAACGACCTGTCCATCGAGTGTTCCGTTGATGCGAGAGAAGGTGACGAGCGTGAGGTTCGCTGCGTTGAGCATGAGTTCAACACACATAAAGACAACGATTGCGTTGCGGCGAACCACAACGCCAACTGCACCGATTGTGAAGAGGAGGGCTGAGACGTAGAGATAGTTATATGGATTCATTTACTTCTCCTCCGTGACAGTGTTATCAACTTCAGAGAGTTCGAATTGAGCTGAATCCAACATATCCCCACGCGCTTTAAGCGTTGCAGAGATCGAGTTAGGGGCAGCGCTTCCATCAGGAAGTAGCGCTGGAACATCGACTGCGTTGTGGCGAGCAAAGACACCTGGGTTTGGAAGACCTGCTGCACTACCAAGAGATGCACCTCGAAAGCGTGCAATCGCTTGCTCGCGCTGTGTAGCACGAGGAGTAGCGCGCTGGTGATGGGCAAGAACCATTGCACCAAGGGCTGCTGTAATAAGAAGCGCTGAGACAACTTCAAATGGCCAGACATATGTTGAGAAGAGAAGTTTTGCGAGAGCTTGAACATTACCTTCGCTATTTGCCTCTGTTAGTCCATAAGCACCGTGGCCAAGAGTTGCACGACCAATCAGTGAGACAAGAAGGCCACCGAAGCCAAGGGCTGCAGTGATTGCAATCGGACGCAGTCCAGGAATTGTTTCGGTGAGTGAATCTGATGCATCAACACCGACGAGCATAAGAATAAAGA
>Ga0209087_1001543_pt1 | contig 13550 bp, 7 predicted proteins | sample S_130805_EF_Meta_FD_187321 | JGI IMG/M metagenome (GOLD analysis project Ga0209087, IMG submission 187321) | Freshwater microbial communities from Lake Simoncouche, Canada to study carbon cycling - S_130805_EF_MetaG (SPAdes) (version 2) | ecosystem: Environmental > Aquatic > Freshwater > Lake ...
GGCTATGGTGTTCGAATTGGAGTCGAAATACAGTCCGCAGGGGGATCAGGCGCGGGCGATTGCGGGCCTGACTCGATCCCTCGCCGCAGGCAACCGCCACCAGACGCTTCTGGGCGTGACGGGGTCAGGTAAGACCTTCACCGCGGCGAATGTGATTCAAGAGTTGGAGCGTCCAACGATCATCATGTCGCACAACAAGACGCTCGCCGCGCAGCTCTACAGCGAGTTCAAGCAGTTCTTCCCGCACAATGCCGTGGAGTATTTCGTGAGTTACTTCGACTACTACCAGCCGGAGGCCTACATCCCGCGCTCGGACACCTACATTGAAAAAGACTCCTCGATCAACGAGGAGATCGAGCGCCTCAGACTCTCGGCCGTGAGTTCGCTGCTGACGCGCCGGGATACGATCATTGTGGCCAGCGTCTCGTGCATCTACGGCCTCGCCTCGCCGGAGGATTTTTTGCAAATGCTCGTCACAATCCATCCCGGGCAGCGGCTCACCCGAGAGGAATTCCTCACGAAGATCGTGGAGATGCTCTACGAGCGGAACGACATCGCCTTTGGTCGCGGAAAATTCCGGGTTCGGGGCGATGTGGTCGAGGTGCATCCGGCGCAGAATGACGACGAGGCGGTGAGGGTGGAATTTTTTGGCGATGAAATCGACAGGATCAGCGTGTTTGACCCGCTGACCGGGCACGCCAGGGCCACGCTCACGACCTTCACTCTTTTTCCTGCGAAGCAATTTGTGACGCCCCATGACAAGCTTCGGACGGCCATGGCAGGAATCCGGGGTGAGTTGGAGGAGCGGGTTGCGGAGTTCGAGCGCCAGAGCAAATTCATCGAGGCCCAGCGCATCCGTATGCGAACCGAATTTGATCTCGAGATGATGCAGGAAATGGGTTTTTGCAACGGCATCGAGAACTATTCGCGTCACCTTACTGGGCGTCCCCCGGGCTCACGCCCTTACACGCTTTTGGACTTTTTGCCGAAGGATCACCTCTTGGTCATCGACGAGTCCCATGCCACGGTTCCCCAGATCGGCGGCATGTATGCGGGAGACCGCTCGCGCAAGAGTGTTCTTGTGGAATACGGGTTTCGGCTCCCCAGCGCGCTGGACAACCGTCCGCTGAATTTCAGTGAGTTCATGGAGACGGCGAACCAGCTTGTCTATGTCAGCGCAACTCCCGGAGGGTTTGAAATCAACAACAGTGTGGTCGGCAACACGGCGTGGATTCCCAATGCCGAAAACAAATTCGGCGAAGGTGGCAAGGCCGCCGGACTGAAGCAGGCCGCTCCCTCGGCAAAGGAACTCGATGTCACAACACCCGGGGCGAAGCTTGTGGTCGAGCAGATCATTCGCCCGACCGGCCTGTTGGATCCGAGGATCACAGTCCGTCCACTTAAGGCCCAGATTGACGAAACCATCGAGCTATGTCGTCGCCGCATCGAGATTGGCGAGAGGATTCTCATTACAACACTCACAAAAAAGACGGCCGAAGACCTCGCCGACTACCTCCGCGAAATCGGCCTTCGCGTCCGCTATCTCCACAGCGACATCGATACGATCGAGCGGGTCGAAATCCTTCGCACCCTGCGCGCGGGGGACTGTGACATTTTGGTCGGCATCAATCTTCTGCGAGAGGGTCTCGACCTGCCCGAGGTCTCGCTGGTTTGCATCCTCGATGCCGACAAGGAGGGCTACTTGCGCAGTCGCACGAGTTTGATCCAGACCGCAGGCCGCGCTGCGCGCCACCTCAACGGCGAGGTGGTTTTGTTTGCGGATACCATCACGGGCAGTATGCGCGATCTTCTGGATATCACCGAATACCGCCGGAGTCGCCAGGAGGCTTTCAACAAGGAAAATGGCATCACCCCACGCAGCGTCATTCGGGCCGTTCAGGAAAGCCTTCATGTTATTGTCAAAGGCCGCGAGGTTGAGCAGGGAATTCTCCGCGAGGATTCCGCCGGTTTTGATGCGGCAGAGCTGATTCGGGAACTGGAGCGCGATATGGCCGATGCCGCATCGCGTCTGGAATATGAGAGGGCGGCGCTTCTGCGTGATCAGATCGCGGAACTCAAAAACGGCACCTCCACAACAGGCGCTCCGCCCATTCGCAAGAAGGCCACTTACGCCAAGGCAAGCCGCAAGAAGCGGGGGTAATCAGAATGCTTTTCGGAGGTGGCTCGGAAGAATGCCGAGTTGCTCGCGGTATTTCGCGACGGTGCGCCGCGCCACTCCAAGTCCGCGGTCCGAGAGGAGTTTGACGATATCTTGGTCGCTGTAGGGATTGCGGTGGTTCTCCTCGCGCACGATCTGTGCGATCGCCTGCCGCACGCTCTCATTGCTCACGCCCTCGCCGTCGCTGTTTGTGTAGCCGTGGGTGAAGAAATACTTCATCTCGAAAATCCCCTGCGGGGTGGAAATGAACTTTCCAGCGGCTGCGCGGCTGACTGTGGTCTCGTGAACGCCAACGGCATCCGCCACCTGGCTCATGGTCATGGGTTTTAAGTGCGAGGGGCCGCGCTCCAGAAATTCCCGCTGACGCACGGCAATCTCGCGGCCGATATTCAGAATCGTCTGCTGGCGTTGCTGGATGCTTTTGATGAAAAAATTTCCGCCCCGTATTTTATCGCGCAGGTATTCCCGGACTTCTTTCGAGGAGCCCGCGAGCATGTCCTTGTAGGAATCCGAAATCCTCAATCGGGGGATTTCATCGCTGTTCAGACTCACGGTGTAGTCCTCGCCGTCGTATTCCACGATCACCTCCGGCGTTACAACCTGATTGGTGTCCACCGCATAGGCGCGGCCGGGCATTGGGTCGAGCCGTGCGATCAACTCGGCGGCGTGTTGGATTTCCTTGGGATCAAGATCCAGCGCCTTGGCGATCTCGTTCAGCTTTTTGCGGCCGAGTTCATCCAGATAGTGGCGGACGATGCGCGTCTCAGTTGAATACTGGCGCCCCTGTCTCTTGAGTTGAATCAGGAGGCACTCGGCGAGGTTCCGTGCAGCAATCCCCGGGGGATCGAATTCCTGCACCTTTTCGAGGACCCGCTCGACTTCGTCCGGCAGGCAATCCACTTCGGCGGCGATTTCATCCACCGTCGAACGCAGGTATCCGCCATCATCCAAGTTGCCGATGATTTCTACGGCGACAATCGCGTCCTCCTTCGGCCACGAGGCTGTGTGGAGTTGCTCCAAAAGGTGTTCGGGGAGCGTGGGCGGGCGCACTTGGGAGTCGAGGAAATGCTGCCGCTTGTCGAGCGCCTCGCGCGTCCATGTCTCGCCCGAGGAGCGCTGCGTGTAGTATTCGCCCCACTGCTCCTCAAGCGGGCTGGCCTGCTCCTGCTGGGTTTCAGTGGCTCTTTCAGGAACGAGTTCCTCCAAGGCCGGATTGGCCCGCAGTTCGGTGTCCACAAGCTGCTTCAGCTCGGCCAACGGCGCTTGCAGCACATGCAGGCTCTGCTGCATCTGCGGCGACAGCGATTGCTGGAGCGCCATCTTTGCGACTTGTTGCATGCCTGCCATATTTCAAGCGAAGACTTGGGCACGGATGCTGCTTCTGCAAGCAAATTTCGCGCCAATCCAAGTGTTCCATTCGAAACGATTGTCATCTATTCATCCAAACCACTTGTCGGACTATATTTACTCGGAAAATTTCTCAAGCCCGTCTTCCCGTGTGCCGATGTTTGGGGGAAGGAGAAAATCTCCACCCAGTGAGGCTGAGCACTGAATTAAAGCAGCCCGACGGCGAAACGGACTTCGCACCAGAGAAAGACAAAGGATATGTCAGTAGTCATCAACACCAACTCCGCTGCGACAGCAGCGGCCTACAACCTCAGCAACACCAATGTGAACCTGCAACGCAGCCTCAACAGGCTCTCGAGCGGTTCACGCATCAACTCTTCCTTCGATGACGCCGGCGGTCTCGCCGTGTCGATGAAGATGAGCGCGTCGATCCGCCGGACGGATGCGACATTGGCTAATGTCAACAACTCGCTCTCGTTCCTGCAAACTCAGGACGGGGTGCTCAAGACAGCAGATAAAATCCTCAATCGTATGTCCGAGCTATCTACATTGGCTCAGGATGTGACAAAAACGACCACGGATCTCAGTCTCTACAACACCGAATTGAACCAGTTGAAAGGTCAGCTGAACCTCATGGTCGGTGAGAAATTCAACGGCATCAGCCTGTTCAACTCGGGATCCACTTCAGGTCTCGATGTTGCAAGCACGCTGACAGTTGTGACATCCCATGATGGAGCCCAGACCGTGGGAATTACCCAGGCGGACCTCGACTTCATCAGCACCTCCGTTGGAACAACCACTGGCGCAGGTATGGACATTGGTTCATTTACCGGTGCCCAAGCAGCCGTTGCTACCATCCAAACCGCGATCCAAAACCTCGCAACCATCCGTGCCAACAATGGCGCCGAGCAATCGCGCCTCACATTTGCCTCGGATATGCTCGCGGTGAATAAAACCAACCTCGAGGCTGCCAACAGCCGCATTCTCGATGTGGATGTGGCCGACGAAAGCACGAAGCTCGCCCGCTTCAACATCCTGCAGCAGGCCGGCACGGCGATGCTCGCGCAGGCGAACCAGGCGACGCAGTCGATCCTGCGATTGATCAGCTAAAAAGCTGCGCAGCGCGCGGGTCAAAGAGGCTCTCCCGAAAGGGAGGGCCTTTTTTGCGTCGGGATCAAAAAAGCTCGCCTTGGAGTGCCGGCTTGGATTTGCCGGATTCCGCCTCGATCTCGCTGACGAGAGATTTGAATTCGCAATCCCTCAGTGCGGCTAGGAGTTCCGCATATTTTGGCGAGATTTCGAGGGATTCCCAAGGAACAGGCAGCGGGAGGTCGTCGTCGAGGCGCACCATTTCACGGTTTGCGGTGATGATGTCACGACCGGTGATGATTTTTTCGCGAAGGCGGGGATTCTCGATCAGCGAGGGATTTTCCAGCATGGCTTGGACTGAGCCGTATGAGGTCACGAGCTGAACAGCCGTTTTCCCGCCGATTCCCGGGACGCCGGGGATGTTGTCCGAGCTATCGCCCGTGAGAGCCAGCACATCGGCGATCCGCGCGGCCGGAACGCCCCACTTTTCGGCGACCTCGGCCGCCCCGAGGAGGGCGAATCCGCCTTCTTTGATGTCTGTTTTGTTCGTGGAGTAGATGTGGATGTTGTCATCCACGAGTTGAAGGATGTCCTTGTCGTTGGTTGCGATCACCACCTCGGCGCCGGAATTTCGCGCAGCGATGGCATAGGAGGCGATGAGATCATCGGCTTCGGTATTTGGGAGTTCGACACTTTGTGTGCCGAGAAGGATGATGTTTTTCTGGAGCCACTCCTCCTGCGGGCGGAGGTCATCCGGCATCTCGGAGCGGTTCTGCTTGTAGGCCGGTTGGAGCTCAACGCGGCGGGCGGGCAGACCGGCATCCCAGACCACGGCAGCGCGATCCGGCTTCACATCGGCCAGCATTTTGCGAAGGGCTTTGACGAAACCATATATGGCATTCGTCGGCTCCCGTCGCGAATTTTTCAGTCCCCGGATGGCGAAAAACGAGCGGTAGAGATAATAGTGGCCGTCAACGAGAAGCAGGCGCATGGAAGCGGGCCCTCTTCAGCTGGCGATAGTTCCGATCTCCACCGGCTCAACCTTGATGCCGTTCTCCTCAAGCCACGCGATGGCTTTTTTTATCTCCTCACGCTCGCCATCGAGTTCAAGAGAAACCAAGCCGATCTCATCCGTAACGCTGGCCTGCCGGATGTTTGTGACGACTTCAAACTTTCGCGCCAACTCCCAAAGAATGGGACGGGTGATGAGGCGTGCCGGAAACATGAGCCAAAGGCGTGTCTTTTGCATGCCTCCACTGTAGCGGCTCCGACCCAAACGCGCCACCATTATGACGCGGAGAAATTTCCACGCTTCCGGAAAGGCCCGAATCCCTCGGAGTATTTCTTTCAGGTTTCTCAGGACCAGTGCGGAGCAGACTCCACCCTCGGAATGGGTGGGCGTTTAGTAACCCCTATACCGAGCATGCTTATGTTTTCTCCACATTTCACTGATAAAATCCTGTATATCCGTTCAACTCTGTTAAAAATCAATTCATGCAGCGGCTTGTCATCATAGGCGGTGGGATTATCGGCTTGGCCACCGCGCTCAAAGCCGCCCGGCAGCGGATCGCGCAGGAGGTTGTTTTGTTGGAGAAGGATGCCTCTACTGGCGGTCACCAGAGCAGTCACAACTCCGGCGTGTTGCATTGCGGGCTCTACTACAAACCCGGCTCGCTCAAGGCGAAGCTGGCAGTGGAGGGCATTCGGGAAATGGTGGCATTTTGCAGCGAGCATCGGATTCCGCATGATATTTGCGGGAAGATCGTGCTGGCGGTGGACGAGCCGGAGGTCGTGCGATTGCGCGACCTGGAGGCGCGTGGAACGGCCAATGGACTTCGCGGCTTGCAGTGGCTCGAGGGCTCCGCGATTCGTGAGATCGAACCCCACGCCGCCGGACTCGCCGCTCTGCGCGTGCCGGAGGAGGGGATCGTCGACTATGCCGCTGTGATGCGGAAAATGGCTGAATTGACCCTTGCCGCCGGCCATCAAATCCGCACAAATGCCCCCGCCCTTGGCATTCGCTCCAGCGGTGCGCAGCAAATCGTCAGCACCCCGCAGGAGGACATCGAGGCCGACTTCGTCATCAACTGCGCCGGACTGCATTGCGACCGCGTGGCCAGATCGGCCGGTTTGCGACCGCAATCCCGTATCATTCCCTTTCGCGGCGATTATTGGAAATTGGCACCCGCCGGCTCGCACCTCGTCCGGCACTTGATTTATCCCGTTCCCGATCCCACGCTGCCGTTTCTCGGCGTGCACTTCACCCGCATGATCGGCGGCGGCATCGAAGCCGGGCCGAATGCCGTGCTCGCCTTCAAGCGCGAGGGCTACCGGCGCACGGACATTTCCCTGCGCGATTCCTGGGAGACCTTTACATTTCCCGGCCTCTACCGGTTTCTGAAAAAATATCCCGGCACCACTTGGAGCGAGCTGAGAAATTCTTTCAGCAAAAAGGTCTTTTTGAAAAACCTCCAGCGTCTCATCCCCGAAATCCGCATGGAGCACATCTCCCGCGAAGGCGGCAGCGGCGTGCGCGCCCAGGCCATCCATCTCGACGGGTCCCTCCTCATGGATTTCGCCCTCGAGCAAAAGCCCGGCCAGATCCACCTCCTCAACGCCCCTTCCCCCGGAGCCACGGCCTCCCTCGCCATCGCCACCTACCTCCTCGCCCAAATGCCAAAAACGGCAACCGATTCGCACCCATCCGGCCATCGATAAAAAAATCTCACCCCCGGTAACATCTCATGCGGCAGCTGTCTGGTATGATAGGGTAAAACAACATTAATTTTACATCAAAAACAAAACAATACCAATATATTGCTATTGTATCAATCCTCAAAAATCACTACCCATTTTGCCCATGCCTCAAACAATTTTCCTACAAAAAACGGACCCGCTGGCCTCGCAAGTTGCGGAAGTTTTGCTAAAGGACGGAGGTTTCGATTTGAGTCGGGTTGAGGTGTGGATTCCGACGGCAGGGGCGGGGCGGAGGATTCGGCGTGCTTTCGCGGAGCGGGGCGTGCTTTCGCCGCGTTTCACCCAGCCGATGCGGGCGTTGCTGCCTGACAAGGGGCGGATCGCGGAGAGGTTTGAGCGCGAGGGGGCGTGGGCGCTGGCTTTGAAAAAATTGGACAGTCAATTTCTGGAGCCGCTTTTTTCGGATGCCAGATTGGATACCGATGCGGCCCGCCTGAAAAGTGGCGGCGTGTTGTGCGACCTCTGTGATTTGTTGGCCGAGGCGGGGTTGAGTCCCGTGAGTGGGTCTTTGAGGACTATTTGCGGTGAGGATGCGGAGCGATGGGTTGTGCTTGGCCGGGTTTACGATTGTTATCTCGCGGTTTTGAGGGATTTTGACCTTACTGATCCAAATGAAGCCCGCTTCGCGAAAATCGCAAATCCCTCGCGCGCTCTGGGTGAAGACCGATTGGTCATCGCTTGCATTCCTGATCTGCCTTTGGTTGCACAGCGCTACGCCGAGGCTCTGGAAAAACTCGGGGTGAAGGTCGAAGTGTTGGTTTGGTTGCCGGGTGAGTTGAGCGGGGGTTTTGATGCCTGGGGTCGGCCGGATTCGCAGGAATGGGCGGAATGCCATTTGGCGGTGGGCTCCAGTCAGATCAGTGTCGCGCGTTCGCCAGAGGACGAGGCGCGGCAAGCAATGGATTTCGCCATGTCATCAAAAAAACCTGGCGACTATGCTGTGGTTCTTGCCGATCCCGACCTTGGAAGCACTTTTCGCAGCGAGGTGGAGTCGCGTGGAGGCTCGGCTTTCCTGCCGGATGGCGGCCGACTGGATCTTACCGAGGCGGGCGTCATCGCACTGGAGTGGGGGCGTTTTCAGTCCTCTGGCGACCTGCGTGTTCTGCGCCGTTTGTTGGAGTTGCCGCACTTCAGTCGTGTCTTGCGGAGTGATTCAAATCTCAAAACCGATGAGGCTCTCGCGATCTGCGATTATTTGATAGGGGAAGTTATTCTGTCCGACCTGCCTCAGGCAGCAGCTTTCGCAGATGTGGATTTTGATCCTGAAAAAGAAAAATTAAAACCCCGTGTGCTGTTGAGGGTTTTTGTGGAATTGGTGAAAGCGCTTCTTCCCGTGACAGTGCCTAGCTTGCTTGCCAAGGCGTGGAGGGCAGGAGGGGAGGGGCTCGAGGCTGCACAAAAAGTCGAGAGCCTTTACAAGACCATCAAATCTTCACCGCTTTACAGTGATGGTGGGGAGGGTATCGAAAATGCATTTGCCCGCGCGTTGAAATCCACGCCTTTCTTTGATTCCTCGAATCCAGGCGATGTGGAGTTGTCCGGTTGGCTCGAGGCACCTTGGATTGAGGCCGGTCGATTGGCTTTATGTGGCTGTGTGGAAGGCTGCCTGCCTTCTTCGGTGAATGGACATCCTTTTCTCCCGGATTCCAAACGAAGTCCACTGGGGCTTGCAAACAACGCGGCTCGATTTGCCCGCGACGCTTATTTATTCCAGTGCCTGTTGATCACGCGACCTGCTGAGGATTTTCTTGGATCCTTTAGCCGTTTCGATGCCGAGGGGAGTCCGGCCTTGCCCTCCCGTCTCTTCTTGTGCTGTGGCGAAGAGTTGCTTCCTGGTCGTGCGCTGGAGCTCTTCGGTGAACTGCCTCGCGGCGGGGCGCGTGCCCAGCTGCAAAATAATTGGACATGGAGCCTGCCTGTGACCATGCGACAGAAAGTTGTCAAGATGAGCCCGACGGATTTTTCTGATTATCTCGCGTGCCCCTTCCGTTTTTATCTCAAGAAGGTTCTATGGCTCGATGCGTTCACTCCGGACGCCCGTGAGATGGATGCCAAACACTTTGGTATTCTCGTTCACGAAGCGCTTGAAAAGTTTGGCCAGGAGACCCCTGAAGAGGCTAACCCAGCTGCGATTGAGCGCCTGGTCCTCGAGCATCTCAATGCCTCGACCATGCGAATGTTCGGGCCTTCTCCGTCTCCTGCCGTGCGCATTCAAATCGAAGCTGCGAAGCTGCGACTGCGGGCGTTCTCGCGTGTTCAGGCTGAACAAGTCGCCGCAGGGTGGCGGATCGTTTCGACTGAGCGAAAGCTTGAGGCTGATGGCGGCAATCCTCTCTCCATCGGGCCTCTTAAACTTTCGGGAAAAATCGATCGCATCGAGAAAAACGAGCAGACCGGTGCTTGGCGGGTTTTGGATTATAAAACCCACCCCAAGGCGATTTCTCCCGCAAAGAAACACTTCGGTCCGCGAATGACACCCGAATGGTTGCCTGAGGCAGAGGTTAATTACAACGGGGCCAAGGGCCCTGTAACCAAGCGCTGGGCTGATCTGCAGCTTCCGCTTTATTCTAAAATCTTGCGCCATTGGCATGGGGCCGAGATCGGCGATGCGCCAATTATCACCGCCTATTTCACGCTTTCGGCCGATCCCGTCGAAACGGCTGTGCACGAATTTACCGAGCTTAATAGTGATGTCATGGACTCTGCGCTGAATTGCGCAAATGCGATAGCCGGACTCGTCCACAAGGGAGTTTTTTGGCCGCCGCAGCCTTTGAAAACCTCGTGGGACGATAGCTTCGAGCCGCTCTTCCTGAATGGAAAACTCGAGGCCTGCTTTGCGCCCGAGACGATCGCTTTTCTGGAGGGCGACAAATGAGAAACGAACGACTGATCGCCAATGCCGGCAGCGGCAAAACTTATGCGCTCACCACGCGCATGATCCAACTCCTCGCCCGAGGGGTGGAACCCCGCAAAATTGCGGCCCTCACATTCACCCGCAAATCCGCTGGAGAATTCCTCTGCGCCGTCTTCGAGCGTCTCGCCGAGGCGGCGTTGGATCCCAAAAAACTCGCCGAGCTTCAGACCAAAGAACATCTGAAAGATCTCGATGCGGTCCGTTGTCGCTCCCTTCTGGGCAAGCTTGCCTCGCAGATCGGTTGCCTCGGCATGGGGACAATCGACAGTCTCTTCGCCCGTATTGCGCGCGCTTTTCCAGTCGAGTCGGGTTTGGCTGAGGACTTCGCCATGGCGGGGGAGTCTGAAATCCAAGCCGCCCGTGAGCGAACGCTCGCGGCTCTTTTCGAAACAGAGTCCAGCGTCTCCCTCTCCGATTTCATCGATCTCCTCCGCCGCATCAACAGGACCCATGGTGAGCGCAATGTTTTTGAAAGCCTTCTGCGGGAATCAAAAAACCTCCACGAAAAATTCCTCGCCACACCGCATAATGTCACTTGGGGCGATGCGACCGCCATTTGGGATGCAGGGTGCGACATTTTAAATGCAGGAAAGGTTTCTCCCGCCGCTGATGCGTTTCTCCAGGCTGTTTTGGAAACACACGAGGACTTCTCGGATGAGGCGGGAAAAATTCTTCGTGCCAACTTGGAATCCCTGCTCAGCTTCGACTCGGGCGGGACTTGGAATCGGGAAATATCAAGCTTTGTCAAAGGACGCCTCTGTGCGGAACCAACATCCGGAAGCTTGCGGATTACCCCCAAAAAAGTGGGATGGCTAAATCTGAATACACGGGTCAGGGCAGCCCGTCTGGATCTTCTCCATGCCGCGCTCAAGCCCGAGTTTGAATCCCTACTCCAGCGCAGCCGCTCGCTGCATTTCTTGATGCAAAAATTCGAGGATTTTTACGCCCGGCTAGTCCGCTCGACGGGATTGGTGACCTTCGCGGATATCACGGATTCATTGGCTCGGAAGTCCGCGAATGTCGACTGGAACGCATCGGCGGGATATCGCATCGACCAGACCTTCGAGCACTGGCTGCTCGATGAGTTTCAAGATACCAGCCGCCCGCAGTGGAAAATCCTGAAAACCTTCATCGACGAGGTGGTCATGGATCCGGGCCAGGGGCGCAGCTTTTTCTATGTCGGCGATACCAAGCAGGCCATCTACTCCTGGCGAGGCGGAGATCCCGATTTATTCTTCGAGATATTTGATGCCTACACTCCAGCCATTGAGGACGCCCGACCCCTCACGGAATCCTGGCGCTCGTGCAATGCTATCCTTGATTTTGTGAACAAGGTCTTCGGCGACCTCGACCCAGTTCAAAGCATCCTCGAAATCCCCGTGGCTACCGCTGAGAAGTGGGCGAGTGCTTGGTCGAATCACACTGCCTCTCCAAAAACTCGCAACATCAAAGGCTATGCCGAGTGGGTTTCGGTGCCTAAAAATGATGGTGAGGACGAGGAGCAGGGCGATGCGCAGGATCGAAAAGTGCTGGATATCTTGCAAGCCACCCGAGCTTGGGAGCGAGGGCTTTCGTGTGCCGTTCTGAAGCGCGATAATAACGGAGTTGCTTCGCTGGCCGCGCTTCTGCAGTCGAAAGGAATTCCTGTTGCGGTTGAGGGGAGAACCAATCCCTGTGTGGACAATCCGCTGGGTGCCGCCCTTATGGCCGCCTTGCGAGTGGTGGCATCGCCTGACGACAAACTCTCTCTCGCTGTGGCCCAAGGTTATCCTGCATTGGCCGCATGGGGTGTTGGTGATTGGAATTTCCGCAACCAAGCCTTGGCAAGCTTAGCCCAATCTGGATTTGCCGCGACAATCCGACAATGGATCGACTCGACCAATCTCGAAGCCGAGCCATTTTTAAAAGAACGCGCCGCCGCATTCCTTCTGGCCGCCGAGGAATTCGATGCCTGCCGCAAATCCTCAGATGGAATACCCGATTTTCTCCGCTTCATCGAAAATCGCCAGACCCAGGAAAATGAAGCCATTGATGTTGTGCGAATCATGACGGTTCACCAATCCAAGGGGCTTGGGTTCGACATGGTCATCGTCAGCGGACTCGACAAAAAAAGCGGTGGCAATGATGGCTCCAAGCTCGCGCTCGGTCCCTCCGCCCGTGAAGTAAAATGGGGAGCTCTTCTACCCGCCAAGGATTTTGCCGAGCAGGATGATGTCCTCCGAAAGCAAATCGAAATTCAAGAGGCGGATGACAGATATGGCGAAATTTGCACGGCCTATGTCGCGCTCACTCGCGCCAAAAAAGCCCTCTATGTCGTGACAAATGAGTTGGGTGAAAACACGAAGGCAAAAAATTTCGCACGCCATCTGGCCCTTCAGTTTGGGACGGCCCCTGTCCAATTCGGGGATGTCGATTGGTTTAAAGCCTATCAATCAAGAGCACCCGAACAAGTAGGTGCTAGCGTGCATATTCCATTCCGCGCTCCACTCCATGGAACTCCCAAGCCGGCATCGCCCTCCTCGTTCAAAGCCGAATCCACAACGGGGTCGGGCTCCGCTGGCATTTCTATCGATGCCGCCGAACTTGGAATCGAGGTGCACGAGGCGCTTGCTGGCATTGATTGGATGGAATCCACTGTATTGCAGGTGGATATAATTTCGAGTGAAGCTGCCGACTTGGTGCGCGGATTTTTGGAAAAATCGATCGCTAAAGAGGTCTTCACCAAGCCGCAAAGCCAAACCGACCTTTGGCGCGAACGGGCTTTTGATGTCATGCTCGAAGGTCAATGGGTTAGCGGCGTCTTCGATCGAGTGGTAGTCCATCGTTCCAAAAATGGTGTCCCCGATTCGGCAATCATCTACGACTTCAAAACCGACCATGGCAGCCCCGCTGAAATCGAGGAACGATATGCAGGGCAAATGGAAGTTTATCGCAAAGCCGTCTGCAGTTTGCTCCAGCTTTCGCCCGATTGTGTGAAAGCTCAGATCCTCTGCATTCGTTGAATAAATGATAAAAAGTGCAAGAAGAGTCCCAATTGCGGGCTCTCATCTTTCTTGGCTTGTAGAGGAGTTTTCGTCAGGTTCGCGCCGATGAAAAAATCCGGGTGTCTTGTGGCTTTTTTGCTCGTGGCGGTCTGTGCGAGCATGTTTGTGAATTTGCTTCTGTTGGCTTTGATTGGAACCAAGGGGGCATCGGCCATGGCGGGGGTGAAAGTTCTGCCCGAGAAAGAGTATGATGAGGAGGTGCTTTCCGAGGGGTCGGATT
>Ga0209087_1001545_pt1 | contig 13543 bp, 19 predicted proteins | sample S_130805_EF_Meta_FD_187321 | JGI IMG/M metagenome (GOLD analysis project Ga0209087, IMG submission 187321) | Freshwater microbial communities from Lake Simoncouche, Canada to study carbon cycling - S_130805_EF_MetaG (SPAdes) (version 2) | ecosystem: Environmental > Aquatic > Freshwater > Lake ...
GTTTGTAATCGGATGCCCATAGTTGAGACCTCGCGCATGAATAGTTTTGACGACATTATCTAGTAGCTGTTCAGTTGTTGTCGGCATTAGTTTTGCTATCTGTAATCCTGCGGTGCATTTCAAAGCCGTCTTTACGGCCTTTCCAGTACCCAGCCTGGAACGCATTATCCTTAATAGTTGAATAAACGCCCCAAAGAATAAAATAACCAAACACGGAGTAAACAACTATCCAAGGTGCGGTTGTCTCTATCATGCGTTTACCAGTGTCTTGCGTAGGTGGCAGGGACTAGCGTAACTAGTAAGCATTACCCAGTCGCCAGTATTCTCATCACTATGTATAGCGTAGTTCTTGCCTAACCCAGCTATAAAGCCCTCCGCTAATTTCAACGCAGCGTAATTATCAAACCAGTATGCGTATGCCCAGGTAAACAACGGCATCGGTTCAAAGCGGTCCGCCTGTTTCTGCCAGTCGTTATTCATCCATTCCATAGAATTAATCCATAGATGCTCAAAATCAACTGCTTTTAACTCAATCTGTATCTTCATATAGCCCTAACTATGCGCACATACTTTGTGGCACGACAAAAGTATGGCATCTGTGTACGACTTTGTGGATAGTTTTGGGGCGTATTTGTATAACGATTTGGTAACGATTTACCCGTAATACCTGCCCAGTGCGGTGAATGAGCCATCCTTTGGATCGATAGGCACTAACGTAGGTGTTAGCGTCTTACCTGCGGCTTCGAGTATAACATAACCGTTCTGCCAATTCGCGCTGTTATAGCGAATATAGCCTGCTTTCTTACGGTCCATTAGGTTCCCACTCTCTATGCCGTATAAGGCCCTGTAATGGCCGTTTACGCCCTCTGTGTAGGCACTCATGCCAAGCCTGTGGGAATGTCCTGCCAGTACTGATTTACCAAACTTCTTAGCCAGGTTAATAGCTGTAATACCTGCGTGCTGGCTCATACTTCCTTCATCACCGTGGCAAAGTACCCAGTCGGGATAGAACTCATACGCTTTGCGGTGATAGGTCATACCCATATCGGCAAAGCCCATAAAGGCTGGGTATTGCAGTTCAGGTAGGTTGATTAGGCCAGGGACTTTTAGAAGAGTATTGTATAAGCGATCAGTATGATTGCTGCGGATAATGTGCATTTCTGGACTGTACTCACCGATATCCCAGAGTATCTGCTTACATAGCTCACGATCAGCGTGTAAATCCTCGCTATAAGCCAGAGGTGTTCCTTCGCTCCATTTACTAATCGACTGAAAGTCAATCTCATCACCAACCACCAATACAGAGTCAAACTTTTCTCGCCTTGCTAACTTGATTAAGTTGCGCACCGCAGAGTCCAACTGATACGGTACCTGTAAATCTGAGATTACAAGCCAACGCTTAATCTTCATCCTCTTCAGTAGGATCGATACTAGGTATGATGCCGCCATCACCTATGACCCAGTCGGGCATGGTTGCCCTATCTGACACGAAGTACAGAGCACAACTATCGCTGAAACCAGCCTTCTTTGCAGCCTTAAAAATCTCGTTCATAGCAATATAATGCTGATCTAACTTAGTTAATGGGTCAGGTGATTTACGCACTACGCGTCTGTTGATCTTCTTACGCTTGCGTCTGGTATCAGCCACGTGACTATTGTCGCTTAACTATTAGAGAATATAGATCATCAACACGCTGTTCTAGCCGAGTTAATTGATCCTTCATACTGGATCCACTATTGGGCTTAAGTTCTTGTAAGTAAGACTTAATAACCCAGCGCAGAGCCACTAATAAACTTGTACATACGGCGCATACGCCAACCGCTAAAGCGACCCAATCTCCTGGTGTCATGCTTCATCGGCACCGAGGCCATAGGCGCTGTCGGATTTATCTAAAGCCCTGGCTGCTGGTCCTGCTAGTGCGGCAATAACTACAGACACCACTGGATCTAGTCCTAGCTCATTACTAGCTAAGAATGTTAAAAATGATACAAGCACACCCCTAAAGTATGATTTAAGTATTGCTTTCTGCTTCTTGCTTATCTTCATATTTTGCCCCCTAGTAGTGGTATATCAAACGGCCTGGAATCTTTATCACCATTCTTTGTAAAACTAATATGTATGTGCTTTTTGTGTTTGTTAAATCCTGAGTATTTACGCCATTTAAAGTTAAGTATCTTGCTTGCAATCATGCCATTGTGTATCACGTAAGATATGCGTTTATCGGTTTTAGCGCATAGTCTGATCTGGTCAGCCAAATATATTGAGATCCCTTCGGATGAATCCAAGCGAGAATCCACATCAATGGCTCTGACACACCCATCTGTGTCTGGATTATGATCTGATTTTCTGGTGGCATGACGAGCATCGCCCAACCATCCGCAATTGGTAGTGCGACGATCTGGGTACCAGGTATCAATCTGATCTCTTAACTGTGTACCTGCAGCGCATAGCCAAGGCTTCATTATGAGAGAAGTAAAACGGCTTCCTCAGCTGTGATACCAAGTCTGCTTAACAGTGCTGCCTTAGCAGTTGCCTTAGTTGCTTCTGCTTGTGCCTCATCTGCTTTAATTTCTTTAATAGCAGCATCTATCTCTTTTTGAGTAGGTGCATCGCCATCGAGCACATCCCATTTGATTGTTGAGTAATCATCATCTTGAAATGAAAACTCTGCATTAGGTTTTAACTTGTTAATTGCTTTTGCTAAGTCATTGCTCATCATGCACCTATTTCTAATAATTGAATTGTGCTAGTGTTAGTGCCTTGTTGGTTCCAATAAACTGCACCACTATTTGCAGTTGTTTCTGCGGCGGCTTGAATTTTGTATGTGAGCGCACTTGTTGATGCTGGGCTGTCTAAATAAGTTTGTGAATATGTTGTTCTAAAATTTAACTCAAAAGTGCCGCCTGCTGTAAAAGTTGTTATAAACCCAAAGTCTTTAAGTGATGATCCATTTTTTACAATTTGAACCTTTAATGACTGTTGATTACTTGCAAGACTTCCACGATACAATTGAACGTATCCAGTTACTAAAATTAAGATTTTACTTGTTGCTGAGGTGGGAGTAATTGTTGCAGTTATTGTAGTATCAGTATAACTTGTGCTAGCAATAGTTGTTGCAGTTGTAGTTTCTGCATTTACTACCTGCAAAACTTTACCACCGCTTGCAGGAGTAGCCCATTTTAATCCAAGTGCTTGTGCAGAATCAGCTGTTAAAACTTGATTATTTGTACCAATAGGAATACGAGCATCTACTGTACTAAATCCATAAAGATCACCTTTAGTAGTTAATGGTGATACTGCTCCAACCTGTATAAAATCATAAAATGTAGCAGCACCTGTAGATGTAAAATATAAAATACCAGCATCATTTTGTGGCAGAATTAAACTCCCAGCTGTTGCTACTGTGGCTGTACCTGCTGTAATTGTGCAAGCACCTGCACCTATATTTTGTATAAATACTGTATCGCCTGCTGCGAATAATCCTGTGTTAACAGTAATTGTTGTTGCACTTGCATTAGACATAGAAATGGCTGTACCAGCATCGGCAGCTACTAATGTGTAACTTGCAACCTTAGCAGATGCAGCACCGCCAAGCATCGCTGTCTGTTGTAGTGAAGTCATCTGTGCAGCTGTTAATACCTGCCCAGTCGTGAACGTTTGTTTTGCCATGATACCCCTTAGTAACTTAGGACATTATAGTCTAAAGTGCCATAAATCGTATCATTTAGGATAAATGCGTCTATGACGGGCTCTAATGTCGTGAACGTAGTGCGCCAACTATTCGGTGTTATATTCATACGTACACCGAAAATCTGAAGTGTTTTCTCTAAGGTAGATCCGCCTGGCTGGGTAGTGATTACTTTTATCGGATCAAAGAAGTCTAGGTCTAAGGCTGCAATGATGCCCGTGTTGTAATTGGCCGTGTATAGGTCAAGCACTATTGAGTCCACGCGGATACTAGTTTCTGCTCGGCTAGCGACATAAGCCTGTGCGTAATCCAGTGCTACCGCATCGCTCTGCATAAGTAGGTTGTCTAAGAAGTAGCTGTGTAGAAAGTACTTATCAATGCTCGCTTGATTTAGGGCTACCTGGGCGCTACCTCCTGACCTAGTGATTGTGGCTTTATTAAATATAAGCACATCGTTAAGAATCCAACTAGCATCGAAGTAAACAATACCTGTGCCATTATCTGCGAAGATTGTGGGCGTGCCGCCAATAGATCCAGCCGTTACATTTCTGTCTTGAAATACAAAGGATCCAGCAGCGTCTACGTATAAAGCCCCATACTCTGAGGTGGCTACGGTAGTCAGGGCAGCCAAGGCTGTGCGGTTAGTACCAGGGTCTGCCTGCATAGTGGTAAGGCCTGCATCTACGTCACGCATGGTTGCTGGCCAGTCAATTTCATCTAATATCTTGTTAATACGTGTGCCAGATAATTGTCCAGCAGTCGCATCTGTAACTGTGCTGATCTGCGCTACCTGGGCCAACCTGAACGCATCCACCGCCTGGATAGTAGTAATGGCTACAGTATCATCGGATTCGCCTGGGTAAATAGTCACATAGCTTGTAATGAAGCCTGAAAATATAGGATAGGTAACGCTTCCATAGGTAGCAGTAATCTGCACCTTCTTCATTGGCGTTAATAAATTATAATACGGTCCGCTGACGTTCTGGGGATTGAAGTCGCCATTTTGATCGATAATGCGTAAAGTTAATGCCCCTGTTTGGAATTGATCGGATAAAGCAGTGCGGCCTCGGTTAGTTTCTATGCGGTTAATTTGATTTGATACATCTACGATTACGGCTGTTGAATCTGCTAATACGTTAGTGTCTAATATGCCTGTATCTAATATCATAGCCTGAGCAAACGATGGCCCAGTGCTAAAGTTAATTACTGCATTTATTACTGGTATTGGCATTATGGTAATTGGCCTGCGCCAGTAGTGCTATATCCACTACGGCCAGCGACTTGAATGCTCTCGGCTACTAGCTGTGCAAACTTATCACCAGACGGTGTGTCAATTCTTACGTTTACATCTACGGACCTATTGCCAGATTCCCTGGCTCTTTCGGTTGCTATTTGTGACACGTTCATACCAGAATAAGAGGCTGTGCCTACTAGTTGCGTTGCTAAGTCTTGGAAATATGCAGCTGGTAACGGCGCACGTGCAGGTGAAGATGGCAATGTTGTTGTAGAGGGAGTCTTAGCAACCCCACCCATTGAAGCTATGAATGCGGCTATCTGAGCGTTTAAAGCCCTCACCATTTCTAAGGCTGTGTTTTGTAAGTAATCATCTATTTTAGTATTAAGTGTTTTGACTTTAAATAATGCAAATTCTTCTAAAGACATACCTGCTAGTTTTGCCTGCTCTGCTAACTTCTTTAACGCTTCAGCGGCTTCTAACTCGGCTAATAACTTCTTAGCCAGGGCGTCATTGTTGTCTAAGATTGCTAGTTGTGCCTTTAAGCGTAACTTAGTCTCTTCATCGGTTGCGCTGTTTAGGGCAGCAGTTAGGCCAATCCGCTCTAGGTCAAACTTCTTGCGTAGTTCCTCTACGTTTTTATTTTCAATAGCGTTCTTCTTAAGTAATAGTGCTAATTCTGCTGCCTTGGCTTTTGCTAGTTTATCTTCAGTCTGGAATCGTTTTGCATCAATACGGCCTGCGCTGCGTTGTTGATTAGCTGGTAAAACTGCTGCTGGCGCACTCATTCTGCCTAGACGCTGTAACAATCCAACAGCGCTCATTTCGTAAGAGAACTTTAATAATTGTTTTAAGCCAGGCAGGTTTGCCACCGTTTTTATTCCAGCAGCCAACTCTCCTATACCCCTAGTTACATCGGCTATGCCCGTGGCAAGGTCGGTCATACTATTTGTTAGCGTATCTATACTGTTATCATCGCCTAAAGCAGTTAACGCATCTATTAGACCTTTACCTATGATTTCCGTTGCATCGGCAGAAGCAACCGATATAAGACTCATCTTGCCTGCATAGGTTCCCAGCCTAGCTGTTGCTTGGCCTGCAAACTTAGCGTTTAACTCTTCCATGATTTTATCCATGTCGCCAGTCTTTAGCGTGGCTTTACTTAGCCCTGCACCTAGCCTGGTAAGGCCCGTGGTATTGCCTGAGAATCCGCGTGTCAATGCTGCGCTTACTTCACTTAATGATTTACCTGTGGCTGCGCTTACGTTTAACGCAGTTTCCAGTGCATCTTGGCTCTTAGTGATTGATCCTGTTGCTGTTAGTAGTTGCTGGAACGCTGGCCTTAACTCATCGTCAAGCACGCCATATAGTTTTTGTAAACTGCCTATGTACGCCTCTACTCCTGGCGCTGAGAATGCAAATCCTGTGTTCTTTAACTGTACTTCAAGTGATTTAGCGGCCTTCTCATCGGCTGCAAATGCAGCAACGGCCTTCTTACTAAATGCTAATAATTGATATGCGCCAAACGTGGCTGCGAAAGTTTTGCCTAGTTTTTTAACCGTTTTATCAAAGGAAGAGATTTCCTTTTTGCCTTTAGTAAGCGCCTTGCCATTAAAGGTGGCTATTACCGATGCAACTATATTGGCCATTACGCTGCCTTCTTAATCTCTGTTTTTTTATTAAATAACTCAGCAGTAACATTAACCGCCCTGATCACGGCTCTGTATATCTCAGGACTATCTTCTGCCCAGGCCCTATAAATTAAACGGCCCTTAGTTTTACGACCGCCGCCTCTAATATCTTTAATCTTTGGTTGAGATGTAACTTTAGGTAATGCGGCTACGAACTGCTGGCTAGCAAATGGGTTGTTTGATTTGTATTCCTGAAGGGCTCTACTTCTAGCAGATTTTTTAGTGTATGTCCCGCTGCCTTCATGCCTAAATGTAAATGGTGCGCGGCCTTCTGGGTTAAGACGACCTGCAACCTCATATATAGCGCCAGGCCGACTAGCGTTGTAAACATAGCTTGCTACCTTCCAACCGTTAGCAAAGGTTTTATTCTCGCCTCGATTGTAACCAATACCTGCTCTAGCAACAGCAGCATCGTATTTAGGAAATGGTTTGTATTTAATATCTGGTGATGATATTGGTTTAGCCCAGCCCGATAGTACGTCTTGATTACCTGGCACATATCCCTGTGCTTTAGCAGCTACTTTGCGCATCATTGGCTCGGTTATAAATACAATGCGCCTGCGCATTTCTTCATCAATTACATCAAGACCACCCAGGACTTCTTTAATGCCTTCTATTACGACTGGCATTTTTGATCTCCTTTGCCCTATCGCTAAGCACCTGCACGATTGCTCGCAGCATTTCTGGGTCCATATTAATGAACTCATTAGGCGCAATCCCAAGTTCTACAGATAGGCTGGCTATCGTATAGAGCGTGGAATCACGCTGAACTATTTTTTTTCTTCGTCTAATACCTCGACAGTTTCTAAGCTGTCTATAAACTCGGCACCAAATAAAGGAACAGTTATGTTAGCCCTACGCAAGCACTCGTGCGCCAAGAAGTAAATCTCGGTCTGCCTTTCGTGGTCGCGTAGGACTTTACTAATTCCTGCTTGATACTTTAACTCGAAAGCGTACTCAACACCTGGCGTTATTTTGTGTTCTGTGACTTCGCCATTAGCCCTTGTTATCTTTAGCTTTGCCATTATTGCTCCTTAGTTATGGTGTTACGTCGACTACTATAACTGAATTACAGGTAAATGTAATGCTCTGAGTAGAAATGTCGGCTACAGATCCGTTTAGGTCCTGTGTGTTATTAACCAGCACAGTAGTTTGATACTCAGGATTAGTAGTGCTAATCACTGCGTTTGAGCGCTTGATTACTAGTGGCACTGTTGTACCCCATGCTGCTGCAAGTGTTGCAGTAACTGCGTTAGCACCTGATGCTGCTGTATCGTTGAGCAGTTCCAAAGTTATCGTTGATGCTTCCAGTCCCTTTGTAAATTTATGTGCGGAGTCACCCATTGCTGTGACTTCCAGTTCATCAAAGCTGCGGTTAATTGTAACGCCTGTAACTACGCCTGAAATATCGACGCTGTTAAGGGTAACAACCGCACCATTGCTTAGAAATACGGCCATTATTCTTCCTCTTCTTTCTTTAGAGCAGGTTTCTTAACCGCTGCTGGTGGTTCGGTAATCTGGCCGATTCTAGCCAGAAATCTAAGGTCTTCTTCAGTAAATCCTTTGTAACTCATGTTAGCTCCAACTCGTGAGGATTGATACAGTAATCTCAGACACAAGCAGGTCGCCACTTGCTGCGGCAATCATCGCTGGCGCTGAAATACTAGAGATGTTCATTTGGTAAGTAGCAGCAGCCAGTTTTGTAACTACTGCTAAAATATAATCTTCCATGCCAGCCAAGTTGCCTTGGTTATCTAGCGCTGGCTTTGTGATCAGCACTTTAAAGTTTGCTAATGGATTCACGCTTATTTCATCGTTGTTAGACGGGACGATATACGGATCGCCAGGTGTAATAACGACGCTGTTTGCCAGTAATGTTGGTGGTGGGAAACTGAAAACTGACCATACGCCAGCGTTTGTCAGCGTAGTGGCTAAGGTTGATCTAAGAGTTGTTATTGCTGCTGGCATTAGCCCACCAGAGACGCTGGACTTGAATACGGCTGGATGAGACCGCGCACTCTGTTAATCAGCTGATAACCCATCCGATAGGGGCTCGCACTGATCCCATCCATACCGACTCCACCTGTTTGAGATACCTGTCTGGATTGCCAGACATCAACGGCCACTATCATGGCACTTTCTCGTATGGCTGGAGTTGTCGCGTAAGATTGGGTCTTATGGTCTGGGCCTGTGGCTACTCCGTAAGGTAATACTTTATGGAATGTTTGATTAGCTGCTGTCTTGTTGTACTGCACAAATGAGTATCCGTTAGGATAATTAACTTGTCCGTAGTTGTACATAAATACTGGGATGAGGCTAGTGGTGCCAGAGGTTGGCGGTATTGTGCCTGTAATTGTGTGCGTGCCGTTAAATGTAGCACCGCAACCACTAACCACTATTGATTGGGTCGCTGCAAAGGCATTCGGGTTGGCAAGCATAATAGTTGCCACGTTATCTTGTAGTGCTGTGCCTACCACTGGAGCAGTATTAAACCAAAGATACTGATTGATCAGGTCTTCTGCTGTTTGACATACTTCCTCGACAGTTGCATCGGAGTAGAGCGAGCCAATACCAAGATTTGCCCTTAACTCGGCCATAGTCACATACGCGGCTGCCATCTCTACTCCTCTGCTAATAGCTCTCTGGGGTTAGGGCTACTAAACCCCAGAGATTACTTATTGGTTTTTAGGCCTTGTTGTATAGGTAAATACCCTTTGGCATTTTGGCAATTGTTGCCATGTAACCATAAATCGCAACTTGTACTTGTAGGTTTGATACTACGTTTACGCTCATGAAGTTTTGAGCGGAGCGATATACGGTAAATGCTTCTGGGGCTAATACAATCGCTGAACCATCATCGAAAGTAGTTGCTGCCAGGTTCTTATCAACGTACAAGTCTAATCCAAGAACGTTACCTCGAATTGATTGAACGCTAACTTGTCCTGCTGCATTCATAGGCTGTAACGCCGTGAATACAGGTCGCTTTGTGGTGTCTTGAGCAGCAATTAGTGCGCCCCATTGTGCTGGGTTAGCAATATAATTTTGTGCAAAGTAACCAGTGTTTTCGTAAATCTTACGTGCTGCCTCTGAAGCAAAGGTAACAATACCGTCTAGATCAGCAGTGGTGTTTGTTGCTGCTGTTCCAGCAGTAATCAAAGCTGCAGCAACGGTTGTATCTAGAGTTTTCAAGTATGCATACTCTAATTGCTTTGTAAGTTCTGCATAGAAGTTTGGATCTGATCTTTCAAGCAGTTCCACTGATAAGGTATTCATACCAGCGTACTTAGATACTGTACCTGATAAATATTGAGTGACCATGCCAGTATTTTGTACTGCGCCAGCCTCTAACTCTACAGTTACTTCTGGTGCCACACCTGATTGACCGCCAGCAGAAGTCACCAAAGACGGCACGCTGATTGTCATTCCACTTGTTGGAAGTGTTCCTTGTGAACATGCATCAATTGCTGGAGTTCCAAATCGAGTGTTAGTTACAAACTCGGTTAGATACTGTGTTGGATTGAATGCTGGGTTAGTTGCGAATGAGTCATCGGCTGCAGTTACGTACAGTCTTGAGTCTTCGTTACCTAGAGCAGCTTTAATCTTATGCTCTGTGTATGCAGCCATTGAAGTAATAGGCGTGCGGATAGTTGTTTGAATAAGTGGTGCTGTAATAATTGGGCGTGCGGCTTCTACTGTAGGAGTAGCAGCCTCTGCCTTTGCTTCTTGTGGCTGTGTTGCTTTGTCTTCCACAGGAGCCTCGCTTTCTGTTGATTTGGTTTCTGTCTCTGCTTCGTTTTCACTAGCAGCAACTTTAGTTACTTGCGCAGCCGTAAATGCTGGCGATTCGACCAGACTTACTTCGCGGAGGGTGGCGCTTGTTACGTATAGATACTCTTTCTTCTGCACAGACTTGTTTACGTCTACGCCTACTGAAAGGCCGTCAATTAATTGCTCTCCTGCAAGGATGAGTGCGTCTTGGCCCTGCATGCTTGCGCTAATTTTAAAGGAAGCGTAAATCCCATCTTCGGCTTTGTTAAAGTTTTGCATGCGACCTATTGGTTTTTCTGGCATGTGCTGCATAAGCATTTTTACTTTGCCAGGATCGCCAATCTCTATGGAGTTTTTAGCAAATACCACTTTACCGACTGAAGTGTTGCCCACTTCTTCGTACGGCACGATCTTGCCAGCGATAATCCTGCGCTCGCCGTCTGCGCTTTCTATTTGACTACTGAATGTAAGTTTCATCGTTACTCTCGCTTCCTTCTGGGGTCATGTCTTCCATTTCTTTAGCTGTGTCTAGGTCAATTAGTCCCAGGGTTAGCATCTTCTCTATTGCTTCTAGTCTCTTCATTGTATCTGCACGTAAGAAGGACTCCTCGATTGCGAATTTGACGACGTGGCCTCTTGGTGTTATGTCATCCATGCTAAGCCTGTCCTCAATCGCACAAATGAACGGTTGTAGAGAGTAAGCAACGAATTCTTTACGGCCATCAATGATGTTCTGGTACGTCATACTGTTATTCATGTCCGCGCTGATCATGTAGGCTGGTACATTCATGGCGCGGCTGATTTGAGTGCAAAGGTACTGTTGTGCCTCGTTGTACATCATGTCTTTAGGACTAAATCCTGTCGTTTCATAAGATAATGTGCTAGTAAGATAAGCAGTACTTCTATTTAGTCTGCTTTGTTTCCATTGTGCTAGTAATCCAGATACTTGTTGCTCTGGAAGGTCCGCACCTGTGTTCTTGATATAGCCCGACGGCATTGGAGTTTGTGCAGATACGGCTGCGGCCTTTTCAATATCTAGTGCGCTTTGGATTGTGCGAGCAGCGGTTTGTAATACGCCTTGCGTCAGGCCCTGGAATGTAATCAGCGAGCCAATACCAGTCATAGGTGACTCAACACCATCGACATAATAATTATTAACCTCAGTGCCGAATTTATTAGTTGTAAATGTAACTCGGTTATTAGCAACCCATTCAAATCGTGATGGTCTTAAATCATCGGCATACAATTCCGTGACACGCCAATACGCGATTCCGTAGAAGAGCAAACTATCGACGGTCCATGAGATAGTGACGGATCTTGGCTGCCGATAGTCTGGCTGTTCTAGCCATACGGGAGATGCTAGCTCTTCGCCTGTAGATTTCTTATACAACTCTAAAGGCAGGTACGAGATTACCCCAGCTATTAAGTTTCTGCAACGGTTGACCGCAGGTACTTGCATGGCGTAGTTACGATCTAATCCGCCAAGGAAGTTCCCAACGCCTGTAGTAAATGAACCATAGCCATAAGCTGTGTCCATGATGGCAGGGGCGTATTGCGCTTGGACAGATTCGGTTTTTTTATTTATACCCAAAGCAGACAATAGACCCATATGTACATGTTATACCATAAAACGGACTATTGGTGCAAGTTAGACAATAATCTGGGCGGTTCTTTGTGGTTTAGTTAATTCAGACGCCACCATGGCCAAACTAATGGCAGCGGTAACATCGCCCGCGGATTTACGCCTGATTATGCGCCAGCCAGCGTCATTTGTTTTAGCTGCGCAGTTGTTTAGATGCTGTACTAAGTCTGCCTGGCCCGAATGCACCAAACGTTGATTCGCTAAAGCATCAGATAGGTCACTGCACGCCTGGTAGAAAGCCTGGCCCGATACATCTTGCATACGCCAACCGCTTTGCTCTAATTTAGAGGCTAAAGTTTGTGTAGCGTACTTGTCATAGCAGATAATAGTCGGATGATACTTCCTGGCCCATTCATTTATATCGCTAGCCATTCTCGTTTCATCAACAGCTACTTCGCTCGACCATAACTGCATCAAGCCAACTGCTATCTTGCCGTCTTTCATCTGGCCAGCAACTAAAGCGCCCGATCTCCTGGTAGGAGCAATATCAAACGCCATGATTGTTTGTGGTCCAACAGGTAGTTCTAGATTGCTATCACTACAGGACTCAATAGAACCATAAACCCAGGGGCTGACTGCGCTATCTACCCACTGGCAAAGCATCTCGGTTCGTGTGGCTTCCACGCTATTAGTATTAACGGACTCTTCTAGTGTTTGCTCGGTGATTAGGTGTCCAAGCGCTGGGTTGGCCATAGTCCAGGCTTTACGGTCATGTATTTTGCAGTGTTGTGGGGCGCTGTACTCGTAATAGCCTAAATTGGCTGGAGGATAGGACATACAGCGTTCTTTTAGATCGTTTAGTACTTCGCTAAACCCATCGCCAGCATTACTTGTCATTAGGGTCATTGCATTTGGCCTAGCTCGCGTAACAGGAAGCGCTGCGGTAAACGCCTCTTGCGACCACTCTCTAAGTTCATCAAGATAAAGAAAGTCGGCGGTCTTTCCACGAGGTGCGTCTCTCGTAGCTGCTGCAATTTCATACCTGGCGCCGTTTAATAGCGCGATAGACTCCTGACCGTTTGCTAATCTGATCTGGCGTACTTGTTTAGATAGGAACTCGTTATCTTCTATCGTATAAGCAACTTGCCTGAAGGTATCTAAGGCCATATTACGGTTAGAGGACATGCCTAGTACGTTCTTACTGCCCCACAGGAAGAGATGGCTCAATATAAGCATACGAGCTAGGTGAGTCTTACCATTCTGTCTGGCAACCAGCACCAGCGCCGACTTCTTTAGGAATGTACCGCTTGCATCTACCGATAAAAGGTCATCGAGTACCCAGCGCTGCCAAGGGATAAGCGGAAGGTTGATCTTCTCGGCTAGATCCGCAACCTCCTGCGCCTTGCTAGCTGTCTTTAATAAAGGCGTGTGGATTCTAGGCTGCGTGCTGCCTATAAGTTCTAGCCCCCTCTTGATGGGGATAACTTCTGCATCTTTACTCGTCACTTTGTAGCCCTTCTGGTCGGATAAACGGTGAATCTGGCACCGAACTTATAGTACTAGGGAGAGATGGGCCTTG